>Ga0163154_10003237_pt1 | contig 22853 bp, 24 predicted proteins | sample OliLakLV19MP9P1_FD_148649 | JGI IMG/M metagenome (GOLD analysis project Ga0163154, IMG submission 148649) | Freshwater microbial mat bacterial communities from Lake Vanda, McMurdo Dry Valleys, Antarctica - Oligotrophic Lake LV.19.MP9.P1 | ecosystem: Environmental > Aquatic > Freshwater > Lake >... | reverse complement strand
GTCCTTTCGAGGGCAGCGTCCTGGTGGCGGCTTCGGCCATGCGAGCTCCTGGTCAGTGTTAGCCGTAAGACTGTTGCTTTCGCCGGCTGGCGCCAAGCGGGCAGGCGGAACCGACGGTGAACCCGTAACACAGCCAGCGTTCGCCGAGGCTGATGCGGCGCTGGCCGGGCCATGTCACGACGCGATACGACGGCAGGTACGCCAATCGTCCGCGCACATGCGGCGTCAGGCCGAGTCGGCCGAGGCCGGGACTTCACGCGCGGTCGGCGACCGCACTGTATGCTTGACCGGCGCCGATGACAACTCCTATCCTGCGGTCAGGATGCGGCCCTTCACAAACAACATCGAACATGAAAGCCATCCGGATCCACGCCTATGGCGGGCCCGAGTCGATGCAGCCCGAAGACGCACCGGTACCCGCCTGCGGTGCCGGTGATCTGCTGGTGCGCGTGGTCGCGGCCGGCGTCAACCCGGTCGACTGGAAGCTGCGCTCGGGCGTCATGGCCGCGCAGGTGCCCAAGAGCTTCCCCGTCACGCTCGGCTTCGATGCCGCGGGAATCGTCACTGTGGTCGGCGGCGGAGTGGTCGGCTTCGATCTCGGCGACGAGGTCTGCTTCTACGCCGAATTCGCACGCGGCGGCACGTATGCCGAGTACGTGGCGGTGGACGCGCGCCAAGTCGCGAAGAAACCGCGCACAGCCTCGTTCGCCACAGCGGCGGCCCTGCCCATGGCAGGCCAGGCCGCGTGGACCGCCTTGATCGAGACCGCACAGGTCGCACGGGGCATGCGCGTCCTGATCCACGGCGGCGCCGGAGCGCTCGACATGGGCGCCGTGCAACTGGCCAAGGAGCACGGCGCCCATGTCACCGCCACGGCCAGCGGCGACGGCCTGGCGCTGGTCAGGAGCTTGGGTGCTGACGAGGTGATCGACTACCGCACGCAGCGCTTCGAGCAGGTTGCGCGCGACATGGACATCGTGCTCGACACGCTGGGCGGAGCGACGCAAGAGGCCTCTTGGAGCACGCTGCGCAAAAGTGGCATCCTGGTCGCGACCGCGATGCCGCCGTCGCCCGAGCGCGCCGTAGCAGCGGGCGTCCGTGCCGCCTTCGTCTTCACGCAGCCGCGCGGCGCGGTGCTGGCTCAACTGGTCGAGCGCGTCGATGACGGGCGCTTGCGCATCGTCGTCGGCCAGGAGTTCGCGCTCGCCGACGCGGCGCAGGCACACCGCCTGGGCGAGGCCGGCAAGGCGCGCGGCAAGATGATCCTTCACGTCGCCGTACCTGGCCGCTGACATTCGGCCGTTAGCCGCCGAGCGACAGCGAGCCAGCCCGTGCGTCGTGGACCAAGCTGTGAGTCAGACCCTCCGAACACTTCCGAACCCTTCCGCCGCCACCCAGAGAGACACCATGACTTCAAAGAAATCGGTTTTATCAGTGGGCCTGCAGCCGCAGCTCATCAACTTCGCAGATCCGGCCTACGCCGCCTTTCCGGGCATGACGGCCGAGAAGGTTCAAGGCGGGCTGGACAAGGACATCGCCGCACTGAACGCCTTGGGTTACGACGCCCAACTGTGCCTGACCGATTTTGGCGAAACCGCCGAGGGCGTGATCCGTGCGACGTTGCAGAATCGCCGCTATGACTGCGTCGTGATCGGTGCCGGTGTGCGCACCATCGGTGAAAACTTTCTCCTGTTCGAGAAAATGCTCAACGTGGTCCATGAACACGCCCCGCAGGCGCGCATCTGTTTCAACACGGGGCCCTTCGATACGGCCGAGGCGGTGCAGCGCTGGTGTCCGGTGACCTGAGCTCTGACTTTCTTTCGCCGCACTTGTTCAGCAGGGTGGCCATCCCCAACCTCTGCGCGGCATGACCGGGCCGCGCTCAGCTACCCAGACCTCACCAACGCATCAGGCAAACAACATGGACAGAATGTTTGATCGAACGACGACCGAAGGTTCAGCTCGTTATTTTCAGGATTGCGTGCGCAACGGCGACGTCGAAGGCGCGTTGAGCTGCTTCGATCCCGCAGCAATTTACGTCACCGGACCAGGTACTCAGGTTACAGGCAGCGAAAATATTCGCGCCGCATTGGCGCAGGTTTGCGCCCTCAAGCCAGACCTGCAGGCGCAAAGGAGCGCGGACTTCATCACTGGCGATATTTCAGGCTGGGTTGATGAATGGACGCTGAAAGCGATGGCACCCGATGGCACCAGGCTCGATCTAAAAGGTATTTCCGCCGATGTTCTTAGAAAACAAAAGAATGGCAACTGGGCCTATTTGATCGACAACCCCTATGGCGCAGCTTACCTCGTGTAAACGACGGCATTTTGACCATCACATGGATACTTTTGTCGCCTTTGAGGGTTCCTCGGGATTTCGTGTGGGTTGGCAGCATACTGGCTTGTGAGGTGCGCTCCGTCAGCCCCCGCACAGCGTATGGCGACCCGGTTACGGCAAGAGTCCTGATGGCCCCAGAGGCGGGGACAGAGCCGGTTTCTCGCCACAATTTATGACGAGATTCTCATCGCGCCACTATATGTGACGACATGCGGCATCTCGCCATTTTATGGGCAGCAACCCGCAGGCGCGCCGTGGTGAATGTGCAGGACGAAACCGGGGCGCGCGAACTCACCCAGCGACGGGTCAGCCGCCGGACATCCGCTGCCACCACGGCCGCGCAGGCATGGTCGCGGCCGTCGCTACACGCCTGGTGACTTCTGTCATACCGGTTGTGACTCTGTATGGCCGCAGTCACAAACGGAAAACCCGGCGACGCCTAAGTGCAGGCACCGCCGGGCTTTCCGTATTACCCCTCCTGGACTCGAACCAGGACTCTTCTGATCCAGAAGGTGACTGAGCAGGAGAAATGTGTGACTGAGCTGCACGTGACGAAGCAGGTTCGTTCTGGCTTACGGCCGGAGTATCACGCCCGCAAGCACGCTCCAGGCCTCGCTGACGGCGAACTCACTGGCTGCAATGAAGACCACTGTCATGACGGCGAAGCCTGCCGTCAGCCCGCGATCCGTGGCGCCGCTCAAGACGGAGCGAACCAGCACCAGCACGGCGCCGAGCGTCAGGCTGGGACCGAAGATTCCCTTCCAGCCTGCCTCACCAAACACTGGAAACAACACCGGCATGCGAACGGTCGCACCCGCGAGAATACTCAAGCTTGCGAGCAGCATCGCGGCCTTGTGGAGCTTCGGTCGTTTCCGCAGAAGCACGCCTGCGAGGACAAAGAGGGAGAAGAGCGCCACTTCGGAGAGCATGACGAGCAGAAACTGTTGGTATGTCATTCCCCAGAAGGGAATGGTCGGCACTGGCCGAACCGATTGGACGGCGAGCATGAACCCGCTGGTGGCCGCCACAACCGCGACCAAAATCCCACCCCAGCCAAGTCGCATGTGCAGGCGGAGCCGGCGGGCGGGTACGAGGAGCGACTGCACGAGGAACAGCAGCAACCATGCCGACAACGCCGTACCGTGTACGAATACGAGCGTCGCCAATTGCGGCGAAATCGTCCTTTCTGCCATGGCCTTGCCCCGCAGATAGTACGGGTGAAAGCCCGCGACCATGAGCACCAGCATGATGATCGCCGCAACGGCAAAGAAATAGCGCCCCCTCTGCGGCCGGCGCGTCCGAGCGCCCTTCGCTGCGTGCGGGACGCCTGCGTGCTCAACAGCCGTGGAACTCATTCGTTGTGCTCTCCGATCATGGGGTCGATCATGGGGTCAGAGTCCTTGAAGGCAGGCAGCATGGGAATCAAACCAACCGTGATCGGTCCGCGCGACATCGACGTCAGTCGGCGCGCGCTCGGGCGGTACTCTCACCCAAGGACATCGAGTGCTGCTCGAACCGCCACCAGCGTCGCAGGCACGCTAAGCTACACCGCGTTCCACACAACCCGGTCGTCGAGCGCATCGTACGCGTGCGCAAGCCGATCCCGAAAGCCCGTCAGGTCGCGCCACGGAAGGTCGAGAAAACGCGAACGAACGCTCTCTGGCACGCGCTTGGCCGCTTCGCCCATGATCTCCAGGTTCCGAAGCGTCGCGTCGTACCGAAGCTTGTTTACAACGAATTCGTCGAACGAGCAGCCCGCGGTGTAGACGATCACCCGCTCGGCACAGACCACGATGCGCTCGAGATCGACGCGGACATCACGCAACGCGCAGCGCCTCCGCTTCGACGTGCGCCCGTAACCGCGGTGTGAGCTTGGGCAGCGACACCACGTCGACGCGACGTGCAGCAGCGCCTCGAGATCGTCGGTGAAGTCGAGTTACGACGTGAGCGTGATCCGGTCCGGATCGAACTCGACGATCAGGTCGACGTCGCTGGTCTCGGTCGCCTCGCCACGCGCCACGGACCCGAACACCGCGAGTTCGCGCACCCCGTAGCGGTCGGCCAAGCGGCTCCGGTTCGCCCGGAGCAGGGCGAGTACCTGATCACGGACGGATTCGGGATCGAGCGACCGGTCGACAGGCTGTGTCACCCGGAAAGGTGGTGACTGCGCGCCCGATCCAACACCCGACGGCAGCAGACACAACGAGGGCCCGGCCACCAGCTAGGCGACCGGGCCCTCATCAATTGCCCCTCCTGGGCTCGAACCAGGACTCTTCTGATCCAGAATGTGGCTGATCAGAAGAAATGTGTGACCGGCTTTCCTGGGGTGCCCTGCCAGCGGGACTGAACAACCCAGTGTCCGCATCGCGCCTTCCGCGCTGATTTTGGCGTTCCTGCATGATTTTGCTTGGCGCGCGGCACCGTTGCGACGGACAAGCCAGCATCGCAGTCTGTACTATGCCTACAGACAAACAATGGGCAATCCATAATATGCCGTTTCATTATTTAGCATCCTATGGAATGCAGTTGACATGTGTACTGGCAGTTTATAAACTGCTTTTCTGACACTTCCCTGATCGAAGTACAATTTCGAGTCTGCACGCGTCCCACAACGCCAATCGGCACAATGTCTGCCCGCGCTGACACCCAGTGGGTCCGCCTCCGCCAGGCCGTCGCGCTACTCTCGGAATGGCAGCCGATTCGCGCCGCACGCGCACCAACGCAAGGGTGGGTCTCCACGATCAGACGCGCGCTCGGCATGACCAGTACGCAACTCGCGGCCCGTCTGGGTATCAGCCGACAGTCGCTCGAGGCGCTCGAAACTCGGGAAGTCGCTGGGTCTGCGACGATGGAAGCACTCCGCCGCGCCGCCGACGCGCTGGATTGCGACCTCGTCTACGCGCTCGTTCCGCGGCAGGATTCGCTCGACGCGGCGGTCGCGGCGCAGGCGCGCCGGGTGGCGGAACGGCTCGTCACTCGCGCTGGGCACACGATGGCCCTCGAGGATCAAAACGTTCCAGCGGGCGAGACCGAAGACCAGATCGTGGTCGTCACCCGTCGCTTGCTCGCCGAGTGGCCGCGTGATCTCTGGGACGGCGTCGCCGATCCTTCCCCGCGTCAGGACCGAGTGAACGGCGACGTGGCATGACACCGCCGACGGGGCCCGACGCGTCGCCGCTCCGACTGGGCGCCTTCGCCGTTGGCGTCCACGTTGAGGGCGCGACGCCGGTCGATCCCGACGAGGCGGCGGACCTCATTCCCGCCGGCATCGAGACGGTCGATCAACTCAACGCGTTCGAGCAAACCAACATCCTGTCCGCGACTGAGTGGGCCCTTCGCAATCGGAGACGCCGGACACCGGCGCAGGTGCTCAGCGAGGCATTCCTGTTCGACCTTCATCGTCGAATGTTCGACGAGACGTGGCGATGGGCGGGTGACCCTCGCCGCACCGACAAGAACATCGGTGTCCATTGGCCGACGATTCGAGTCGCGCTGCGCGAACGCGTGAAGGATGCGCAGTTGTGGCTCGCTGAATCCGTCTTTCCGCTCGACGAGGTTGCGGTGCGACTCCACCACGGGATCGTGCTGGTGCACCCCTTTCCAAACGGCAACGGCCGATGGAGCCGCTTGGCCGCTGACGCGCTGATGCATGCGCATCGTCACGCGCCGTTCTCATGGGGCGCAACAGACCTCACGGGTGCTGAAGCGGCGCGTGCTGCGTATCTCACGGCACTCCGTGCGGCAGATCGCGGCGACTTCGCGCCGCTGATGCGATTTGCGCGCGCGTGACCGCTACGGATCACGGGGTCGGAGTCCTTGGTCGTAGACGGCGAGGCCTGCCGCCCTGATCAGACGATCGATGTCACCGCTCTCGTCTCCAGAGCAACACCGTCCCGCACACGTTCCCGGCCCTCCGAAGCCCGTCCGGCACTTTGCGCGGGCGCGGGTAGAACTCCGAGCCACCGATGACAGAGCCGGCGACCGTGCCTAGCGTCATGGCGCTGACTCGTTCACCGTCAAGAAATATTTTGACGTGACACCGGGTCGCGCGCAGCGTGAATTGAGCGCTGCGCATTCTGACATCGGACCGCGCGACATCACCGTCCCGCACCATGTGAACGGCAGTCGAACGCGGCTCGAGTCCGATGCGACGTACCACAACCGACCAGCGTCCCTCAGCTGGCAGTCGGATCGTGACATTGCCGGCATCGTTGGTCAGGCCGTGCACCTACGTGTTATCGCCTTCGCGACGCGCGGTGACGAGCGCGTTCTCAACGGTCAGACGTCCAAGCGATTCGCTCACGCTCACACGCATCTCCTGCGCGTTGCACAGCGACGCGGTCGCCGCCAACACGAGCATCGCAACCAAGTGTCGAGTCAGCACACGTCTCACGACGGTGAGTCCAGACATGGTTGGAGTGATGGAGCGCGCATGGACGCGACGTACTTCTTGGCGGGCATCAGGGGCTTTTATGTCAGGCGCCAAAAACTCTGACCGACTGTGGTCGGTCGGCGCGACCTGCCGGCATTGAGCATCATCATCTCTTTCAAGGACGCTGCCCCCTCGATAGGACACTGTGGTCGCGCCTGGACCGTAGATTCACAGCTGAGGGATACGCTCACGACTAGCCGATGCCATCGCAGTCTTGGCAATTCTTTTTTGCCGCGTTTCAGCTGTCTTTGCGCTAAAGATCCAACGCAAGACGTTTCGGCGATATGACGGCGCGGCGAGGTCGAAGTATTCGCGCGCGCCAACGGATGCGTTGAGCGATGCTGCAAGATCTTCTGGAACAGTGAGCGCGTCGACCTCGGCCGTCACGTTCCAAAGGCCCCGTTGCTTCGACGCTTCGATCGCGGCCAGCCCGCTCGCCGCCATCAGGCCGTCTGAGATCAGGCGAGCCGCCCGGTCCTTGTAGGTCTTCGCCCAGGCTTGATGACGCCGCGGCCCGACGAGTTGCATCGTACGATCATCGTCGAGTTTTCGGCGAACACCATCGATCCAACCGAAGCAGAGAAGCTGGTCAAGCACTTGCTCGATTGAGACGTATTTATCGCCAGCCTGCTTCTTGAAGGTGACGAGCCACACGCTGTCAGTTTGGCCGTGGTGCATGGACAACCACTCTCGAAGCTCCAGTGGAGACGTCACCTGCACTTTTTCAAATTTATCCGTCGCGATCATGTTTCCTTGCCTCTTGAAATCGCCACCCTGCGTTCCGGGCCGAATTATAGGATGACAGCAGATCACAGTCAGAGAATCCATGACCGATCTGTGACCCAGTCATCAAACGAAGCGGCCGGAGTATCACGCGCGCCATCACGCTCCGCGCATCGCTGACCGCGAGCTCACTGGCGGCAGCGTCGTCGCCTCGAGAGAATGGCCGCGCGGCGCGGCGTGGTCCAACCGGCTGGGTCGGCCGTACCGGGCTCGGTGTCATACAATCGGCAGGGCACGAGCACCCAAGCACAGGAAGTGGCTGGGCTGACCCGTGATTCCGCCCGACGGCGGGAGGAGACCGAAAATGCAGAACCTGACTGGTGCCCTTGGGCGCCGCGTGGCACGAGGCGTGGGGCTTTTGAGTCTGGTGGCGCTGGCCGCGTGCGAGTCGAGCACCGGCCCCGAGTCCACCCGAACGCTGGACCCGAACCTTGCACTCGGCGACTACCAGGTCATGGACAAGATCCTGGCCACCGACGCGCTGGCCGGCTTTCGCGCACTGGGCGGCCGCTCCGGGATGGGCACGAGCAGCGCGATGGAACTGGCGGGGCGCATCGCGGACGCCCGCGATGGCTCGGGCGCACGCGACCTGACGCTGCAGCTCGCCCGACAGCTCTCCGGCGCCGCGGCGACGAAAGAGATCCTCTCTGCCCGCCTCCGCGGCATGACACTGGTCTACGATCCGGCGAAGGACACCTACATCGTCAACCCGAGCCGCACCGGCGCTCCTGCGAACGGCGTGCGCTTCGTCACCTACGAGGTCGATGCGGCCGGCAAGCCGGTCCCATCACAGGAATCGGGGTACGCTGACTTCCTCGATGAAGGGGCGACCACCGGGGAGACCATTGCGCTGCGCCTGAAGGTGGTGCACGAGGGCGCGACGCATCTGGACTACCGCACCCGCCTGACGTTCGCTGGAGAGACCGGGTCGATCAGCGTGGATGGGTTCATGTCAGACGGCACGTCGAGACTCGACTTTGACGTCGACGTCTCCTCGCGGAAGAGCGGAGCGGCGACCCTGCTCGATGCCGACTTCGATCTGCAGGTGAAGGCGCGCGAGTTTTCGATTCAGGGGAGGGCGCGTGGCATCAACGAAGGCACCGGGGACGGCACCGTCGGAATGACCGTCCGCCATGCGGCAAGCAGCGTGGCCGTAAGCATGACCGGGAGCAGCGGCACGATCGCAGGCACGATCGAGGTGAATGGCCGGCTGCTCGCCACCGCTGCCGGCAACGCGAAGAGTCCCACGCTCACGGGCCCGAACGGCGGCCCGCTGACGGGCGGCGAGTTGCTGATGGTGCTGCACATCGTCGACACGACGGACCGCGTCTTCGACCTCGTCGAGGATCTGGTGAAGCCGGCAGGCATCCTCGTGGTGCTGGGGTGGTTACTCTGACGCGCCGCACCGCGCGTGATGTCGGATCATGCTTCGAGGTCCCCCGGTGGCAGAGCCGCCGGGGGGCTGTTCCCTTTTCCATTCGAGAGGTTGAGATGTTGCTGCAGATGCGCGCGCGCGCCGTGACCACGCTGAGCCTCATCCTGGCCCTGTCGCCGATGGTCGCCGCGGGCCAGCTCTCCACGAGCCGTGGCCTGTCGATCGGGCTGCAGGCGCTTGGCACGTCACTCCGCGTCGAGAACGGCGACGAGAACGGCGGTGGCGGACTCGGCCTGCGGGTAGGCTACGGATTCAACCGGAGACTCACCGGTTTCATCAACGTGGATGGCTCCACGGTCCAGATCCCGCAGAGCAACAGCCTCGTCGCGGGCGACTGGACGCTGTCGCACGCCGAGGTCGGTGCGCGCTTCCACTTCGCCAACTCGCTGCGTCGCTGGGTACCGTACGTGGAGACGTCGATCGGTGCCCGCTCGGTCGCCATCGACAATGCACAGGTCAACAATACGCCGGCGGGCAAGGTGTCGTTCAACGGCGCGGCACTCAGCGTCGGGACGGGGTTGTCCGTCTTCGTCACCCCGAAGTGGGCTCTCGATACCAGCCTGCGCTGGACCGGCGGCACCTTCACCGAGATCGATCTGGGGAACACGGCGCTCCGCAATCTCGACATCGAGGCCGCATCGTTCCGGTTCGGCCTCGGCGTCGTCTGGTGGCCGTGATGCGCGGCCGGCAGCGCTGAGTCACTGACCCGGCGTCAGCGACTCAGCTGCCGGTGTCACCGCGTAGCCGGCGCAGCGCCTCCTGCTGCACCGGCGTGAGCTGGTTCTTGATCCGGATCAGGAGGGTCAGATGGCCCTCCTTGATCTGCCGTTCGGTCTGCAGGATGCGCCGCATGCGATCCTGCGCACGATCGAGGTCGATACGAGGGCGCGCGAGTTCAGCCGCCAGCGCATCCACCTGCTCCTGTAATTCCCATTGCAGTGTGACAACCTGCCCCTGCAACTCGCGCAAGGACCTGCTGATCGCATCACGCTGCTGATCGGTCAGCTCGATCGCGCGTCGGTGTTTCATGATCAGCTCGGGCTCGAACAGCGCACGCGCGATCGGATCGCCGAGCGACACGCTGGACGGCGCCGCCGCCGCCTGGGCGTGGGCGCGCGAGGCGAGCGCCATCAGGCAGAGCGTTGACAGGAGCAGGCAACGGGAAACGTTGTGCATCAGGAACCCCTCCGTGGAGTTCGTGGGCCCATCCCGTCCATCGGGGTTCCGCGCAGGAACTCCGAGCCGGGAACGGACAGCAATCCATCTGTGGGTGATGACGCGGTGAGCGCCGCGGTGCGCGACCAGTCGGCGACCGCCTGTTCGAACTCGCGATCGGCCGCGCTCGCCGCCGCTGTTGATCATCGGCGCACCGCTCGCCGGACGGAACCACAAGGCAAACACGGCAGCGGCGGCGAGCGGTGCGCCGATGATCAACAGCCGTTTGGCCGACCGGATCCAGCGCACGTCGGCGACTGCCGCGGGCCCTGTTGCCGGAGCCTCGGCAGACGGTGCCACCGCCGCGTCTGCACGGGCGCGGGCGATCATCAGGCTGAAGTCGGGCACCTGTCGGGCATCAGCCTCCCTGATGCTCTCGAAGCCCCGTCGCAGTGTCTGGTCGAATTCCGGTTCACTGGTCATCGGTCGTCGTCGCTTGAGGAATCGTTCGGTCCGGGATCTCCACCAGCGAGCAGCACCCGGAGGCGCTTCTTGCCGCGGTCATAGTGCACACGTGCGGTACCCACCGACACGCCCATCGCGTCGGCAGCTTCCGCCACGCTGAGTTCAGCCTGAAACACCAGATGCAACACCTCGCGCTGACGCTCGGGGAGCGTACCGAGGGCCGTGCGGAGGGCGGCCACCTGCTCGGCGTCGATGATCAGGTCGTCGACCGCCTGGGCGTCGCTCATCGGCTCCGCGATGTCGTCGAAGGGGAGTTCGCGTCCGCCGCGGCGGCGGTGCTCGAGGGCAGTGAACCGGATGATGCCAAAGAACCACGTACGGAAGCTCGACCGGCCGGAGAAGCTGGCCGATCCCGACAGGACCTTGCAGTAGGCGGTCTGAAGCACGTCAGCAGCGTCATCGGGATCGCCATTGCAGCAGCTGCGTGCCCAGCCGAAGCTCGCCTCGTGCAGCGCATGGAGCGAAGCCTCGAGGTCAGGCGGAGCGAAAGCAGCCAAGGCTGTGGCCATCCCTCGGTAATGGGTGAGGCATCCACGAGATGGGTGTCGCGGTGGGCGGGAACATATGACATGCATCGGAAGGGCGTGGGTGGTGGCCCTTCGCCGTCCCAGTAACGCGAGGGTCAGGATTCGCGTGTCCCGTCCCGCCGTGGGATGCACCTCCGCCGTCGGGGGGCGATGGCCATAGCCCTAACCCAAAGGCGCGACCGAACCCCAATGTGGCTGACCAACTATTCGGGGGGGGGCGCTGTCGAGTACCGACAGCCCGTGCTCCTTCACCACTGCCAGCATCCTGAGCGCCAGCCTTCCTCGGCGCTCGGCGCTGATCACCCACTCCTCCACCATGCTCGAATTCGTGTCAGGCCGGCGCGCACCCTCCGCCCGACAGCGTCGCGTCATCTTACCGATCGTCTTGATCTGCGATGGCGTCATCGGCTCCGACTCGAACAACGCGGCGGCATGGAAGGCGAGCATCGCTTCCTTCCTGATCGCTCCGACCTCGTGAACCGCGCCGGCGGCGATATAGATCGTCTCGAACGAAATGTTGTTGGGCCTCTCCCGTTGAGACCTCGCAATACCGCAAATCGCGCGATAACCTCGTACGGACGGTCAGTCAGTGCCAGCCCTGCGATGGTCCCGATGCTCGCAGAAGGCACGGACAAAGCCATGCTCAAGAAATCGATGCCCGCGCATTCGCAGAAATGCCGGGTACGTGGACTCGCCGCTGGCCCCCGCCTTCCGACATCTCGATGCCCAATCGTTCCGCGTGCACCGTCGCTTCATTCGCTGCCGTCGCGTTCTTCCCGTTGGTCATCGAGTTCGCATATGCACAAGCGACCGCGCCTGCCGGACCACCGGCTGCCGAGGGTAAGTGGGATGTCACGAAAGCCCGCGGACGCACGCGACAGATCGACTTCACCACCACCGAAGGCACGTGGACCAGCGTCGACATCTCGCGCGATGGTGCGTTCATCGTCTTTGACCTGCTGAGCCACATCTATCGCATGCCCGCGAGCGGCGGCATCGCCGTCAGCCTGACGCAATCCAGTGGTATCGCCAGCAACTTCCACCCGCGTATCTCGCCCGACGGAAAGTCGATCGCGTTCGTGTCCGATCGCGCAGGCGGCGACTTCAATCTGTGGGTCATGGACTCGAACGGCGCGAACCCACGCATCGTTGCCAGTGCGCCGCGGGATAACATGCGCTATCCGCAGTGGACCGCCGACAACCGGTATCTCGTCGTCATGCAGGAAGGCGCGACCGACCGATCGTTCGTCATGTATCATCGCGACGGCGGCGCGGGAGTCACGCTCGTGAAGAGTGAAGAGGGGCGCACCCTGCACCGTCCTGCGATCTCCTTCGACGGGCGCTATCTCTATTATGACCTGTACACGGATCGAAGCACGGGCTTCGACGGCCGCCGCGATGCCCTCAGCGGTGGCGTACAACTGCAGCGACTCGATTTGCAGACAGGCGTTGTGCGTGCGCTCACATCCGGAACGGCAGCGCAGCAGAGTCGCGGTTCCAGTGGTGGAGCGTTCGCGGCCGAGCCCAGCCCCGATGGCCGCTGGCTTGCGTTCGTACGCAAAGTGCCAGGTGGCACACTCGAGTACAAAGGCCAACGCTTCGGACCACGCAGCGCCCTGTGGATTCGGGATCTCCGACTGGGCGGTGAGCGACTGCTGATGGACCCGGTCGAGATGGATCTCTCCGAGGAGAGCTTCACGGTGGACGGCTCCTACCCGATGTATCGCTGGGCTGCCGACGGCCGCAGCATCGTGCTGCATCAGGGTGGCAAGATCCGTCGCGTGGACGTCACGACAGGTGCCGTGAGCACGATCCCATTCTCGGCGCGCGTGCAACGCACGATATCCGAACAGGCGGTGACGACGCGCCGCATCAGCGATGGCGACGTGAACGTGCGTTACCTCCGCTGGGCCTCGGTATCACCGAATGGTCGTCGACTCGCCTTCCAGTCGCTCGGCCGCATCTGGGTGCAGACGCTGCCCACCGGCAAGCCGCGACGACTTACACAGACCGCGTTCGATCCCTTCGAGTTCCAGCCGGCCTGGTCGCCCGACGGGCAGTCGATTGCATTCACGACCGTCGACTCACTCAATCGAGGCGCACTCTGGCGCGTTGCAGTCACGGATGGCGACGCCGGCGGCGCTCCGCAGCGACTGACGCGTGACGCAGGCGAATACCTGAATCCATCCTGGACACCGAACGGGCGTGAAATCGTCGTGGCGCGCGGTGGTGGCGCGTCGGCGCGCGGCTCCTCCGTCCGTCGCTCCGGCTGGTTCGACGTGGTGCGTGTGTCGGCGAACGGTGCGACTGCCGCTGGTGCCGAAACCGAAATCGACATCGCGCAGACCACGGCGCGTGGAAATCGTGGCGTTGAACTTCGCCCAAGTGTGGGAGCAGATGAACGCGTGTACTGGGCCGTCAGCAACAGCTACGGCACCGGTGGCGCATTCGGCACTCCTCCTCGCGGCGTGGAGCTGGCCTCCATGCGATTGGACGGCACGGATCGACGGGTGCACGCGAGTATCAAGGATGCGGACGATGCTGCCATTTCGCCCAACGGGCAGTGGGTCGCGTTCATACAGGGCGGTAACGTGTACCTCTCGCCGCTACCAGCGCACCGCACTGGAACTACGGTACCGAAGGTTGCCAGGCGTAACGGCGATCTGCCCGTGATCGCGCTCAGCACAGGTGGCGGGCTCTTTCCTCGTTGGCGATCCGATAGCGTCGTGGATTTCGGCAGCGCCAATCACGTGTTCTCGTACAACGTCGGCACCAAGCGAACGGATACGGTCTCGGTGCAACTCTCCGCGCCGCGTGCCATCGCGGCGGGCTCGATTGCACTCACCAACGCGCGCATCGTCACGCTCGACCAAAAGCAGGTGATCGCGAGTGGCACAGTCGTGGTGACACGGGGGCGCATCTCATGCGTCGGCACGTGCAGTACCGCCGGAGTGAGCCGCGTCGTCGACGCCACGGGGAAGACCATCATTCCCGGGTGGGTGGACGCTCACGCGCATCATCACGCCGAGTACCTGGGAATGATGCCGCGCCAGAACTTCGAATCGGCGATTTATCTGGCGTACGGGGTCACCACGACCAGCGACCCCGCCTCGACGTCCAACGCGATGTTTCCCACCGCTGAGTTGATCGAAGCCGGCGAGATGGTGGGACCACGCGCGTTCTCGACGGCCGAGGCCATGTATGCCGGCGACGCTGGTCTCACGAATGACATCGGCTCACGTGCCGATGCCGTATCGGAGATCGCCCGGCGCATGTCGTGGGGTGCCACGATGATCAAACAGTACCTGCAGCCGACGCGCGAACAGCGGCAGTGGATCGCCGACGCTGCGCGCGAGCGTGGCGTGCGCATCACTGCCGAAGCGAGCGACGACCTGAATTATCGACTCGGCATGATGATGGACGGCTACACCGGTGGCGAGCATGTGCAGGCGCAGGCGCCCTTGTACTCCGATGTGACGACCTTCATCGCGCAGGCGAACTATGTGTACTCACACACGCCGCTGCTGAGCGGCTTTGGCGCCTGGAACGAGGAATGGTTCTGGCAAGAGCGCCCAGTCTGGCTGGATGCCAAGCAACAACAGTGGCTTCCATGGCGGATGTTGATACCGCACACACGGCGCGTGATCCAGCGGCCGGAGACCGACTATTCCAAGGACATCATGGCACAGTCGATCGCCGACATCGTCGCCGCCGGCGGGTCCACCGCCGTGGGCGCGCACGGTCAGCAGCATGGGCTCGGCTCGCACTGGGATGTCTGGATGACCGCCAAGGCGACGGGGAACATGACGGCGCTCGAGATCGCGTCGATGCACGGCGCGCGGCTTCTCGGCATCGACGCCGACATCGGCTCGATCAGCGTGGGGAAACTGGCCGACCTGATGGTGCTGAACGCGAACCCGCTGGACGATATTCGCAGCACCACCGACATCCGCTATGTGATGAAGGCCGGCGTGTTGTACGATGCGAATTCGCTTGATGAGCTGTGGCCGAAGCAACGCCCGTACGGTGACAGCCCCTGGCTGCAGCCCGACATGTTCAGGCGCGACAACAAGAAGGTGGACACGTTCGACAGGCCGTGAGCGATTGTAGAGAACCGCAGGTCCCTGACGCCAGACACGAATTTCAGGGGAACCCGGTTCGGCTGGAGCACCGCGAGCACGTGATCGCGGACTGAAGCTGTGCCGGGAATGCCCGTGCAACGCGGCATCATGCCTGGACACTGGTACCTGCACTCAGGCGATCGCAGCCGGTTGGCCGAAACGGACGAGAGCCCGACCGCCGAATCGGCAGCCGGACTCTCAGCTCTTGCCCCTCCGGGGCTCGAACCAGGACTCTTCTGCTCCAGAATCTGGCAGAACAGAAGCAACGTGTGAGTGGCGCACCTGTGATTCAGCAGGCTCGTTCTGGCTTACGGCCGGAGTATCACGCCCGCCAGCACGCTCCCAGCATCGCTGACGGCGAACTCACTGGCGGCGATGAAGACCACTGTCATGACGGCGTAGCCTGCCGTCAGCCCGCGGTCCGTGGCGCCGGCCAAGACCGCGCGAACCAGCACCAGCGCGGCGCCGAGCGTCAGGCTGGGCCCGAAGATTCCCTGCCATCCTGCCTCACCAAACACGGGGAACAACACCGGCATGCGAACGGTCGCACCCGCGAGAATACTCAAGCTTGCGAGCAGCATCGCGGCCTTGTGAAGCTTCGGTCGTTTCCGCAGGAGCACGCCGGCGAGGACGAAGAGCGAGAAGAGCGCCACCTCGGTGAGCATGACGAGCAGAAACTGTTGGTAGGTCATGCCCCAGAAGGGACTGGTCGGCTCTGGCCGAACCGATTGGACGGCGAGGATGCACCCGCTTGGCTGCTGCCACAACCGCAACCACAATCCCACCCCAGCCAAGCCGCATGTGCATGCGGAGCCGGCGCGCTGGTACGAGCAGCGACTGCACGAGGAGGAGCACCAGCCACGCCGACAACGCTGTCCCGTGAACGAATACGAGCGTCGCCAATTGTGGCGAAATCGTCCGCCCTGCCATGCCTTTGCCACGCAGATAATACTGGTGAAAGCCCGCGATCATCAGCGCCAGCATGATGATCGCCGCGACGGCAAAGAAATAGCGATCCCGCTGCGGTCGGCGCGTACGAGCGCCATACGCAGCGTGCGGGACTTCGGCGTGCTTGGCAGCCGCGGAACTCATGTGTTGCGCTCCCCACCCGTGGATCGAGACGTGTGATGGATGATCGGGGCCACAGGCGGAGAACGGTGCGGCGCGTTCAATGCGCCAGCTCTCCCATCAGCTTCTCGAAGGACTTCATCGTATCAGGGATGCGGTTCTTCTTCACGAACGGCGAACTCAGGAAACGTTCGACGGTGGCGTTGAACAATCCGGGATCGTCGTAGGGTACCAGGTGCGTGCTGTTCGGGAAGATGGCGAGTTGTCCGTTCGTCAAATGATTGAAGATTGCGACAGTGTGTTCCAGGCGGATGAGGTCGTGGTCACCCGCGAGAACCAGGGTCGGTGCGGCGATGCGTTCGAGCACCTTGGGGTCGATATTCGGCTCCTTCAGCATCGTGCCAGTCACCTTCTGAGCGCGCCTGCCCTCTGGTGTGTTGCGCACGCTATCGGGCATGGACGACAGCATGTTCACCAGTTCTTCCGTTTCGGCATAGATCGCCTGCAAGCTTGGATTCAGGTTCGCCGCCATCGCGACGAGTTTCCTGACTTTGGTCGGGTGCCGGATGCCAAGCAGCAAGGCCTCGATCCCGCCGTCGCTCCAGCCAACGACATCGACCGAGTCGAGCTTCAGGTGATCGATCAGCGCGGCCAGATCATCCGTCATTCTCTCGTACGTGATCGGGGTGTCGCTGTCAGACGAGCGCCCCTGATCGCGACTATCCATGACGATCACCCGGTAGCGCTGCGTGAAGAACGCGATCTGGGCAGCCATGGTCCCGATGCTCCCTCCATTCCCATGCACCAGCAGCAATGGCGTACCCGTCCCGTACACTTCGTAGTACAGGTTGACGCCGTCATGCGTGAACGTCGCCCCTGCTGGTGCGTTTGCACCGTAAGGGATGGCGGGTACCGTCGTAGATGGTGCCTCGACGGGCTTGTCGGACCTGGGGGCGCATGCAGCGCTCAGGAGCAGTGCTCCAGCGAGTGAGACCCTGCGAGACGACCAGGCCATGGTTCGGACTCCGGGCGACTCTGTGAGCAACCCACCCGCGCCGATGGTCCACCGCTCATAGCCGTGGAGGCGCACCGCCTTCCCTGTGCCGTCAGGCCCGGCATTCGTCCCGGTCCATGTCCAGTGAAACACCGGGTGCCCGTCCTGCTGGCGTACGGAGTCCAGCGTGACGCGCATGTCCGGAAACGCCGTCATGTAGGCCTGGGCCGTCGCCGTGGTCGCGACCGACGGACGGCGCGCCGCCATTCACCAGTTTACCCACCCCCGCACCAGCCGGCACCGGTCAGGTGGACGTTGCTGCACCGGAGGTATCGCTCGACTACGGTCGCGGGCGAAACAACATGAGTTGACCGCTCCTCGTGGCTGGGAACAGGCTGCCGTCAGGACCAATGGCAAGTTCGTGCGCGCGAATCGCAACACGTCCGAATACTTGGCCACCGACTGGGTCGATCCTGAACACATTGAACTCATCGTCGAGTGGCACACCCTTTGGATGCGTACTCACGTACACCTCGCCTCCAGCGCTGAACGCCACGCTGTATAGCTGGCCGCCAGAACGCCATTCGCCACGGAATCGTCCGTCGAGATCAAACCATTGCAGCCGCCCATTCTCCCGATCGGCCACGTACAGAAGGCCATCCGGGCCAACGGCGATTGAATGCACGACGTTGAATTCCCCTGGCCCGGAGCCGGGGCGTCCCCATTCACGCACTGTCTTGCCGTTCGCGTCGAACTCGATCACGCGCGCATTGCAGTAGCCATCCGCCACGAATACGCGACCATTCGGCCCGAACGCGATGTCCGTCGCGCCACAAAACTGTTGCGTCGTATCCGGCACGCTTCCGACATTGATTTCAAGGAGCTTCCGGCCGCGCGCGGTAAACTTGTAGATCATCGACGTGTGGGCGTCCACTGTCCAGACATTACCAGCGGGATCGACGCGAATACCGTGCGGGATCGTGAACATACCCGCGCCCCACGAACGCAAGACGCGTCCCTGAGCATCGAGAACGACGACGGGATCTCCCTGCACCGGACGGTGAAGGATGTAGATATTTCCGTGCCTGTCGACGCTGACCGCCGAGATACCCTCGAATGTCCGTGACGGACTCGTTGTCAGCTCGACGCGATCCAGGCGAAGTGGCGGCACGGATGCGGTGAGCACCCGTAGGCGATCTGCGTCGGGGTCCTGCGCACGCAATGACGTGCTGAGAAGGGACGCGACGACTACGACTGCGCGACTGGTATACAGTTGTCCTCCGAGACGTGAATCGCTGTAGAAAGAAAGCCGCACGACGCCCAAGTTGAGCAGCGGGCGATCTCATGAACTCCAGCAAAGCGAACACACCGCAAATCGTCCGTCTGCTCGAATGCGCGGTCGACGGTAGGCACTACGGAACTCGGATGAGCACACGGCATGCGAACGCTTGCCCACCAATGTGCAGAGTGTCGCGGCTGATGCGATATGCACGGCGTTGATCCGTTCCGATATATTCCGGGAACGTCCCACCCTCGACGTGATGGATCACAGTCGAGTCTGACGTGATCGTATACGTGCCGAAGTAACTGAAATAGTACGGTCGCAGTTCCGCTAAAGTCCCGAGGCGCACCGAATCGCCCGCGACTGGCCCGGCCGGAGGTGTGCGCATAGCGTGAATCGACAACTGACCAGTGGCCGTGTAGATGAAGTATCCCGTTGGACGAGGCCCCATCGGGTGGGTGACTGCTCCAGCGGAATCCTCATCACAGTAGCTGCGAACCTGCCACGTACCGATCAAGGCGCTGGAACGCGATTGTGCTTCCAATGTCGTCAAGCCCGAAATCAGCGAGCAGCTTACAAGCGGTGCGGATCGCACGATTCGACTCCTGTACTGTGTTGCTGGTGAAAGCCTTCTGCGGCCTGCGATTCGACTGCAGCCGGACAACACCAATGGCGCGAAGCACACCAGAAAGGCTCTGCTGACAAACTGCACCCGCGCGTAAAATGCCGACTGGGGCACCTCATCGCTTGTACGTCACGTCTGCAAGCTGAACACGTACCCCATCCGGGTCGCGCAGAAAGACCTGGTCCCCCGACTCCAAACTCGGTTGCGCCTCTGGCATCGCTGACTTGAGCACAGATACCGCGCGCTGCGCGTCGAACGCGTCCACGCCGAAACAGAAGTGATCGTAGCCGGCGCGTTGCCCGGCTTCAAGTGCATACACGCCCAAAAAGCCGTGCTCCAAGCGGAACTCGCAGGACTCGTCGTCTTCGGCACGCACCGCAAGGCCCGTGAGGGACTGATAGAACGCCTTCGAGCGAGGTAAATCAGCGGTCCGAATCGTGACGTGATTGATCGTATGTGCGCGGAATAATGGCGTGAGCAGGCGGCCAGACGCTGACAAATCGCTGCGCGTGCTGGCCACGCCGGTACCGAGTCCGAGGCCGATCAGTCCCTGGAGCAGCTGGCGGCGATTGAGATGACCGCCGTCATACATCGTGAGAAGACGATCAAGTTCATCGTTCATGTGGTTCCTGCCGAGGGAGTGAATTGCCTTGGTATTTCCGCAGAACCAGCTATTTGGCTGCCGCCACGGCGGACGCCGCGACGGTACGGTAACACGGCGCTTCAAACTCCGCCGGCGGAGCCATTCCAGCGTGGCGTACTCGAGATAGTCGAACGAGCGCCACGGCCGCGCGTAATGAATCAATTCCGCTTTGGACAAGCCGATAATGGTTTCGGCGCTTGGGGTACTCCTCTGACAGGCCGCCGGGCTTTCCGTCTTGCCCCTCCTGGGCTCGAGCCAGGACTCTTCTGATCCAGAACCGCCTCAACAGAGGCACTGTCTGACCGAGAGGGGCGGGGTGAGGCGGCACTGGCGTGCCCCACGGTCCGGCGGCCGCCAGCCGCGGCCGATCGTCCCAGAGCGCGAGGAAGACGGGTCTCTGTGGTTCGCGGATCTGACCGATGGCAGGGGCGGTACGGTCCCGGAAGAAAGCGACGCAGTGGGCCAGCTTACATGGCGCCGATGTCCTTGAGCACCGCGTCTTCCCATGAGTAATCACGTGCCACACGCGGCTGCTGCTCGTACCACGCATACGTCTCGCGCATCCCATCTTCGAGTGGCGTGAGCGTAAGTCCCAGCTGCTCGGTGACGCGCGCCGGATCCGCCGTGATGGCGGGGATGTCGAGGTACACGCCGAAGTAATTGGGCGGCTCCATGAGGCTGCCGCCGTGCTGCCAGATACGTTCGCGCGGCACGTCAACCAGCTTCACCTCGCGGCCGACGGCGCGCGCGAGCAGTTGCACGAAATCACGCTGAGTGATTGGAGGATAGTTCGCGAGGTTGTATGCCTGTGCGATCGCCACATTCCTGGTGGCCGCGAGGATCGCGGCGCGCGCCACGTCGCCCGCGGACACCCACTGCATCGTCGCCTCGCCGTGGTCGGGGATGATGATGGGGCGGCCGTCGAGGATGCGATCGAAAAAGAATGCTTCCCGGTCGAAGGCGTTGTGCTCGCCGTAAATGAAAGCGGGCCGCAGTGTTGACACGAGCACGCCTTCGCGCTCGTGCAGTGCGAACAGCGCGCGTTCGCTGTTCGCCTTTTGCGCGCCGTACACGTCGGGGTGATCGACGGGCACCAGTGGTGAGTCTTCGGTGTGCGCGCCGCCGGTGGGGTACACCGCTACGCTGGAAGTGAAGACGTAGCGCGAAAGCCCGGGGGCGGTGGCGCTTACCGCGGCGAGCACCTGATCCGGGGTCGTGCCTCGCTGCCAGTCGTACACATTGTCGTACACGACATCGAAGCGCTCATTGCGCAGTGCATGGCGGACAGCGGCCACATCGTTGCGGTCACACTGTATCGCCTGCACGCGGTCCCCGAACGGGGTGGTACTGCCACGGTGCATGAGAACCACCTCATCGCCTCGCGCAAGGAGCTGCTGCACGAGCGCGCGCCCGATGAGCTGGGTACCGCCGATGACGAGGACACGTGCCATTGGTTCTCCGATGTCGAATAAATGACCGGCGAGACTCGGCGGCGCTGATGGGCGGACGATCACCGCGATGACGACGATGAAGCCCGCCTCAGCGGCGATGGCCGCCGCGAGGAACATATAATCGTCGGGTCCGCGGACACAGGCGCCGCCACCTGCGGGGGCATCGATCACTGCGGTGTGGACCCCGCCAAAGAGCAGGCCGGACACCACCACGTTCGTGACGAGCGCCACTCTCACTGCGTGCGCAGCACCTTGGTCACGGCCGCGCAACATCAGCGCGCGTGAGGCCCGCCTGCCTCACCGCGCGCCGCGCGCGCGGTCAGCGCGGCAAACTCCGACGGCGCCGGCGACTCAAGCAGCTTGAGAACCACGACATCACGGTCGCCGACGCCCGGGCGGCGGTGAACTGGAATCTACGACGTGCCGGGGCAGCCGAAGACGTAACGACGAGCGGCGTCGATTGACCTGTCCCTAGTTGAGCGGATCACTCAGAAACTCCGAATACGAAGATCGCGGCTGTCGCGAAGACGTTGTGCTCATAATCAAGGAAGGCGAGCCATCGGACGTCGAGACGTTGATTCTGCTCGGCGCTCTCGTCTGCTGCACGGCGAAGTCCAGGCATAGTCAAACCGGAGTAGCCGAGTTCTGGCCTTTCGGATCATGGGGTCAGAGTCCCTAATCGGATTGACCAGAAAGCATGCTCGCGCTGGGATCAGTGGCCGCACTGCCCACGGCCGCTGGAACGGGCAGTTGATTGACGAAGCGGTGCGGTGCGGCCTGATACGCGGCCATGAGCACCACTGCTCGCTGGGCGCGACGCGCGTCCGCCAGACCGTGATGCATATCACACGGCGTGTGCAGGCCCACGCCGCTGTGGCGATGGATCGTGTTGTACCACACGAAGAAGGCGGTACAGTAGGCGCGGGCATCTTCCATCGCGCCGAAACGCGTCGGGAAGGTGGGCTGATGCGTGAGCGTCGTGAAGTGGGCTTCGGATTACGGATTGTCATTCGAGACGTGCGGACGCGAATGCGTCTTCGTCACACCGAGCTCCACCAGCAGGAGCGCGACGCTGGTCGACGTCATCGCCGCGCCGCGATCGGCGTGGATCGTCAGCTGCCCCCGCGTGATGCCTTCGCGACGGCAACACGTCGCGATCAGCCGCTCGGCGAGCTGTGCGGATTCGCGCGGCGCGAGCATCCAGCCGACGACAGAGCGACTGAAGACGTCGAGCACGACGTAGCGATGCGGCGAGCGGCGGCAGTGTCAGCCCGATGAGTTCCGAGAACTTTTTTGGGGCGTCACCGATCAGTTCCGCGCGATCCGCGCGCCGCGCCGCCTGGGCGAGCGCGCGCTCCAGTTCTGCCACGCGCGACGCCAAGGGATTGGGGGCCGTCGGCGCCGGGCCACGCCGTGACGTCAGGGCGACGCCCTGCCGGTCGGCGGCACGCCACGCAGTCAGGTGCGAGGAGTA
>Ga0163154_10003234_pt1 | contig 22862 bp, 26 predicted proteins | sample OliLakLV19MP9P1_FD_148649 | JGI IMG/M metagenome (GOLD analysis project Ga0163154, IMG submission 148649) | Freshwater microbial mat bacterial communities from Lake Vanda, McMurdo Dry Valleys, Antarctica - Oligotrophic Lake LV.19.MP9.P1 | ecosystem: Environmental > Aquatic > Freshwater > Lake >... | reverse complement strand
AGGCGCCCCATTTACCGGCCGCTCGGGGCAACTTCTTACTAAAATGATCCAAGCGATGGGCCTCTCTCGCAACCAAGTTTATATCGCAAACGTCGTTAAATGTCGCCCTCACTTGCCTCAGGGTGTTACCGGAAACCGTCCTCCCACAGAGGAAGAAGTCGCCCACTGTCAGCCGTATCTTTTTTCTCAAATTGATCTCATTAAACCTCAGGTCATCGTTGCTTTGGGCGAACGGGCCTCCCATGTTCTCTCAGGATATAAAAATGACACGTCTGCGGGGTTTAGGGGAAGCTGGAAGGAATTTCGAGGAATTCCGCTCATGCCGACTTTCTCGCCAAGTTACCTTTTAGATCAGGACGGGCCCTCAGGTATTCTAGAAAAACGCAAAGCCTGGGAGGACCTTTTGGCTGTCATGGAAAAGCTTCGTCTTCCCATTTCCCAAAAACAACGAAGCTTTTTTCTGACCCCGAGTTAATTGCCCGTCGATTGGGCAATCACCGCTTCTGCTAAAGCCAAGTCAGCTGGAGTTGTGATCTTAATATTACCCGACCCAGTATCGACCAACTGAACTTTCACCCCAAGACTTTCAACGGCTGCGGTGTCATCGGTCACTTGTTTGCCTAAAGCCATTAGTTCTTGGTACGCTTGGCATATCAGTGAATACCGAAAAGTTTGAGGCGTCTGCACCGCCCACATCATAGACCGATCAATAGTCCGGGCTATCGTTTGCTCAGTGGAGGCTTCTTTTAAGGTATCAACAACTTTAAATGCCGCGACCGATGCCCCATGAATTTTTGCGGCTGCGATGGTCATGGAAATAATGTTCGGGACCGCAAAGGGTCGTGCGCCATCATGGATCACGGCTATATCTGTGTCCTTCGGTAAAGCTTGTAAACCCGCAAGGACTGAATCTTGCCGTTCTTTTCCACCTCCGACAATATCGCGAAGCTTGGTAATGCCAAACGCAGAACAGTGATTCCGACATTCATCGAAACGGTCTGGTTTAGTCACAATAACAATATCTGTGATGTCCGGGCAGGCTTGAAGGTTAATGAGCGAATAGGCGAGAACCGGGCGCCCTTTGAGATGGGTAAATATTTTATCAAAACCCATCCTGCGCGAACTTCCCGCAGCTACGATAACCGCCCCAACTTTATCCATTAAGATTCCCTAAAGCTGGCAAGTTCCCATGGATCTCACCAAATACAAGACGTCCGGCTGAGGTTTGCAAAACACTTACCACGCGAACATTTACCTCTTGGCCTATGCGCGCCCCGCCGTGGTTCACTACAATCATTGTGCCATCGGTCAGATACCCAATCGCCTGACCCGCTTCGCGGCCTTCTTTAATAAGGCGCAACGAAACATCATCCCCGACTAACACCGCTGTCTTTAGCGCGTTTACTAAGTCGTTAATGTTCAGAACGTGCACTTTTTGAATTTCCGCAACTTTGTTCAGATTGTAATCATTCGTAAAAATTCGCGCACTTAAGAGCCTCGCCAAGCGCACAAGCTTCCCGTCAATTGTAGCTTCTTCGACAGGGTCATTATCAATGATCTTAACCTCAAAATTTTTATCCGATTGGATCATCTTCAAGATATCCAAACCCCTCCGACCACGGGCGCGTTTGGTGGCATCACTTGAGTCCGCCACACTTTGCAACTCGCTCAAAATAAAGCGGGGCACGAATATTGTCCCGGTGATGAACCCCGTTTTTACGAGATCAGCGATTCTTCCGTCGATAATCACGCTGGTATCCAAGAGCATATTTTGTTCGGGAGAATCCTGTCGCGTAAAGCGAACGTAAGGAATGATTAACGAGAAATCATCTTTGTTACTCCGTAAGGCCAGCATCATGCCTAGATAACCGAAGGACATGTAACAAACTAAACGGATTAACCAGACGGTCCTTTTTTGTTCAACATATTCAAGGAGCCCGCTGTTCATAATAAGGGCAGCCATCACGCATCCAAGGATCAGTCCGAAGGTCGCTGAAGAAAAGGCGCGTAATGAAAATCCTTTAAGTAAACGGTCGACCAAAATGACCATCAAGCCGATGACCATCCCAACGCACAATCCTAAGATCGGACCGAGAGACCACTCTGCCCAAGAGTCAAACGCAGCTGCGCAGAACCATCCTCCGACTCCCATAAGGAGCATGTAAAAAAAGCGTAAAACATTGGCCGGGCTCATCTGGTTTTTGTGCCTATACCTTCCGGGTCAACCATCTCTTTTGTTCTGTTTTCCCCGGGCTTAGTTTCATTTTTGTCTTTGTCTTCTTTTTTCTTTAAATCTTTGTCGTACGAGTTTTTGTAGAATAACACGCCATTGCTCCGAATGTTGTGGATGAAGGCCTTAATGTTCTCACCGGTTTCTTCATCATGCAACAGCTTTCCTACAGTTCCCCGTCCTTCTTTTAAATCTTCGGTCACCGCTGACATGTTCGAAAATGTTGTTTTAATACTCCGCAACGAAGCTTGAACGTTGGCAATTGCCTCTTTGTTTAAAGCCTGATCAACCTTGCCCGCAATATTATCGAGCTTTTTTACGGTCACTTTCAATTGAGCTATTAACTCCGAACCGTCTTCTGCTAATTCGGAAAGTCCCTTCTTTTTCGTACCCAGCATGACGTCCCCTTCTTTGATATACTCAACGCTGGCAGGTGTGTTAGCAACTGGATCCACGTTTAAGACGCTATCCCCAAGAAATCCTAATTGACCAATTGTGACCTTTGCATTCTTCCGAATTTTGACTTCGTCGAATACACGCACCTTGATCCGAACGCTCGGCTTATCACCTGGGATAATTTTTGGTTCGTCCGAAAGGCGCCCCACCAACACCCCTGTGTATCTAACTTGACCTCCTTTGATGAGCCCCCCGGCGTCGGGAAATTCCACATAAAATTCATAGGCGCCTTTTATCGATTGCCCAATTTTCCCAAGCTGAATGATTAATATGGCTGTAATCAGCAACCCTATTAAGACAAAAATCCCTACTGTTGTTTCAACGACTCCGCGTCTCTCCATAAACTATAACTCCAATACAGGTAAATCCCTAGAAATCCCGTTTACAAAATCGTAAATAATTGGATCACTACTCTTTTGTATTTCCTCGGGTGTTCCTTGAAAATAAATTTGGCCATTGTATAACATCGCAATTCGGTCCGCTATTGCGTAAGCACTCGTCATGTCATGCGTCACGGTAATTGCGGTTACCTTATATTTTTCACAAACCCGAACGATCAACTTATTAATACTGTCCGCTACGATTGGGTCAAGACCAGCGGTTGGCTCATCGTAAAGCATGATCTTAGGGTGTCCAATGACGGCTCGGGCCAACCCTACCCGCTTTTTCATTCCACCACTCAACTCCGCGGGCATTTTACTCTGTTGCCCAGCGAGATCCACTGCCTCAAGCGCTTCGGCAACCTTTTCCTTGATCTCTTTATCTTTCATCCTGCGATCTTCCCTCAGCGAAAATGCCACGTTTTCCTCAACGGACATTGAATCAAAGAGCGCTGCATTCTGAAAAAGCATTCCCATCTTTCGCCGAAAGGGTATCAACTTCTTTTCCTTCATGGACACGATGTTTTCCCCATCAATAAGGACTTCCCCTTTGTCTGGTTTTAACAAACCTATAATGCTTTTAAGCGTCACGCTTTTACCTGTACCGCTGCGCCCAATCAAAACGAGCGATTCATCATCATTAACCGTGAGGTCCAACCCACGCATCGGATGTTGTTGCCCAAAACTTTTATAAACCTTTCGCAGTTCGATCATGTTTAAATCTTAGGGAAAAATGCGTTGAGCAGAAAGGTGATGAAAAAATTAAATATGATAACCGTAATCGAACTGGTCACCACGGCGTTGGTCGTTGCGCGGCCTACGCCCTCGGCGCCTCCAGAGGCTGTCAGTCCTTTGTAACACGACACAAACACGATAATAATCCCGAAGAAAAATGCTTTGATCAACCCTGTGTACACATCCAAGGCTTCAGTAAACCTATATGTGTTTTCCATATAATAATAAGGATCAATCCCCAAAACATTTGAGCTTAATAGAAACCCAGCCACAATTCCCATCGCCATGGCTTCGGCTGTTAATATGGGCATGCACACCATGATGGCCGCTAATCGTGGCACAATAAGGTAATCGACCGGATGCGTCGCCAACGCTCGAAGGGCATCAATTTGTTCGGTCACTTTCATGGTCGCGATTTCGGCGGTTATGGCGGCTCCCACTCGCCCGGCGATCATCAGAGCACAAATGGTCGGACCTAGTTCCCGACACATCGCTACTGCGACGACCGGGCCCACTCCATGATCCAGCCGGACTTTATGAAGTTGCCAAAACATTTGTGCGGCAAACACCATCCCTACAAACGCCCCTGTCAGCAAAATAACAGGCTGGGAACGCACCCCGAATCGGTAACTATGATAAAACATGAGATACCACCGAGGCCGCTTAAAAATAAGCATCGTGAAGGTTTCGAAGACTAAAAAGCCCATCGCCCCTAGCTCGTTAATAAACAAGAGCGTCTTAGCCCCTATTCCCCTCGAAAATTTAACCATTCCCATCATTCCCCCGCACTCTAGGCAGCTCCTCACTTATGACGAGGAAAAAGATTTTTCAGAGTCTTATCTAGGTGCCCTTGACGAATCAATCGCACTTTTTAGAGTTTAGAGAATAAAAAGGCGACTGTTCCTTCCTTTTCTTTGAAAAAAAGAGGGTAGTTCAACCTCTAGGATGATATTCCTCGCGAGAATTAGCGAGCAAACGCAACTCGGCTGCGCCCATGCACCCATCTGGGGTCTGGCGTTTAATGGTATGCGCATTACCTTTTCCGAAATGAATCCCAAATGGATTTCCTCACAGAGCCCAAGCTCCGAAAAAAGAACCTCAACGGAGTTTCGTCACAAAGCCCAGGGTTGCTCGGCTTACGAGAAACCCTGGGTAAAAGTCCCCATAAAAACAACCCCAAAGGGGTTGCGCTGCGCCCATGCCCCAGGAAAGCTCATCAACTGCTTCGGGGCAAACATCCAAGATCGCAATCTTCCAAGCCGGAGGCTTCCCAGCTTGTAGCCGGTGGTTGAGTGACGAACGACACCACCGGACCACCTCCCCCACGACGAACGCATCCCGGAGGGATGCCAGCACCGCCATGCCTTCCGTCCCAGAAATCCCTAATTAAGTTCGAGTCACAGGCCGAGCTCTGAAAGATTTGCGTGGTCATCGGGACGGCGACCAAGTGGCCAATGATACTTCCTGTCGCTCTCGTTAATCGGAATGTCGTTGATGCTCGCTATGCGTCGCTGCATAAATCCATACTCATCGAACTCCCAGTTCTCGTTGCCGTAGGAGCGAAACCACTGCCCTGATTCACCATGCCACTCGTAAGCAAAACGCACCGCAATGCGATTGTCGTGAAAGGCCCAAACTTCTTTTATAAGTCTGTATTCCAGTTCCTTGTTCCACTTGCGGGTTAGAAACTCAACAATCTCCGCGCGGCCAGAAAGAAACTCGGAGCGATTGCGCCACCCGCTATCCCGTGTGTAGGCGAGCGAAACTCTTTTACGGGTCCCGGCTATTCCATGCGTCCTCGGCCATGCGAGCCTTCTTGGCTGCGGATTCGACATCGAATGGCGGGAACGGTGGCCTCGGATGACTGCCTTATTAGCCAAGTAGACAAAAACCTTATCCAGAGATCCATCAGGAAAAAGCCTGTCCGCACGTATAATTCGACCGTCTTTTGCATAATAGGGAACCTCTGAATAAAGTGGCTTGCCTTGGCCATTGAACACATCAAATCGAGTTACTTGCCCTTCGGAGTTTCTTGTATAAGTACCTTTTGTCTTTATCGACCCATCTGAATTTTTAGTGATATACACTTTTGGTAACTCAGCGAATTTGATGACTGTCACACTGACAAGCCCCATGGTGGTGATTCCACGAACCTTGTATCGTCCTGCCGGAACATCCACCCCTTTGTCATCCTTACCGTCCCATGATACAAAACCACTCGCGCTTCCGTGCGCATTTTTAGATGCATTCATCGTTTTTTCTATGCCTAAACGGATCCAGTTGCGGACGCGCCGACCTTCTGCGTTGTCAATGACCACACTAAAATGGTGATGCTTTAGGTGAAGAATTTTTCGCGCTCTCTCCCTCGGGGGATGAAACAGGCTCTTCCTTTTTTGTGCAGGAATTCAAAAGCAAAAATAAAGACAAGAGCAAGGCAACGGGGGTCTCTTTTATGACCGTCGTTGGATTCAAATTATTTCGAATCCAAACTTCGAGAGCACCATTAACCTACTTTCCTTGCTTATGTCCCTACCTGCGAAAAATCAAGGAAGTGAGCTGAGGTGCGAGAACCAGAGGAAGGCTTGAGCATGGAGCGGGAAAATTATTAGACGACATTTCGATCGACATTCCTGCTAACGCAAAAGTTATTCGGTTCCAACTCGCGAACTCCCCTTGGGATGACGGAAATTCCAATACCGAACTCGTCCTGAATGAGGGCGTGTTTAAAAAATGAGATAAAGTCCAAGTAACACGGACTTAGGGAATCTTTAACGATGTGCCATGCCCTCAAAGCATTCTCCTCATCGATTCCGCAAACTTCTCCAACCAATGTCCTTGCGGAAAAGCATGCCTGTAAAATTGATTTTTGACACCGCAAGGTAAGCGTTGGATTGTGCTGATTCTAATGAGGAGTGCGTAGCGGTGACACCCAGTACGCGCCCGCCGGTGTTGACGGTTTCCCCGTCTTTCATACTCGTTCCGGCATGAAATACGGTAACTCCCAAAACTTCATTGGCTATTGGCAATCTGGAAATTTTGTTTCCTTTTTCGCATACGCCGGGGTACCCGCCAGAAGCTATAACGACGCATAAAGCTGCATCAGATTTCCATTTGATTTCCGCCTCCTCAACCTTGCTATCAATACAAGCTTCGAGAATAGGGCTCAAATCTGAATCCAACCGTTGCATCAATACCTGCGTTTCCGGATCACCGAAGCGGGCATTAAATTCAAGAACTTTAGGCCCATCATGGGTCAGCATTAATCCGGGAAAAAGGATTCCTTTAAATTCGATCCCATCCTTTTTACAACCCTCCATAAACTTCTTAAATACGCGCTCTTCGATTTGCTCGCAAATTTCCTGCGTAGCCGCCGTGACAGGACTGTATGTTCCCATTCCACCCGTGTTCGGGCCAACATCCCCATCGCCAACTCGTTTATGATCTTGCGCGATGGGCATCATTCGAAAGGTTTTCCCATCCACAAATGCGTGGGCGGAAACTTCTTCGCCCAACAGAAACTCTTCAATCAGCACTTTCTCCCCTGAGACACCAAAGATTTTTTTCTCCATCATTTGGTAGAGCGCGTGTGTCGCTTCGGATCCATTTTGAGCAATGACCACTCCTTTTCCGAGAGCGAGTCCGTCAGCTTTAATTACTTGAGGATAAGACAGTTTCTGCGAGTACTGGAGCGCTTTAACATAATCAGTGAACTGCTCGCTTCGCGCTGTTGGGATTCCGTGGCGGATCAAAAAGTCTTTGGTGAACACCTTGCTGGACTCGAACTGCGCGGCTTTTTGGGTGGGGCCAAAAATTCGAAATCCTTTGGACGTGAATATGTCGACGATACCCAAGGCCAGAGGGTTATCTGGACCGACGACAACAAGGTCGGGCTTCCATGACGTGGCCTTCTCCAGTAATCCCGGCAAATCCTCAGCGCTGATGTTCTCGCAAGTCGCAAGTGTAGCTATCCCCGGGTTTCCAGGACAGCAGAGAATGGTGGATCCTTTTTCTTGGGACAGTTTCCAAACCAAGGCGTGTTCGCGTCCACCCCCACCGATGACCATAATTTTTTTCGTCATAAAATTCGCAACCTTGTTGTCGGCTTCTCAGGTACCGCATGCCGTGAAAAGTGCAATCAGGAAAATGAATGAAGGAAAGTTGCGCGTGTGTTGTAATTGCGGAACGCCATCCATCAAAGGAAAAATCTTAGAATAAGCTGTGGCTGTAAAAGGTGTTCAACTCACAGGTGCGCATTCAGGCAAAGGCCAAAAACACCCTGCTTAAGTTATTTATTTTTTTACAAAGACGAACTTGCCTTCGTTTATGATAAGCTCGGTTGTGCCTTGATCTCCCCAAGCGGATGTTTCGACGAGGAACCGAATTTTTTTAGCCCCTTTGGGAATTTCGATAGCCATTGAATCCAAATCACCGCCAGAGCCACGTTCAAGACCGAGACGTTGAAAGTCTTTTCTGTAGACTTCTTTACCATCGATCTCAGCAGCAGTAAACCCCTGTTGATTCGTTTTTAAATCCCGCCAATCGAAATAATGGGCGTCATCACCAAACAATACATTTGCGGTAAATAGAAGGGCACCGGCTGGAATATCATATTCAACCCAATGATAACCATTCCAAGTAGCTGCAAGCAGGCCCACCCCTGTTTTGAACTCACCACTAGATGCGAAAACGTCCATCATGCCAACCGTATATTGTTTGCCTTCAGGTAGTGCTTTGATGGTGATTTCAGGTACAATTTTTAAACCATCTTTATAATGGGCAACATTGCCCCAGCTCCCAGCTATAATGGTATTTTCGGCTTTCTCACCCGTGCGCGCCATTGTTTCAAAACTAAAAACATAGGAGCCAAACTCGGAGTCAGAAGGCGTTAGTGAGGTAAGTAAGACTTGTTTATCAGCCGCAAAACCAGCTACTTGTGATAAGCTAAATAAGGCAAGGATAAACAGAATATTGGATATAGATTTCATAATTCTTATAATAGACGGGGTGCTTGGGCTATTTATTTAAACCATTTCCAATAAAAACCAAGTCAAGAATTTATTGGAAACCTTTAACGACCTTTCTAACTGACTGAACCTTTGGCTCTAGGAACTTCCACGCAAAAACAACTCCCCTTTCCATTTTGAGGAGTCTGATATGAAATTTCCCCATTAACCGCCTGAACAAATTGCCGCGCGATTGCGAGCCCTAACCCTGTTCCAAATTTGTCTGAAGGTGATAACCGAACGAACCGGTCGAAAATTCGGTCCTGATTAGAAGGGGAAACCCCCGGGCCTTCATCGATGATACAAAATTTTACATGATCCTGGGTACTTACCACTAAAATCTCTATTTTTGTAGATGGCTGTGAATATTTAATGGCGTTATCAACCAGATTCCCCAACGCCAAACCAAGGCATCGATCATCCACATATAAACGGTCTAAATCATCGCATTGAACCACTAACCTGACTGATTTCTCTGAGGCCTGCGCCGAGTAATCGACTACTAATCGGTCAGTAATATCTTTAATCCTGACATCGCGAGCGTTTATCACAAGCGCTCCCGCTTCAAACCGGGTCAGGTCAAGCAGGTTATTAATAACCCGAACCATTCGTTCGGTTTCGCTTTTACCGACCTCGATGACTTTCTGATGGTTGGCAGAAAACTTATCTTTTTCCTCTTCCAATAGGTGCAGCAACATTCTTACGGTCGTGAGAGGCGTTTTAAGTTCATGGCTGATTGTTCCGATTAAGTCTGTTTTTAGATCATTCACCAAGCTGAGTTCGGTGACATCTTGAAGTGCCACTAAAACCGTGTTGACCTCATCATTACCCTTTAAAAAGTTGATAGAAGGAAGAAAAAAGCGGCGTTCTTTTTCAATAACAAAGGGTAAGGCGTCCTTAAAAGCCACAACCTTCACTGGTGTACCTGTCGAAAGGACCGAATTAATATGAGCTTGAAGAATGGACGGAAGTTTATGGAAATCCGGATTAATGTTGGAACCTAAGGCGTTTGAATAAACCAATTGAAGGTTTGAGTCATATACTAGAACGGGGCCGGGTAGGCCATTGACAATTTTTTCTAGATCTTGGCGAAATCTTTTTTCGTCGTTTGCCCGACGCTCCTGAATATCGGCGCGTGATTTGTTCAGCGCAATATCAATGGAGATGCGAAGGTCTCGCTCCTTAAATGGTTTAAGGATGTAACCAAAAGGGGCGACTTCCCGGACCTCACGAAGGGTCTCCTCATCTGAGTGAGCTGTTAAGAACACAACAGGCAGGTTCCACTTTTCTCGTATAGTCCGGGCCACATCAATTCCGGTTTTCTCTCCCCTTATCCGAATGTCCAAAAGAACGAGGTCGGGAAGTTGCTTTTCTATGAATTCAATAGCTTCCTGCCACGAAAAGGCTGTCTCAGGGACATCATAACCCATTCGGACAAGGCTTGTCTGAATGTCTTTTGCGACGATAGCTTCGTCCTCAACAACTAGGATTCTACTTCTCATAATTCTCTTGGAAAAGTGACTGTCACCAACGCCCCGCCCAATGAAATCGATGTTCCGGTGGTCATCGTTCCGCGAAGTTGCCTCGTGAGCGCCGTAACCAGTTGTAATCCAAGCGTATCGTTTTGTCTCGTTTTTAAATCTGGTGGAAATCCCGGCCCATTGTCCTCCACAGTTAATTCATAATTATCATTTATTATTTTGAGAAGGATAGAAATTTTCGGCTTTTCATTTTTGGTGTATTTCAACGAATTGGTTAACAGTTCATTAAACAACAATCCACAGGGAACCGCCTGATCAACATCCAGCCGTATCCCCGCCGCATGAATACTTAATTCCACCATGCGTCCGGAGGCGGTCACAAGCTCCTTCGCAATTTCATTCATGTAAGTTTCAAAATCAAGCCGTGCTAAATCACGAGTCTGATAAAGCATTTGATGTATCATAGCCATGGCTTGAATCCGATTTTGACTCTGGGTAAAAGCCTCAGCGTTTTCTCGAGGAACTTTGGACACCTGTAAATTGAGGAGACTCGATATGATTTGCAGGTTGTTTTTTACTCGATGATGTATTTCCTTAATCAATACATCTTTTTCCTGCAGTCGCTCCTGTAACTCTCCTTGAGCCGACCGCAATTCTCCCAGTGTAACCTTATGCTCCTGCACCTCTTTTTCGAGACGTTTGTTAGATTCCTCAAACTCCTTTGGACTGCGAAGTTTCAGAGCAGTTGGAATAAGCCGGATCAAAAAATAAGCAGTCATTACTGATATAATTCCTGTGATTAACTTGAGCAGCGATTCAAAGCGGTAAACAGGATAATATAAGACCCAGATTTGGACGAAGTGCGTTGTTCCACAAAGAAAAATAAAAAGCCCAAACAACTGAAACATCCAATTGTACGCGAGATCCTTTCGGCTTTTGACAAATTTTAATAACGAAAAGGGAATGGAATAGTACGCAATACCTATCATGAGATCGGCAATGATATGCATCCAAATCACGCTGGGCTCCCGAATGCAGGCTATATGTGGGGCAAAATCCGCAGCAGAAAATAATTTTTCAAACCATTCAAACATAATTGAGTAAACCTCTCACTTTTGTAGTTCGCTATAGTCGGTGTCGCACCAGTTAATCCGTTCGGGATCCAAAGAGGCATCAACTAACTTCGTGTGCTTGCGGATTAAAATACGGGTTCTATAAAACAAATCCTCTGGCTTCCGGTCAAATCAATAGTTCTCAACAAAGGGCGTTTTAGACAGGCCTGAGGAGAGGAATAGGAAAAATGGGGCGACCGACGGGACTCGAACCCGCAACAACCAGTACCACAAACTGGGGCTCTACCATTGAGCTACGGCCGCCATAATGGATTTAAACGATTACATGATTTGCCTCGGAGCGTCAAGGAGCAGTATACTGCTGTTTTATTATGAACTCAATGGATCTTACCTTCAGAAACGCGTCTCTGTCGGATCACGAATGCATCACTCCCCTCATTCGGGCCTTTTATAAGGAGGAATCGTTGGTTTTTCCTGAGACGACACTCAACGATAATTTAAACCAGCTTTTGGGAGAGGACGGCCCCGGCTTTATATTTTTAGCACGTGAAAGTGGAAATGCCGTTGGATATGCCGTCCTCACATTGGGATTCAGCATTGAGTTTGGAGGCAAATTTCTTCTGCTCGACGAATTATATCTCGTGCCCGCCCAACGTGGGATCGGGAATGGACGATTGTTTTTAGAATTCCTGTGCGATGTTGGCCTTAGAACCGAAGCCAAGGCTCTGCGATTAGAGGCGCTTCGAACTTCGGCACAAGTCGCCAAGTTTTACACACAATTCGGCTTTGTTTTAGACTCACGCGATTTAATGACAAAAAGGTTAGTCTGAGCTCCATTTCTTTCACTGATAAAACTCAATCTCTCTGCATTCTGTAAAGTGATTGTTGCAAGAGCGTCACTTGCCTACAGGCACTTATTCGTGTCCAATAACTCGCAACATATAGGCGATTCACCTTAACTGAAGATCGAAAATTTATGGAGACCACGACCCCTTTAAAAGTACTGTTTATTTGCACCGCAAACAGTGGCCGAAGCATAATGGCAGAATTCTTTCTCCGGAAATTGGGCGCAGGCCGGTTTGAATCTTTCAGTGCCGGATCCCAACCTTCGGGTACCGTGCATCCCCTCACAATGAAAGCACTGAGAGAAAAATTCCAAGTTGATCCTTCGGATGCTCGGAGCAAATCTTGGAACGAATTCGCCGGTAAAGAATTTGATTTTGTCATCACCGTTTGTGACAACGCCAAAGAATCGTGTCCGGTCTGGCTGGGGAAACCCGTTGTGGCGCATTGGGGGTCTCGTGATCCTTCGACTGCTGAGGGAACTGAAGAGGAACGTGAGCGTATTTATTTTAACGTCGCTATGGAAATTCATCGTCGAGTCGATTTGTTTACCTGCCTGCCGCTTCATTCCTACGATCGGACTGGCATGCAAGAGGCGATGGACGATATTGGCCGAAAAAATACTCCGGTGAATCGCGACCGCGAAGATACTCCAGTCGTTTAACTGGGGTACAGCTTTGCGGAACCTCATGGGAACCCCATTGAACCTCTTTGCCAAAAGGCAATGTTGCAACCCGATTTTTTGTGTCTTTCGCACCCTTAATATGTGCGCTATGGTTAAACCATGAAGTTTTGGGTATTCTTAGTTTTGGGTATTACGCTTTTCCAAATATCGGCTTGGGCCCAACTTAAATGGGAGACCATTGAGAAAACAACGCGCGGGTCATTTGACAAGCCCCAAGCCGAGGCATCCTTTCGATTCCGAAACACATCCCCGGACGTCGTCGAAATTGAATCAGTTGACTCCACCTCCCCAGGCACCAAAGGTAAAATCCTCCACAGTATTATTCAACCTGGTGACGTGGGAGCCATTGACGTTTCCATGCTCATGGAAGATCACACGGGACTTCACTCCCAAAATGTATTCGTAACGGTCAAGGGCCGAGAGGAACCTTACGTGTTGACCATGAAAACTTATAACCCTGAACTCGCTCGGATCAGTCGGAAGTCGATTAAATGGCGAAAAAATGAACCATTCGCGCCGCGCTCATTTATAATCAATGTTCGCCCCACTGCCGAGGTCCAAGATGTGACTTTCCGTAATTCAAATCCCAATTTTTCCGTACGTGTAAAACATGTTAAAGAGAACACTTTTATTCTTGAAGTTGCACCACCCACAAAAAAAGACCTTGCGACCGTTAATCTTGAAGTACATACACAAAATAATGTTGAAAGGTATCAACTTGTCGCAGAAGTAGAGTGAGCGCAGGGTAAATGACTTGTTAAAGTTTTATTATGGCTAAAGAAATAGAGCGTAAATTTCTCGTGCTCAAAAAACCATGGAAAACAACCGACCGCAAAGTAAAATGTTGGCAGGGTTATCTCGCCTTTGACCCAGTCACGGTCCGCGTGCGAACGATGGGACCAAAAGCGTTTCTAACGATCAAGGGCCGAACCAAAGGTTTTACGCGAGACGAATTCGAGTTTCCTATTCCTCTCAAGCAGGCTAATGAGTTGTTAACCAGCCTCTGCGGAAGGCCGGTCGAAAAGGTGCGGCATTATGTGAAACATAAGGGGCACTTGTGGGAAGTTGATGAGTTTCAGGGGGACAATAAAGGTTTGATCATCGCTGAAATCGAGCTGATCTCCGAAAGAGAAAAATTTGATCGCCCTGCTTGGCTAGGTAACGAAGTCACTGATGACCATCGGTATTACAATTCACATCTATCAAAACACCCTTATAAAGGCTGGGATAAATAGGTTATTATTTCACTTCAACTCACCTCATGGTGAAAATTTGTGTCGTCTAAATTGAGAGAAAAGTAATCTACATACTTTAAACTCTACCAAGGCCAACTTTTTATACGCGATCCAAAGCGAGGTTGTCTGCTGTACCCGATGCATTAAGGTTTGCTCCACAGAACTAAAACTGGCATTTTAGAGCGCTCATGAAATCTCAAGAACAGGCCCGGAGAGTATTTGATATCGAAATCGCAGCACTCAAGGCTGTGCGCGCTCATTTAGATGGGGCGTTTGACATTGCGGTCGAGATGATTATTCAAATCCTGACTAATCGTGGTAAAATTGTGGTAGTTGGAGTTGGGAAAAGTGGAAACATTGGGACGAAGATAGCTGCAACGTTGACGAGCACAGGATCAACAAGCGTAGTGCTCAACTCGGTGGATGCCCTACATGGAGACCTTGGAATCATTTGTGATGGCGATGCGATTTTAGCCCTGAGTTACAGCGGGGAGACCGAAGAGCTCATCAGAATCCTTCCTGCTTTCAAACGATTTGCGGTGAAGATTATTTCAATGACTGGGGAGAAAAGTTCGCGACTAGCTAAACACAGTGATGTAGTTCTCAACGTTAAAGTTCCTCGCGAAGCTTGTCCATTCAACCTGGCACCGACATCAAGCACCACAGCTATGTTGGCGCTCGGGGATGCGTTGGCCATGACGATCATGAATCAGCGGGGGTTTAACCAAAAAGACTTTGCAAGGCTCCATCCTGAGGGGAGCATAGGGAAGACTTTACTTCTGCGTGCAAGAGATATTATGCGCACAGGTGACCGGTTGCCACTGATTCCCGAGTCTATGATCGTGCGGGACGCCATTGGGAAAATGATAAAGGCCAAAGCAGGGTCGGTTTGTGTTATTAATAAAATGGGAAAAGTCGCAGGGATATTTACAGATGGCGACTTGCGCCGACATTTTACCGAAGGGACATTACTCACATCGACCATAGGGAAAGTAATGACCCGTAATCCAAAAGTGATTAAAGAAGACGCGCTCGTGGCTGAGGCATTAAAAATCTTTGATGAGCACGCTATTGACGACTTGGTCGTAGTCGATAGACTCAAACGCCCTGTTGGATTGATTGATCTTCAGGATTTACCGAAATTAAAAGTAATGTAAGGAGCTGAATTTATGGCGATTAATGCCAACGAAGTACGAAAAGGAATGGCTATTAGGTATAACACGGATGTTTGTTTAGTATTGGAAACACATCATCGGACCCCTGGAAATCTACGAGCATTTGTACAGGCAAGTCTGCGCTCCCTGCGCACAGGTAAATCTGCTGACGTGCGTTTTAATTCGAATGAAAAAGTCGAAGTGGTGAACGTCAGCCGTGAAAAGTACGAGTATAGTTATATGGATGGTGAGAATTTTGTATTTACCAACCCTTCAAACTACGAAACGATAACGCTCACTCCTGAATTAGTGGGAGATGTTAAGAAATATTTAACCGACAACCTGCCCTGCGACATTATGTTCGTAGAAGAAAAAGCAGCTACCGTCGAGCCTCCTTCAAGCGTAACTCTTAAGATTATTGAATCAGCCGACGGAGTCCGTGGAGATTCCGCAACCAACATTATGAAGCCAGCCGTTGTTGAAACGGGGATCACTGTTCAAGTTCCGCTCTTCATTAAAGAAGGTGAACTGATTAAAATAGATACACGTAACGGCGAATATATGGGTCGAGCCTAAGCCGATTGTTATGCGTCTAATTGATTCGTATAATCTGTTTAAATACTCGTTAGAATATTCACTTGAAGAATTTAATTGAAAAAACTTCAATAACTCGTCTATTTAAGTCATGGCAAGTCTAATTGATTTTAATGTATTACCGGTTAGTATTCTTAAAAAAGTTATTAAGATAAAAGAAAAAATTGAAAAATTAGAAGCGCAGCTCGCTTCGGTTGTAGGCGGACGTTCCGTTTCTAATTCTGCTTCGACAGTCGCACCGGTCGGCGGAAAAAAGCGTGGTCGCAAAAAAGGAACACGCCTCAGTCCTTCAGCGCGCGCAAAGATTGCTGAAGGTCAACGTCAGCGCTGGGCCAAAGTACGTGGCTCCAAATAACTCAATTCATAAAATTTAATTTAAACTGAATTTTATAACCTTCCAGTGTATTTACACTGGAAGGTTAATTTATTTCTACCTTTAACGCGTCCATGAAAATAGCTTTGTTCGGAGGTACATTTGATCCTGTGCATTTAGGTCATATAGCCATGGCCCATAAGGTCCGAACACTTGTCGATAAGGTCATTATTCTCCCCTGCGCGATCAGTCCTCATAAACTTATTGAACACGGAACAACCCCGCCCGCACCTGCTCCTCATCGTCTAGATATGTTACATCTAGCTTTTAATGAGGTTCCCGATATTGAAATCTCGGATTTCGAATTAGAAACAGAAGAACCCTCCTTTACTTATCTTACTATTGCCCATTTTAGAAAATTGCATCCATTGGCATCACTGCATCTGGTCATTGGCCAAGATCAATTTCAGGTCTTGCCAACCTGGGCGCACTTTAATGACTGGAGAACGCAGGTGGCCTTTATTGTTTTTGATCGAAAACGCACTCAACCGATATCAGGTCATACTCCTTTAGGTCTGAATGTTCAGAGGATTGAAAACTTTGACTTTCCACAATCTTCTTCTGCCATTCGTAAGGCCCTTGCCTGCGGCCAGCCAGTGGAAGATCGGTTATCACCTTCCGTGCTCCAGTATATCATTAAGCACAAAATTTATAGAAATTGATAAAGCTCCTGTGTCGATAGGCCTGGTGAAGTAGAAAAATGAAGGGCACTTTTTCCCCGTGAAAGAATAATTGTATTTGATTTGCAATTAGCTTAGGTTGCCCGACATGCATCGATTTAATTTTTTACTTCTTGGCGTCGCTCTTGCCTTTTTAGTTTCAAGCTGCAGCAAGGATCCTAACTCACCCTCATTTGTTGTTGCGAAAGGAAACGGAGTTAAAGTCACTCGTAAAGACCTGAACGAAGCTGAATTGAGTTTCCTAAAGATGCGCGGCATGAGCCTTGATCGTATTCCAAAAGATCAAATTCCTGCTTTTGAAAAGCAATTTCTCCAAGAGTTCGTCTCACGTCAATTACTTGAGAGAAAAGCGGAATCAGTGGTGATTCCGGACTTGGATAAAAAAATAGATGAGCAGATTGTTCAGATTAAAAAGCAGGCCGGAGAACGCTTTGACACTGAGTTAAAGAACATGGGCAAGACGGAGGCTGACATGAAAAAGGAACTGCGCACACAAGCAAAGGTAAGTCAGTTCATGCAAGAAAAATTTGCAAAGTCTTCCACACCAACAGAAGATGAACTTAAAGCCTTTTACGAACAGAACAAACCAAGTTTTATTATTCCTCCCATTGTGCGCGCGAGTCACGTGCTTATTAAGATACCCAAAGGAGCTACTTCCGCGGACAAAGCGGCTGCCAAAAAGAAGATAGATGCGGCTTATGCAAGAGTGAATAAAGGTGAAGAATTTGCCAAGGTCGCTCGCGAGGTGTCCGAAGACCCAGGCTCGTCTACAAATGGCGGTGACCTGAATTTTTTCCAAAAAGGTCGGATGGTTCCTGAATTCGATAAAGTCGCCTTCGCCACTAAAGCGGGTTCCCTCAGCCCCGTGTTTGAAACTATATATGGTTTCCACTTCCTGAAGGTTACGGAAGCAAAAAGCGGACAATTGTCTTACGAAGATGCCAAGGCAGATATTGGGGCCATTATGACCCGCAAATCGCGCGAGGAAGAGATGAACAAATTCATCAAGCAATTGGTCGATGAAGCAAAGGTAAAGTACCATTTGCCGGAGACTGCAAGTGTCGACACAAAAAAAACCGTCAAATAGTCAGGCTGAGCTGATTGAACCTACCCTACCAAGGGAAACTAAACCCCCTTGGTTCCTTATTGGTTTCCTCAGTTTTTTGGTCGTTTTGGTCGCCGCCTGCGTTTTTTATGTGATCTTCGTTTATCCCCCGGCGAATCATTCGTTTTATCCAAAATGTAAACTTTATGAGTTTACGGGGGTGCTCTGTCCAGGGTGTGGCGGGCTCAGAGGAACTTATTACCTCTCCCATGGTCAGTTGGGAGCTGCTGCGCAATCAAACTTAATCCTTGTGGGTAGCTTGTTTTTATTGCCTACTTTTGGGGCTATCGTTTGGCTGAGGAAGCGCCCCTTTTCCCCAGCTTTAACCAAGCGCCTATTAATGGTCGTGGTCGTTTTTGTAGTCGGATACACCTTGTTAAGGAATATTCATTTGCCAGTTTTTAATAACCTACGTCCACCCCCTTTGCCGGCACAAGTTCAATGACTGAACCCCATTCATTCCGAACCGTTCTCCCTTACATTGCGCCATTCCTCGCTTTTGGAGTTGTCGCCTCCTTCGAGAATGCCTCTCCAATGGCTCGGTTTATTGTTTATCCACTCAAAGTCCTTATTGTTGGATGGATCCTTTGGTTCTTTAGAAAAAAAATACCCGCCGAGGGTAGTTGGCATGTTGCATCCGCTCTCGGGGTTGGATTTTTGGCGTTTGCTCTTTGGGTAGGTTTAGATCCATGGCTGGGATTTAGGGGGGAAAGGGCTGGGTTTGATCCTACAATGATTGACCATCCTTACCGCGTGTTTGTTGTTTTGTTTAGGGTCGCTGGGGCCGTGCTGGTCTTTCCATTGATGGAAGAACTCTTTTGGCGAGGGTTTATGATGCGTTATATTATCTCTGAAAACTTTGAACAAGTGCGTTTTGGAACATATACCCATCTTTCCTTTTGGGTTGTGGTTGCTGGGTTTGCTGCGACACATGGCAAGGCAGAGTGGGCCTTAGCCGTGCTCGTTGGGATCCTTTATGGAGCTTATTGTGTGAAGACAAAATCCTTAAAGAGCGTCGTACTTGCGCATGCCTTTACCAATCTGCTCCTAGCGTGTTACGTGCTTTCTCGGAGTGCTTGGTACTTTTGGTAACCACAAACGCGGTCGCTTTTATCGCGTTCTCGCTTTTGTATTTCTGAATCACATAGCCCTAGAATCTAGATGGGTTTTTTAACCTCAAGGTCTCTTGAAAAGTTTATTTTAGACTTTGAGGTATCGATAAAGGGACCAAGTTCATACACATTTGTATACCCGTAACTGAAAAGGGTATTAAAACTATAAATGTTTAGTGATGCCATGGGTCCCTTACAGGCAAAAGCCAGAGGTTCGCCTCCAAAATTGTTGTTACAATAAATGAGCACTTTTGTACTTTTGCTCGGAATAACCTTAGCGAGCTCAGCTTCGGTGATATCCGTAAGTGGCAAGTTGATCGCACCCGTGATATGAAGCATTTTATATTTATCTGCGCTCCGGCAATCGAGGACGATCACTCCGGCTTCTTGCGACATCTTGATAAAATCCAATTCACTCACCCGTCGGTCCTCCCTTAACTTTTGAACTTTGCCGGCGTCCTTCAGGAATCCCGAATAATCGATATGTGGATTTGTGATGCGTTGATTATCAGCAGCTTGCACAACTGTGATGGTGTTTAGGATAACGGCTATTGCAATACCCGTGAGAATTGAATTTGTTTTCATGGATTCAAGACTACGTCAAACGGAACTTGGAGTTGTCATGTAAGAATGAAAGGTTTGTAAAAGATTTGTGAGGCAAACTTGGAGATCCCATTGGTGTGAGGCCATAAAAAAACCCGCAAAGCTTGAGCTTTGCGGGTTAAAATTGAGTGAGCCCCGAATTAAGAAGCGTTATCGTTCTTTTTCTGAGCATCCTGAGCAAGCTGACGTAAGTCGTTTTGCGAGAGGATTTTAACTTCCAGTTTTTTGCGTCCGAACCTGTACATTTGTTTGTTCGACGCTCCAGGCAAATAAAGATCGATGTGGGTTCCCTTAATCGCGCTTCCTTTATCCATCACTGTAAATACTTGGGTTCCATAACCTTCGATATGAATCTTGGTTCCGGGTTTGAGAACTCTCCAATCCGCAGCAACCATTCCCCATTTTAGGCGTTTGCCACCGTGAGCGGCGTAAGGGCCCCAATGTTTATTACAAGCGAATCCGTCAGAGTAGGCGGTAACGAGCCATTTATTGTTTGAGCCTTGAGCCTTTTTTGGCGCTGCATTTAATGCTCCCGAGATAAATCCCAGAACAGCAAACATACATATATAGATAACTTTGGTCATATTAACCTCTCTTTTGTTTGGTTCTTCCCATCAACTTCAAGAGTCGTCGGGAAGTGGAGAGTTTAAAGATTCGACCACATGGCGCAAGGTTTATTTAGCTTTATTACCTAATAATAAGTAAAAACTAAAGTCTGGGTGTTTCATGCCAACTATTACAAGTGACTCCACTATAGAGACTTAGCACCATCGGCAGCACGACACTCAAAAACCGTCGGAGTTACTCCAGTCCGCGACAAATATTTTTTAGCCAATTCCACTGTGAAATTTTCAACCAACGCCCTCTTCACCAAGTTTATGGTCGCGCCTCCAAAACCTCCTCCACTCAGCCGCGCGCCCAAACATCCTGGAATTTTTTTAGCTTCTTCGACCATGAGATCCAGCTCCCGCGTACTGTTCTCAAAATTCACGATTGAGCTCGAATGTGACGCAAACATTTTTTGCCCAAAGGCCTCATATCGGCCAGTTTGCAAATCCTCAATGCCCTTTTTAACTCTTTCATTTTCCCCAATGACGTGTGCTGCTCGCCTATATTGTGGTGACGCTTTATCAGGAATCTTTTCGTCTAATCGTGTTTGATCCGCGTCACGTAGGAATGGAACCCCTAAGAGCTGGGCCGCCGCGTAACAAGAATCACGGCGCTCATTGTACTCCCCGCCCACGAGAGCATGCTTGACGTTAGTATTTGCAATCACAAAACTTACATCATCACCGAGGGGAACATTTTCCACCTTTGTTGATCGACAGTCGATTATAATAGCCTGATCCTTTTTTCCGAAGAGAGAAGAAATCTGATCAAGCAATCCACATTTGACGCCCACAAATTCGTTCTCGGCGCGTTGGCACAATTGAGCAATTTCGATTTGGCTTAACCTGATATCAAACAAGTTTGTAATAACCAGGGCCGTAGCAACTTCCAAAGCTGCGGAGCTACTCAATCCGGCACCCATGGGAACGGTACTTGAAATTTCCATGGAAAATCCACCCAGCTTATGCCCCAGTTTTTGGAATTGTTCAACCACCCCTAACGGATAGTTCGTCCATGTCGGGTTAGTTTGTTTGGAGAAATTGAGACCAATCTCAAACTGATCTGTTATTTCTTTCGAATGAAAACGCAAGACGGGCTCAACCAACGTTTTGGCTTTAACGTTCACGAACCGATCAACCGCGATCGACATGACATACCCTTCGTTATAGTCGGTATGATTCCCCAAAAGTTCAGCTCTACCCGGAGCCAAGATTTGAATTTCCTTCACATGCTCTCCTTCTTAAACAAATACCATTGCCACTTCATCGGCCATGAGCCGACCTGCTCGGGTTAGTCGGATCCTATCCCCCGAACTTTCTATAAGTCTCGCCTCAACAAATGGTTGCAACTCGGCATCCCATGGGGCTACAAGTGCGCGATCAACTCCCCTCTGAGTTCGCATCCCGAACATCAATTGTTCCTTAAGCCTCAAGGAGGAATCCAGAAACTCGCTGAATTCGAGAAGTGATTCGTTATTCTCGATACGTCGGCAGTACTCGTCCGTGTTCGAAATGTTTTGGAACCTTAACGACCCCAAAGTACCGCACGCGCTAGGGCCGAAGGCCGCAAAATCGCACCCCTCCCAATAAGCCAAGTTGTGAAGACACTCGCGCCCAGGCAAAGCATAATTAGAAATCTCGTAGCACTGGTAACCAGCGCCAGACGTGAGATCCCAAGTGTGCTCAAAAAGTTCAACTTCCAGTTTTTCACTTGGCACATACTCACCCTTGGCGCGTTTTTGCCAAAAGACCGTGTCCTCTTCGTAAGTCAGACAATAACAGGAAAGATGATCAGGCTTTAAGGCCATCGCTTGATTTAGTGTCCAAACCCAATGTTCAGCGGTCTGGGTGGGCAATCCAAACATGAGGTCCAAATTAACATTATCGAATCCTACTTCCCTAAGAATATCATACGACTTTTGAATTTGTGCGGCGTTGTGAACTCGATTCAGCATCTTAAGTGTTTGATCATCAAACCCTTGGACACCCATGCTGATCCGGTTGACCCCCTGCTGTTTGAGAAGAGTGGCTTTCTCACGAGAAACTGTAGCTGGGTTCATTTCGACCGTAAATTCCTGAAGATCGTTGAAATTCAGAATCTTATGCATCCCTTCAAAAAGTGTCGCGAACTGGCTCACGGAAAGGGCACTGGGGGTTCCTCCGCCAAAGAAAAGAGTGTGCGGCTGGAGATTATATTTTTCGCTGACCAGTTGAATTTCTCTCAGCAAACACTGGATGAACCGATCCACTATCCCCGGTCTCAATTTTTCGGAGTAGAAAGCACAATAATCGCATAACTGAGGGCAAAAGGGTATATGAACGTACAAATGGCGAATGGGGTTGGAAACGTTCATGCGAGCCACAACTGATACTTCAGCAAGGCGCAAGGATCAAGGACAACCTGCGGTGAATTGAAAGATAGAATCCTATTAAGCGGCTGGAATGGAATCGACCCAGTGGTCGGAAGGGACCTTAAGGTCTTTCAACCAAACTGAAAAATTAGTTTAACAGG
>Ga0163154_10003230_pt1 | contig 22874 bp, 20 predicted proteins | sample OliLakLV19MP9P1_FD_148649 | JGI IMG/M metagenome (GOLD analysis project Ga0163154, IMG submission 148649) | Freshwater microbial mat bacterial communities from Lake Vanda, McMurdo Dry Valleys, Antarctica - Oligotrophic Lake LV.19.MP9.P1 | ecosystem: Environmental > Aquatic > Freshwater > Lake >... | reverse complement strand
CCGTGCTCGGCTTCGTCGCAGTCCCTGTCGTGCTTGCCATTGCGAGCATGACCCGCGCCGCCAAACGCGCTGGGTCCAGCAGCGAACCGTCGAGATCCAGCCGCCCGCTGGCGCCGCCTTCCCCGGCCCCGCTCTAGCCTCCGCAGCCGCTGGGTCTTTCCCAGCCATCTTGTTCGTCGCGGCGATGACGGCGGGGATTCTCCTCGAGCGTGCCATGACCGCAAATTCTTCGACGCTTTGGGAGCAACTGACATGGAAATCCAACCGTTCTACGATCCGGCCACCTACACGCTGACCTACGTGGTCTTCGACCGCGGCACGAAAGACGCCGTGGTCATCGATCCGGTGCTCGACTTCGACCCCATCGCGGCGACGACATCGACGGCGTCAGCCCAGAAGCTCGCGACGTTCTTGCGCCTGAACGGCCTGAAGCTGCACTACGTGCTCGAGACTCACGCCCACGCAGACCATTTGTCGTCTTCGCAATGGCTGAAGAAGCACTTCGGGGCCAAGGTCGCGATCGGTGCGCGCATCAAGGACGTTCAGAGCACGTTCAAGGGAGTTTTCGATCTCGGGCCGGGCTTCAAGGCGGACGGCAGCCAGTTCGATCAATTGCTGGGCGATGGCGAGCTGCTCCGTGCCGGTTCGCTCTCCATCGATGTCATCGCCACGCCTGGCCATACCCCCGCTTGCCTCACCTTCAAGGTCGGAGACGCAGTCTTCACTGGCGACGCGCTGTTCACCGAGGACTACGGCACGGGCCGCTGCGACTTTCCACAAGGCAGCGCGGAGGATCTCTACGACTCTGTTCAGAAGCTCTACGATCTTCCCGCCGCAACACGCGTCTTCGTCGGTCATGACTACCAACCGGGCGGCCGAGAGGTGCGATGGGAGACGAGCATCGGGCGCTCGAAGGAGCAGAACGTCCAGCTTCGCGCCTCCACTTTCAAGCCCGCCTTCGTCGAGGCGCGACAGAAGCGGGACGCCTCGCTGGCACCACCGCGGCTCTTGTTTCAGAGCGTGCAAGTCAACATCGACGCCGGGCGGCTGCCGCGGCCGCACGAGAACGGGCTCCGCTATCTGACCGTCCCGCTGAACCTCAAGCAGAAGACGACGGACGACGGCGACCCGGCTTGAGCCAACGCTTCAGCGCCTGTTGCAGATCGTTTCAGCTCAGCCGCAGGAGAGCAGATTTGGCAGCAATTCTCGGCTGGCATTCATTCTGCAATGGGATTGGCTACCATGTTCCTCCGACAGCTCTTCGACAAAGACTCCTCGACCTACAGCTACCTGCTCGCGGATCCGCAGACGAAACAGGCTGCCCTGATCGATCCCGTCGATGATCAAGTCGAGCGCGACCTCGGTCTCATCCGAGAGCTCGGCTTCGAGCTCGCCTACGTGCTCGAGACGCATGTCCATGCCGACCACGTGACCGGTGCCGGTGAGCTCAGGCGACGCACCTCCGCTCGTTCAGCTGCGTCGGCAGCGGGCGCCCCTTGTGTCGACCTGAAGCTGCGCGCCGGCGACACGCTGCCTCTCGGCGAGCTGACGATCGGGGTGCTCGCGACTCCCGGGCACACCGATGACAGTCTCTCCTTCCTCGTAGGAGGCTACGTCTTCACTGGCGATGCGCTGCTGATTCGTGGCACCGGTCGCACCGACTTCCAGAACGGCGATGCGGCTGAGCTCTACGACTCGATCACGCGTGTCTTGTTCGCACTGCCGGACGCGACGGTCGTGTTGCCGGGCCATGACTACAAGGGGCTCCCCTCCACCACGATCGGCGAAGAGAAGGCGTACAACCCGCGATTGGCCGGCAAGAGTCGCGAGGACTTCGTCAGGATCATGCAGAACCTCGCGCTGCCGCCGCCGAAGCGTCTCGACGTGGCTGTCCCCGCCAATCGAGCTTGCGGCCGTGTCATCGAGCACACCTGACTCGGAGGAGCATCGAAATGGAGAACGCCATGAAGTCTTCGCTGTTCAGCAGCGCCGCGAGCCAGCAAGGCGGCTTTCGCGACATCGATCCCGCGCAGCTCTTCCCTCACATTCATCAGGCACGCCTGGTCGACGTACGGGAGGCGCACGAATACGTCGGCGAGCTCGGCCACATTGGAGGCGCCGAGCTGGTGCCGCTTGCCACTGTATCGAACGCCGCGCGCGACTGGAGCCGCGATCAGGAGATCGTCGTCGTTTGCCGCTCTGGGGCGCGCAGCACGCAGGCGTCGCGCAGCCTCGTCTCGATGGGCTTCACGCGAGTCATGAACCTGCGCGGCGGCATGATCGCTTGGAATCAGGAGAAGCTGCCCATCGCGCAGTGAGCGCTCGAGGGCGCGGCAGTTTGGCGCACGCGCGGCGCTGCGACGCAAACGGTTCGCCGTCGGGCGCACGCAACGATGGCATTTGCGCTCTTTTCGTTGCGCCCGAAGCTTGCATTGAATGGAAGCACCCGAGAAGGAGATCGTCATGTTCGACAAGTTGCTACCGCGCTACAAAGTCCTCGGCCGCGTGCTCGCCAAGCTGGAGTGACTGACCGAGCCCGCCGCATGCCCGCCGACCAAGAGCCCGGTGACCCCCGCATCTACATGGCTGCGGAGCGCACGTTCCTCGCGTGGCTTCGTACGTCGATCGCGCTGATGGCTTTCGGCTTCGTCATCTCTCGCTTCGGGTTGTTCTTGCGATTGCTCGCCGCCTCCACGACGGAGGGACATGAGCAAGGCTCGGGGGCCTCGCTCGCCGTGGGCATGGCGCTCATCGCCGTGGGGATCGTCGTCACGATCGTGGCGGCCGTTCGACACCAACGTTATGTCCGCGCCATCGACGAGGGTCACTTCCGCAGTGTGTTCGGGTCGACCTTCGCGTTTGCGATCGCCGGCCTGCTCGCGCTGGTGGGCATCGGGATGGCGCTCCTGCTCGCTCGGCTGTAGCACCACAACGTCCGACTTTTTCAGCACCTGTTAGGTCTCGCACGAGGTCGTGAGCACCGGCTCGGCGAGTCCCGGACGACCGCCTCGGCCGTGCTCCCGAGGAAGAACCTCGGCATGCCGCGGCGGGCGTGCTCATGGCGATGAGGTCGGCCTTGCAATCCTCCGCGACTCGCAGAATCTGCTCCCGCGGCGAATTTCGCTGCAAGGCTGCACGCCAACTCGATCGCCTCTGCGCTGGCTTCGCCAAAGTCCACGGGGACCAGGATGTGTCGGATCTGCACGGAGCGGCTCAGCAATGAACAAGCCATCGGAGCAGAACACATTGAGCAGGCGAGCGCGCGCAGCTCACGCGCCTTCGCATGCAGGTTCTGCGCGACGACTCGCCTAGAGCACCGATCAGGTTGAATCACCGGTACAAACGGCCGATTCTCTTGCTGCGACGCGCGGCGGAGCGGAGCGACGAGGCTCAGATTACTGTCAGTAGTCTTGCGGTGCTCACTCCTCGGGCGCGCGTCTCGCGTCGGACTCGACCGTTTCTACTCGGGTTTCAACCTGTTCGGTGCTCTAGACAAGGCCTGCGAGGCACGCGTTCGGCGGCGAGGTCGTCGTTGGATCAGCGCCGCTGCCGACATCGCACAAAATTGGCGGCGATCACCGCTCGAAGAAGTAGCGCGCCACCAACGCCGAGTGGTACCCCCAAATCGGCGGCAGAAACACGCCGCCGTCGTGGTCGAATTCGAACTGGCCGCGGCTGCCAAAGCGAAAGGACGCGATCGACACGCTTGGCCCGTGGAGGGGCAGCGCGCCGACTGGGTCGTTGTCTTCGGTGACGTACGCCGCGACCCCGAGGCGGCCCTCGTATCCAGCCCACATGGACCAGCGAGGCACTGGGCTGAAGCGGAACGCAGCTCGGACACCGGGCAGTGCCGTGACGTAGGCCGAGTCGGAGACGCCCGCCCCGATGCCGAAGAGCCCCGTGAGCCGAAAGTCGACCCCGCGGCTCAGACCCACGTTGAGCGAACCTTCGAGGGTCGCGAGCGCTCCAGTCGGAATCAACCAAAAGCTCAAGATGTCGACGCCGCCGCCCAGGGAGTACGAGACGCCTGGGCGAGCCCAAGCCTCCCGCTCCGCGTCGGGGGGCTCGTCTGCGAGCGCGGGCAGTGCCACGCTCACCGACGCCACTACGAGGCAGCGGCGCGCCCAGCTCAGGGGCCAAACCCAGCTCAGGGGCCAAACCCAGCTCAAGGGCAAGCCCAGCTCAGGGGCAATCGGGCTCGATGCTCAGGCAGTTGCTGCAATCGGCGAAGTCCCAAGTCGTGGTGCCACCGCAATCGCACCAGCCGTCGTTGGCGTAACCGCAGTCGTCGAGCTGCCCGCAACAGCCGACCTGCATACTTGCGGCGGCGCAGCCGTTGGGACAGGTGTCGACGTTGGCGCACTCCGGATCGCTGGAGATGCAGCTCGTGCAGTCGGCCTCGTCCCAAGCCTGCGCGCCCTCACAATCACAGACGTCGTTGTCGGCCAAGCCGCAGCTATTGGCGGCCGTGCAGCAAGCGCCCGCATCGAGCGTGCAACCGCCGGTGCAAGTGGTGACTTTTTCGCAGGCGAGGCAGCTCGAGCAATCGGCCACGTCCCAGTCGAAGAGGCCTCCGCAGTCGCACGACCCGTCGCCAGACCAGCCGCAAGGGTTGTCTGCAGCGCAGCAAATGGCGTCCACCGGGCGACAGTCGTTCGGGCACGTGTCCGGGGCGATCACGATTGGGATCAGCGCGCTGTTGTTGTCGTACGTCTCTTCAGCCAGCGTGTGCTCGTAGTTGAGGCGAATCTCGAGCTGGTAGTTGCCTGGCGGCACCTCGGTGATGTCGACCCATTGGCAAGGCAAGCTGCTCTCGTAGATGTCCGACCAGCCCTTCGAGATGCCCTGGAACGAACAGTTGTATTGACCCTCGGTCTCGGTGCCCTCGAGCGCCTGGTAGTCGAGCAGGCAGAACGCTTGCTTGTGGCCGACGGCGAGCGCGTCACCGTTCTCGTCGAGCAGTCGATATTCGGCGTAGCCTTGAAAGTGATAGTGCTGGTGGCACTGGGAGAACTGGAACAGGTCATTGCCGGTGGGGTCGCCGAGGAACAGATCTCCTTCCCCCGTGTTTGGCGTCTTCAAGCTGAAGCGCAGCAGGGTGCGATCGCCGAGCGCGTCGATGCAGCCCTCTTCGAAGGAGCAGGAGCCCTCCACGAATGTCTTCTGCAGAATCTCGGTCGTCGCGACCAGATAGTCTTCGTCGATCGACAGATCGGGCAGGGGGCAGACGCCGCCTTCACATTTGCTGCCCAGCGGGCAGCACACAGCGCCGCAGTCGAGCGAGCTGGGGCACTCCGCGGTGCAGCCGTACACGCTGGTCGCAGGGTCGAGCTGACATTGTTCGCCGTCTTCGCAGATGGAACCGTCAGGGCACACATTCGGGCAGCCAGCGCCTGGCGCGCCGCAATAGCTTGCGCCCACACCGGGACAACAGCTGGAGCTCGGCTCGCAACAGATCTGCCATGGGTCGGCGTCGGCCGTTGGGTCGTCGCCGTCACAGGCGAAGCGCCCAACGGGGCAGCCTGCTGCGCACGAGACTTCGTCGACGCAGATCGGAGCCGACCCCGAGCACGACGCGCAGCCGTCGAAGGTTTCTCCACCTGCGCCACCTGCGCCGTTACCCCCCGGCGCGCTGCCGCCGTTGCCTCCGGCGCTGGTGGAGTCGTCGCCGCAGCCCGCGATCAGAAGCAGTCCAACGACCGGGAGCGCGACCACGAGCCCAAGAGCGCGACAGGAGAGCGGCATGCCGCCAGGGTACACCAGACCTCGGTTGCAGGCAGGCCCAAGCAAGGGCATACCTTGCAACCATGAAGGCTTTTCTTGGGCTCCTCGGCCTTGGCTGCGCGCTGTGCGCAATGGCATGTTCCAGCGTCGGGACGGGTGGCACCGGTGGGCCAGAGGCGGGAGGCGCCGGCGCAGGAGGCGGCGCCGACGGGGGAGGGGTGCCCCTCAGCGGTGAGATCACCATCAAGAACCTGAATGTGACGGTCGACAAGGTCGACGGGCAGGTGAGCCTCACCTTCGTGCTCGAGAACGGCTTGGCCAAAGACATCGATGGCTGCAACGCAGGCTCGCTCAGCGCTTCGAGCGGCGACGAAGCGCTGGTCGACCCGTATCAGTATGGGGAGTGCGACGGCTTCGACCCGATGGAGGTCGATGGGGTCGCCTCGTTCTGCGCAGATAGCGCCTACAACTCGGCGTGCGACTACGGTGTCTATTCGGGCGTGACCACCGGCGTGCTCGAGGTCCACGGCATGAGCGACAACGCCACCAGTCACCCGTGGGAAGCGGCGGGTACCGAATACACGCTGACCCTCGCGTTCATCATGAGCGACGCTGAGCTCGTCGAGACGACCGCCACCGCCGTCATCCAATAGGCGAGCTGAGGGCTGCTCGGCTCATCGGCTGAGGGTGGTCGAAGGCTATCGGCTTCGAAGGTCAGCCCCATGCTGGCGGAAAATTGCCAGCCGGCATCGGGCCCGCGGAAAGTTGGAGCGCGCCCCACGCGGCCGCGAAGAGCGCCTCGCGCCGCTTGGAGAACTCGCTCCACGCCAGAAACAGCAAGATCGCCGCGACCGGGAAGCACACCGCAAAACTGACTCCGAGGAAGATGATCCCTTTGTCCTCGAGCTCTGCTTCGATCTTCAGATCCACCGCGTAGCCCTGGCCCATCGGCACGGCGATCAACGTGACCTTGGGCACTGTTCCGTAGCCGCTCTCGGAGCCTTTACCCAGCCAGCTCGACGGGCCGATCTGTGCAAGCGCGATGTGACCCTCGCGAAACAATGCTTCGTTGATGCGCGTGGCCGTGCCGTAGATGTCCGCATGCGGCAACATCTGACGCTGAATCAGCTCGAACATGGCAGCGCACTGTACAGCACCCCGCGCGACAGCGAGGCACAAGGCCCCACGCGTGGACAGTGTCGCAGACTATGACAGGTGTCCGCCGTGCACCCCCCAACCCAGAGGAAGTTCTGGGTTTTTCGGTTGGTCGGTGAAAGGATCGATGAGTCGGCGGCACTCAGTCCACTCACCGCACGGAGGCTTCTAACGCGCGCTTTAGGCTTCACCTCTCGGGGGGTCACCGGCTTCGTCGTCGGGCTCGCCGTCGTCATCGCCGGTTGTTCGGACGACGGCGACCCTGTCACCGGCGGCGGCGGCGGCGGTGGCCAGTCTTCTGGCCCGTCGTCGGGTGGCAGCAACAGTGGCGGCTCGAGCGGGCAATTCACCGGCGGCAACGGCAGCGGCGGCAGCCCACCTGCCTGCGTCAATCTGGAGTGTCAGCAAGTCGACTGCCCCACCGCGGGCGCCACCACCACGATCAGCGGCAAGGTGTATGTACCGGCTGGCAGCGTTCCGCTCTACAACGCCGTCGTCTACGTACCCAACGCCCCGCTCAGCCCGATCGTCGACGGCGCGACCTGCGATACCTGCGCATCGATGCTGACAGGCAGCCCGCTCGTGTCGGCGCTGACCGACACCGCCGGCAGCTTCATCCTCGAAGACGTGCCGGTGGGCAGCGACATCCCGGTGGTGATTCAGATTGGCAAGTGGCGTCGCGAGATCGTCATCCCAGCGATCACCGAGTGCCAAGACAATCCCATTACGGATGTCGAGCAGACCAGCTTGCCATCGAACCAGAGCGAGGGCCACATCCCGAAGATCGCGCTCACGACGGGTGGTGCCGACCCGCTCGAGTGCCTGTTGCGCAAGATCGGCCTCGAAGACTCCGAGTTCACGCTCGAGAGCGGCACCGGTCGCGTGAATCTCTTCGGCGGCAATGGTGGCTCCAACCAATACACGGGCAGTCTCAATGGCGGCGCCAGCATGACGCCCACGCAGACATTCTGGAGCGACGCGGCCACGTTGAACAGCTACGACATCGTGCTGCTTGCCTGTGAAGGCGCGCAGAACATCGGTGACAAGCCACAGGTCGCGCGCGACGCGATGCGGGACTACACATCGCTCGGCGGCCGCGTCTTCGCGTCGCATTGGCACAACGTCTGGCTCGAACAAGGTCCAGCCGACTTCCAGAGCATCGCCAGCTGGGGCGCCTCGGGTGATCCGCCCGACCCTTTCGACACACTGATCGATACCAGCTTCCCAAAGGGCGTTGCCCTTTCCGAGTGGCTCGTCAACGTGGGGGCGTCGCCCACGCTCGGCCAGCTTTCGATCACGGAGCCGCGCCACACCATCGCTTCCATCTCCGCAGGTGCCCAACGGTGGATCTACGGCGCGGGCTTCGACGCCATCCAGTACTTCACCTTCAACACGCCGATTGCGACACCACCTGAAGAGCAATGTGGACGCATGGTGTTCAGCGATCTGCACGTGTCTTCTGGCGACAGCGTCGGCGATGACTTCCCGGAGGGGTGCACGACGACCAGCTTGTCCCCGCAAGAGAAGGCGCTCTTGTTCATGCTGTTCGATTTGTCTTCCTGCATCCAACCGGACGACGATCCCCCGTGTCCCCCGACCCAGAACCCCTGCGGCGAAGCGGGCGACCCTGCCTGTGGTGGCACCTGCGTCGACGGCTGTTGCCAGCCGATTCCGCAATAGTCCGCTGTCTTGCGTTTTCGCCCTTTTGCTCTCGAGCGCTACTTCGCGCGCTACGAGTTCAGCGTTCTTCTACTGCGCGTCCGACTGCCGGACGCGCACCGTCGCCGATCTCATGGCCCTGGAGCCATCGCTCTCCGAGCGCCTCGGCTCGCTGAAGTTCAGTTCGCGAAGACCCCGTAGAGAATCAACAGCAACATTGGCAAGAACACGTAGAACAAGAGCGGCACCATCGGCGAGCTCTGGACGGGCTCGGTCGGGCCGTCTTTGTTTGCGTCCATGTTCGGCTTCGCGTCCACGACTGCGTCGGCAGGCGATTTTGCCTTGGTCGGCTTCATGTCGTCTCCAAGATCGGTATGGCTCGGCGAGAGGTCGCCGAGCGGAAACCCGAGAGTCAGGCGGATACGGAAACCACCGCTGGTGGAGCGTGCCGCCGCTAGGATTGGAGTCGAAAGCGAGCGGGTGGCGCACGAGGCTCGGGCAGCCGCCGTTGCGACGTGTCGCCCGCTACGACGGGAGGCGCGCACACGAAGCGCGGGAGCGCTTCACTCAAGAAAGGCGAGCGGAGGCGGTCGCTGATGAGCGCGTTGTCCGGCGTGGGGCCAGGGGTTCGCTTTGCGTTGGCGGCGGAGCCCCGATCTTCTGCCGCCTGCCACTCCGGGCGGGTGCGCACCAGGCGAGCCGCATCGCGCCGATTGAGGGCCGGCTCGCTCGGGAGCGCTGGCATCGAAGCGGCGTCTCCACGGTGGAGCCCCGGTGGCGCTGCGGATGGCCCGCTCGACCCATCGCTGAGCAGGCAAATAAGGACGCAAACGAGCGCAATCGAGGCTGCGAGAGCCGCAGTGACGCGCTTGGAAGCGTGGGCGCCGAGGTGCACCCATGGGTGGTATCACGCCACTCCGAATAGGCGACTGCTTCCTTTGCTCATTCTCGTGATGCGCTACGCTCGTCGAACGCGCTGATCTGGCGTTCGAGGACTCCATTGCCAACCAACAGAGGTTCACTCAAGCTCTTCGAGCTCCGCGGTATCGAGGTTTTTCTCCACTGGTCGTGGCTGATCGTCGCGGTGATCGAGATCATGTTGCGGCGCGAGCGCTATGCGTCGCTCGCGTGGAACATCGCAGCCTATCTGTCGCTCTTCGCGATCGTGCTTCTGCACGAGTTCGGGCACGCGCTGGCTTGTCGATCCGTGGGCGGAAAGGCAGATCGCATCGTGCTCTGGCCGCTAGGCGGCATCGCGTACGTGCTGCCCCCGCCGCGCCCGGGCGCGTTGCTCTGGAGCATTGCGGCTGGCCCGCTGGTCAACCTGGTGTTGTTCGTTCCATCGCTTCTCGCCTGGCGTTTGACCGAGGGCGCCGTCTCAGCGGACCTCACCAAATATTTTCAGGCATTGGTCTTCATCAACGCCGGACTGTTCATCTTCAACTGCCTGCCAGTGTACCCCCTCGACGGTGGGCAGATGTTGCGGGCTGTCTTGTGGTTCTTCGTCGGCCGATCCAAGAGCTTGCTGTACGCGTCTCTGTTCGGGCTGGTGGGCGCCGTCGCCTTCGCAGGCATCGGCATCTATTTCAAGAATTTCATCATCGTCGCCATTGCCGTATTCGGGGCCATGCGCTCTTGGGCGGCTGCGCGTGGGGCACGCGCGCTCGAAGCGCTGCTGGCCGCGCCGGTGCACGCAGATGCTGCCTGCCCAGCGTGCGCCGAGTCGCCGCCGCAAGGTCTGTTTTGGCGCTGCGCCTGCGGGGCGGGCATGGACGTATTTCAAATGCCTCTGTGTACGACCTGCAATCGTCTCTCGCTGACGCCGATGTGCCCGCATTGCGGGCAGAGCCATCCTGTCGAGCGCTGGCAGCGCGCGCTCTGATCGCTGCGCGCTAAAGCGCGCGGGTGGCGGCGTGCTCGGGGATCGCAAAAAACGAGGTGCGTTGCGTGTCGCTCATGCCCTCGGAGCGTTCATCGAGGCGAGCCTTTGCTCGCATCGCAGCTGCCCGCGCGTCGTCCGCTTTGCCCGATGCTGCCAGCGCCTCGACGTGAGCGAGGTTGATCCAGCCCTCCGCCAGATCATTGGTGGAAGTTTGGTTCATCAGCTCGATCGCCAGCTCTGCGCGCCTCAATGCCTCTGCCGCGTCACCCAGTCGTGCAGCGCTGCGAGCGCATGTCGCGTGGGCATAGGCCAAGGTCGGCGGCACCAAGCCAGGCTCTTCTACCGCGGAACGGGCCAGCGCGAAGGCCTTCTCGGCGTCCCCTGCCAAGAGCTCGGTCACCGCCAGCAAGTGCAGTGTGAAGCCGACATTGATTCGATCTTTGCGCGCCGCTGATTTGTCGGCAACCTCTCTTGCTAGAGCGCGTGCCTCTTGCATGCGGCCTAGACGCCCGAGCGCGCTCGCCGCGAGCCCGCCACCGTAGAGCGCGACGAACCCCACCCCCAGCCTGGCACCCAGCTCGCGGCCTTTGTTGGCGAGCTCGAGCGCCTGCGCGTAGTCACCGAGCGCGAGCTCCGCATACGCGGCGTCAACCAATGCGAACGCCTGCAATCGCAGATCGTAGGCTGCCTCGAAGTGCTCGGCGGCCAGCTCTGCCGAGGCGCGCGCGACATGCGGCTTGCGTGCGATGCCGAAGCGGGAAGCATACACGTTGACCATCTCCATCCAGCCGCGCGTCAAGCGCGCCGACTCACCGGCGGGCTCGTGCGCGAACAAGCGGTCGCGCACCGTGTCAGCCATCTTCAGCTGGCCGGCTCGATAGAGCAGCAGCGCGACGACAGCGTGAATGCGGATGTGGACGATAGAGGCGCCGCTATCGAGCGGCATGAAGGCGACACTGCCGACAATCGGCAAAAGCTGCTCGAGCGGGACGGCGCCGCCGCCCAGGAGCAGCAGGCCTGCGCCTGCGCTGCACCAATCGATGCTGCCTGGCTGCAGCACCCGCAGCGCTTCTGCGGCTCGCTCACTCATCTCGTCGAAGCGGCCCGCCCAGCCGAGTGCCTCTACCTCGATTGCCAGCAAATGCCCGCGTCGTTCTTCGTTGGGCTCGCGCTGACGTGCCTGCTCCGCGAGCTCGACGCAGCGGACGAAGTCAGCACCTTCCAAAGCCTGCTCTGCTGCGCGGCCGAAGAACAGCGCCGCGCGCGCCGGCTCGTCGGCGCGCTCCCAGTGCTCGGCGAGTCGGACGGCGTCGCGTTCACCGCGCGCCTCGAGCCAGTCCGCTGCCAGGCGGTGGCCGGTCGCGCGGTCAGCGGGGGTCAACGTGTCGTAGGCAGCATCGCGTACCGTTGCATTGCGAAACGTGACTTCTTCTTCGCCCGCGAAGCGACCGCGCTCGCGCCGCTCGATCAAGCCTGCACGGGCGAGCTCGTCAACGGCGTCACGCGTGGTCGGGCTGTCGCCTTCTGCGCCCAGGAGGACCCGGATGGCGCCCACCCAAGCGGAGAGCCCGAACACGCTCGCAGCTCGCAAGGCTCGGCGAGCGCTAGGACCAAGCTGCTCGAATCGTAGCGCAACGAGCGCGAGCACCGTCTCTGGGAGAACGGCGTCGTCGCTGGACGCAGCGCTACGCACGAGCTGCTCGAGGAAGAGCGGGCTGCCGGCCGCGCGCTCCAGGATGCGCAGCACCACGTCATCGTTTGCGTCCGCGAGAGCGGCGCGCACGAGGCGCTCTGCCGGACGCCGACCGAGTTCGCCGAGCGTGATGTTGGTGGGGTTTCGCTGGGCCCAAAGAGCCGGAAAAAGCTGCCCGATCTCCGGCCGGCCGATGCCCAAGACAACGATGGGCCGCTGCGCGAGCCGGCGCAGAATGCCGTCGAACGCAAGCAGGCTGGGGAGATCGCCCCATTGCAGATCTTCGAGCACGAACGCGAGCGGCCGGTTGCGACAATCTTCCGCGATCAAGAGCTCGAAGGCGCGCCGCATCAGGTCGCCTTTGTGGAGCGCTTCGCCGCTCGTCGATGCACCCCGACGAGACTCGACCGGGCGGTCGAGACCCAATAAGTCCGCCAAGTGGCTGGTGGTTTCTGCGAGTTGTTCCGCCGGCACCGCATCTGCTAGCCGCCGGCGCATCTTCTCGAGCTGTGCGAGCGAAGGCTCGTCCTCGAAGATCTCGAGCGCGCGGCGCACGACCTGCGCGACGAGCGCGAAGGGAGAGCTCTTGCCGCTCGGGTCGCCGCGGGCGGACAGGATGCGCAGGAGAGGTGCGCGATCTTTTGCGTTGGCGAGCGCTTCATCGACGAGCCGACTTTTGCCCATGCCCGCTTCGCCGCAGATCACGACGACGCGCGCCTCGTCGTCGAACGCTTCGTCGAAGGTGGCAGCCAAAAAGCCGAGCTCTCGTTCGCGCCCATGAAAAGGGAGTCTGGCGACCAGGCGTCTGGGGCCGCTGTCGTCCTGCCGCAGCCGGTACCCGCCCCCAGTCGTGTCGAGGGAGGCGCGCCCATCGAGCAGGGAGGCTGTCACCTGATCTACCCAGATCTGGCCACGACCGATCTTGCCGCCCCCGCGCGTATTCAGGGCGCCGAGCGCGACGTCGACAGCGCGCCCGAAGACGTGGCCAGCCTTGTGGATGGCGAGCCCAGTTGCGACGGCGATTCGCAGCGTCGCGTCGGACCGGATCAACGTCTGAGCGAGACGTGCACCCCGCGCGGCGAGATCGGTCGCGACGTCGGCGCCGTGAATGGCCAAGAGCAGTGAGCGATCAGGCATCTGCTCCGGCTCGAGATCGAGCGAGCGGCAGAGGCGCGACAGCTGTTCGAGCTGCGGGTCGATGGCACTCTCGACCACTGTCGTGTCGTCCCACGAGGTGGTGTCACGGGTGCTGACCGCCAGGATCGTGACCAACCGCTGCTCGACGACGGTCAGCGCCTGTGGCCGCACACTGTCGCTCAGACCCGACTCGGCGAGCGCCGCTTCCAGCAGCAGGGCAGCAGCGATGCCGTCCTTTGGACGCCCTTCGCGGTCCTTGGAGAGCATTGCCGCGACCGCATCGTTGATCGGCATGGGCACGTTCGCCCGCAGCTCCGAGATGCGCCCCACGACGCCACGGGCGACTTGCACCAGCACCTCGAAGGCGTCTTTCCCAGTGAACGCGTTCTTGCCCGCCAGGCACCGGTAGAGCACGCACGCGAGCGCGAACACGTCCGCACGTGCGTCGATGTCGGTCTGCCCGCGGGCTTGTTCGGGGGCCATGAAGCCGGGGGTTCCCACAATCATGCCGGTTCTAGTCAGGTACTGCGAGGCCTCTCGCGAGCGGGCGATGCCGAAATCGATGAGCTTTGCCCCCGCGAGCGCTTGCCCTTGCAAGACCACGTTCGACGGCTTCACGTCGCGATGTACCAGCCCCATTCGGTGCGCGTGACCGAGCGCCTCGGCCAGGCGAATGCCGAGCTCGATGGTCTCGCGAATGCCGAGCTCACCCAGCTCGAGGCGCTCACCGAGCGTCTCGCCTGCGAGCCACTCCATCACCAGAAAGGCGTCGCCATCCGGCAGCGTCCCGTGGTCGAGGTAGCGGACGATCGCCGGGTGCTCCACTGCCGCGAGCACGGAGGCTTCGCGCGCGAAGCGACGGCCCTCCACGTCGGTGCCGACGGCGACTACTTTGACCGCGACCTCGCCGCCGTCACGCAGGTCTTCGGCGTGATACACCACGCCCATCCCCCCGCGCCCTGCGCGGCGGATTACCCGATATCGGCTCACCAAAACGGAGTCCACCAGCGGGCCGCAGCCTACAGCAAGGCGAAAGCGCCGGCTATCGGATTCGCGCGCGGTGTCACGTCAGAACGCGCCTTCGAGTCCGACAAAGCGCGGCTTCACCGACCACTTCAGGGGCGGCGCGATGTCTCGGTTCACTCCAGCCGCGCGGATGATGCCGCCGCTGAAGCCAGCCCCGATGCTGCCAGCCATTCCCACAGGAGAGCGCGAAACGTCTTCCTCGAAGAAATTGTCGTGGAACTCTTGGCAGCGGTAGTCGCGCTTGTCGCAAGGGTCGACATATCGGGACACCGTGTTGGAGGGGCGATGCAGCGGGATGAACCTCGCCTTGACGCCGAACTGGCTTGCGATGGCTTCGAGCCAGAGCGGTGCTGGGCCGCCGTTCTCGGCCGACTTCTGGCCGCGCAGTGCTTCACTGTCCGCGTCCTTCCAACCGAGATGCGCAATGTCGGCGGTCAGGGGAGGTGCGTCGCGCTGCTCCGCTATCGGGATGCGCGCTACCTCTAGGTGCTGCGCGGGGAGGCCGACCTCCTTGTGCAACGTATCGAACGAGAGGTCGCCGGCGGCTCTGACTTTCGCTGCGCTATCGTTCCGAGATTCGTCGAGCGCGTCGTTGCCTTCCCCGATGGTCGCATCGACCGCAGGTCGTCGACTGTTGGGAGCGGCCTCGGGCGCGCCTAGCAACGAACTGTCGGTGGCTCCGAGCGAGGTGTCGGCGGGACGCCAGCCTTGCTCCAGGCGTTCGCTCACCTGAGGCGAAACAGCTGCCTGCTGCTTCTCTGCTTCGTCCGCGAAAGCTTGATCGAGGCCGAGAAAGCCCAGACTTGCCGCAGCAAAAACGCCCAAAACTCCAAGCGTACTGCGTTGGCGTTGCATGACACGCAGCATCGCAAGGGCTGTGCCGCAGACGCGGCACGATGCTTGCGGCGCAAACGGCTGAAAAGGAGGCCGTTATGCATTTCAGCTATCGACTCGATCGTGTGGAGAACAATTTCGTCGCCGAATGTGTGGAGGTAGACGCAGCAGGCGAGGGCGCGACAGCCGCGGAGGCGGTGCTTCAGCTGCGCGAGTTGCTGTCGAAAAAGATGGTGCCACAGGCCGTCGCGCCGCCGTCGACAGGTGGACCGATCGAGATCGAGCTCGTCGAGAGCGGCACGCAGCGCGGCGTACCGAACGCCACGGGAGGCGCCACGAGCCCGGACCTCGTCGCCAGCTAGATTCCTGGCGCCAGCGAGAGGCAGGCGCTGGTTCGAAACGAAACGAGGCGGCCTTGAGCCGCCTCTTTCATTGCTCTTTGGAGCTCTTCACTCGTAGGGTTTGGCGAGCTCCTTCTTCGCCTTCTCGACGGCCTTGTCGATGCGCACTTTCGTCGCCTCCCAATCGGCCTTCGCAGTTGCTCGCAGCTTGTCCGACTCCTTCTTCAAGCTCACGCGCTCTGCTTCGAGCGACGCGATGGCGGCGTCAGTCTTCTTCTTCGCCTCGGCCTTTTGCTCGGCTGCCTTGACCTTCATCTCCTTCAATCGCTTGTCGATGTCGTCGATCGTGGTGTTGAGCGATTTCTCGTAGGGGGTGAACTCGTCCGCTTCCGCCTTCTTCAGATCGCCCTCTTCTTTGGCAACCTTCTCCTTGGCGTCGACGTTGTCCTTTGCCGCCTTCTCCTCAGCCTTGCGGATGTCTTCTGCGGCCCTGTCCTTGGCCTTCGCGACGTCCTTCTCACCGTCTGCTGCCTTGGCGCTGGCATCGCGCTTCGCAGCGTCTACGTCCTTGCGCTCCGCCTCCGCGTCACAGCCTGCGGCCGCGACGAGAGCCGAGAAGCAGACAACGGAACCCAACTGCTTGATTGTGCGCTCGATGCTCATTACTTCCTCCGTAGCAATTTGCTGCGACCCCGGGAGCAACCTGCGTGCCGCCGCGAAAAGCGCACAATGCAAACGATCGAGGCGCGATGCACCGGCAGAGTGGGGCATCGCGCGACGTAGTGTGGCGAAATCCACATACAAGCGCGCGGCACATCGAATGCTTGGTGTAGGTCACGCCACTTTGGCGACGGAGAAGATCCCATGTCCATCAAGACTCAAGAGCCCGGCTTCCATGACACCGATCCGATGCGGCCGGCGCCCGACAGCGGCTCAATTGGCGAAGGCAACCGCGAGGCAGATCGGCAATATCGAGACGGTGTCGCCGAAACGCTCGAGACAAAAGACGTGGACGCCCTCGCTGACGAGGCCAAGCGTGCGCTGGAAGGTCCGGAGGGCGTTGCGCTGCGTGCTGCAGAGAAACAAGCGAAGGCCGGCCCACCTCCCAAGAAATGGAAGAAGTGACCCTGGCAGGCAGGTTCGCTCGGTGCGTGTCGCACGGCGCCACATAAGCGGCGCTTGCCACACTCGCTCATGCCACGGAGGGTCGTCAGCGAGTATCCTCGCCGCCCTCTATGCCGGCCTCCCCACTTCCAGAGCGTGTTCTACCCAAACGTGCGCGTGTGGTCGTCGTCGGGGGCGGCATCATCGGCTGCTCCGTCGCTTACCACCTCGCCGATATGGGCTGGAGAGACGTGGTGCTGCTGGAGCGTGACCGCCTCACCTCCGGCACCACCTGGCATGCTGCGGGTCTGATCGTCACCTTTGGTTCCACCTCCGAGACGTCGACAGAGATGCGCAAGTACACGCGCAACCTGTTCTCACGATTGGAGGCGGAGACAGGGCTGTCGACTGGGTTCAAGGCAGTCGGTTTCATCGAGGTGGCGACTGAGGCCGACCGGCTCGAGGAGTACCGACGCGTATCGGCGTTCAATCGCTACTGCGGCGTGGACGTGCACGAGATCTCCGCGTCGGAGGTCCGGGATCTATTTCCGATCGCCCGCACCGACGACATTCTTGCTGGCTTCTACGTCAAGGAAGACGGCCAAGCGAACCCAGTCGATATCACGGTGGCGTTGGCGAAAGGCGCTCGCTTGAAGGGCGTCAACATCATCGAAGGCGTGCCGGTGACGGGCGTGCTCTCCAAGCGCGGCGCGGTCAGCGGCGTCTCGACGGTGTATGGCGATATCGAAGCCGACGTCGTGGTGAATTGCGCCGGTATGTGGGCGCGCCAGCTGGGCGCCAAATCCGGCATCAACATCCCGCTGCAGGCTGCGGAGCACTACTACCTCATCACCGACAAGATCCCCGAGCTCAAGAGCACCTTCCCGGTGCTCGAAGATCCAGGCTCACACGGCTACTTCAGGGAAGAGGTCGGCGGCCTGCTGGTCGGCCTGTTCGAACCCATCTGCGCCCCATGGAAGGTCGGCGGCGTGCCGGAAGATTTCTCGTTCGGCGAAATCAACCCGGACTGGGACCGCATGGGCCCCTACGTCGAGAAGGCCATGTCGCGCGTGCCAATTTCGCTCGAAGTAGGTGTTCGCAAGTTCTTCTGCGGCCCGGAGAGCTTCACGCCTGATCTGCAGCCGGTCGTGGGTGAGGCGCCCGAGCTCAAGAACTACTTCGTCGCCGCTGGGCTCAATTCGATCGGCATCTTGACCGGGGGCGGCCTTGGTCGCGTGCTCGCCCATTGGATCGTCACTGGCCAACCCGACGTCGACGTGACTGGCTTCAACATCGACCGCTTGCAGACTTACCAAGCGAACCCCGAATACCGGCGGACACGCACGGTCGAGTCGCTGGGGATGGTCTACCAATGCCATTACCCGACACGCTCGATGCAGACGGCGCGCGGTGCGAAGCGGTCGGCATTGCACGACCGACTTGCGGCGAACGGCGCCTACTTCAAAGACGTCAGCGGCTGGGAGGGCCCCGATTGGTACGCGCCCGCTGGGGTGGAGCCGAAGGTCGACGCGCTCTCCTGGGGTCGGCAGAACTGGTTCCCGTATTGGCAGGCAGAACACGAGGCGGCGCGTGAAGGCGTGATCTTGATGGACATGTCGTTCATGTCCAAGTTCTGGGTCGAGGGCCGCGACGCCGGCAAAGTGCTCAATTACATCTCCGCCAACGAGGTCGACGGCGCGGCGGGGATGATCACTTACACGCAATGGCTCAATGCTGGTGGGACCTTGGAGGCTGATCTCACCGTCACCAAGCTCGCAGATGAAAAATTCTGGGTAGTGGCTTCGGACACCGCGCTTCGCCACGTCGAGAGTTGGGTGCGCCGCCACACGCCCGGTGACGCCCACTGCTTCATTACCGATGTCACTTCAGCGTACGCCCAGATCAACGTGCAAGGGCCTCGTTCGCGCGAGCTGATGAGCTTGGTCACCAGTGCCGACCTGAGCAACGAGGCGTTCCCGTTTCGCTCTGCCCGCGAGATCGACATCGGCTTCGCTCGCGCCCTCTGTGTGCGCATCACCTATCTCGGTGAGCTCGGCTACGAGCTGTACGTTTCGACCGAGCAGGCCTTGCACGTGTACGAGCGCCTGACAGAGGCGGGCGGCCCGCTCGGTCTACGCCATGCTGGGCTCAAGGCGCTGGCCAGCCTGCGCATGGAGAAGGGGTACCGCGACTACGGTCATGACATCGACAACACCGATTCGGTGCTCGAGGCGGGGCTCGGCTTCGCTGTCGATCTCAAGAAGCCTGGAGGCTTTCTTGGACGCGACGCTGTGCTCGCCAAGAAGGCAAGCGGACCGCTCACACGCCGCATCGTGCAAATTCTGGTCGAAGACCCGCAGCCGCTCATGTTTCACGCCGAGATCGTTCGGCGGAACGGTCGGGCGATTGGTTATGTACGCGCCGCATCCTACGGGTTCACGGTCGGTGGCTCCGTTGGGTTGGTCATGATCGAAGCAGGCGAGGCGATTGACAGCGCCTACTTGCAGAACGCGAAATGGGAGGTCGAGATCGCGGGCAAGCTGTACCCAGCGAGAGCGTCGATGAAGCCGCTGTACGACCCGGAGATGAAGCGCGTGAAGTGCTGAGGATGCAGCGGGCCTCCACCGGCGATCGATTCCCTCCATGTGGCGAGATGGCTGCGCCCGAGTCGAGAAGACACGCCCGTTTCGTCCCAAGGCGCCCCAAGGCCGCCGCTTGCCTGCCATGAGACCGGCTAAACAGGAGTAACTCATGGGGATCGGGGCAGGCACGGGCCTTGCCTATAGGGTCCTCATGTCGATGTCCGAAGTGATTGCGTGCCCCCGGGAGAGTGAACTCGTTCTCGTCGCGCATCCCGACGGCGACATGCAAGAGCTGGCATTCGCAGCCGCCGGTGACCGCTACCAGGTCAAGCGCGCCAGAACATTCAACGCAGCGCTGAAGATCGCCCAGGCGCGAAACGTCGACGTCGTGATTCTCAGCGCCGACCCGCGTCATCTGCCGAGGCAGCAGTTCATGGGCTTGAAGCTGGTCTGCCCGCACCTCCGGGCCCTTTTCATCTTGGGAGCGGGCGCCACCGTCGAGCACACGCATGGCTTGCCAGCGCTCGGTACCGTGCTCCCGCGCGTGATCGATTTCGCTCGGTTGCAAGCCGCAGTCACACGTGCCGTATCGATGTCTCGCATGGTGAGCGGGGTGCACGCCCTTCGCCGTGACTCGCAGCCATTGCTTCGCAGAGTGAACGGGTTAGATGTCGCCCGCAGGCTGAGCTCGGCGCCGCCGCCGCCTCTCATCAGGGGTTAACTCCGTTTCCTCTTCGCCGCTCGGCACTCTACGATGCGAAGACAGCACCGATCTACGCGCACGCGCTGATTGGCATGGTGACCTTCGTCGGTCAGTGGTTGGATCGCCGAGCGGAAGCCGTCCGCCGAGGGGCGGGCCATATCGCAGCGCTTGCCTGGATGGGGCTCCGGCACCTACCGAAAAGGCCCTCGCGCATCCCGGCCAAGAAGGCCTGACGCGCACCGCGCTGGGCCTTCGTCACGTCAGGGCGTGTGGCTGTTGACCAGCCAATGATGGCGCTCTCCACCTCACTCGGATCAATGAATCGTACGAAGGCTAGTCGTCGCAGTCGTTGCCATTGCAGTCGACGCACCCACCTTCGCCGTTGCACTTGTCGTTACCCTGGCACTCGTTCTCCGGGTCGAGCGCAAACAAGATCGGGGCGCACTCGCCGTCGCTGCCCCCCGTCTCGGTTCCTTTGCAGGAGAGGCAGGTCCCGTTGCAGTCACTGTCGCAGCAAATGCCATCTTGGTCGGCGCACTTGCCGCTCGCGCATCGGGCGTCGGTCGCACAAATGGCTCCTGGCGGCTGGTTGCAACCCGTGCAGACGCAAGCCCCGCTGCCGTCACAGCTCTCGTCAGCGCCGCATTCGCCGCCCGGGGCTTGGCCGGCCGTCACCGGCAAGCAGCTGCCGTCGGGGCCGTTCGTTTGCTGGGCGATGCACGCGAAGCAGCCGCCGGCGCAGACTGATTCACAGCACACGCTGTCGACGCAGTAGCCCGAGCTGCACTCGGTTGTTGCGCTACACACGGCTCCCTGAGGCAAGCTCAGCGGGCAATCGCCGTTCCCGACGCAGTCGCTGCCGCCGGCACCGGGCGAGCCTCCAGAATCGGGTGAGCCGCCGTCGCCACCGGTGCCCCGCGGCGGGCTGTCATCGCCGATGGCGAGCCAAGTCGTCACGCAAGCGCCCTCGATACATTGATACCCGGGTGCGCATTCGCCGGCCGTGCAAGCTTTGCCATTCAAAATGTCGCCGTACGGGTCGCTCTCGCAAGCCATCAACGCGAGCACGCTGGTGAGGAAGAGGCCCAGGGGGAGGTCGCGCCCGTTCAAAACGACCCCCTCACTGTGAGAACGCAGCCATCGCTGCCGCAGCCCGCGCTGACGGGTGGCTCGGCCTCACCGCCATCCGCGACCAATCCGACGATGAGCATGGTGCCTCCTGCGGTGGCGAGCGCCCCACCGATGCCTGCGGCGACGCGTGCGCCTAGCTGCAGGTCCTCCATGGTTTCGAGATGAGCCAAAGACTCGAGCTGCCGCGGCGAGAACTTGGCTTTGTCTTCTTCTGCGTTTCGCGCCACCTCGAGCCCGATGGCGATCGCAAACGACGCCACCGCCGCACCAAGGCCCGAGGCGCCACCTACCACGAGCGCGGGCGCGCGCGCACTCGCTCGTGCCACCCTCGGCGAGAGTGAGACGCGAAGCTCGAGCGCGTCGCTGGCGGGCAGCTCGAAGCTGCGCCCGACGGCGGCGTGACCGTCGAGCTTCAGCCCCAAGAGGTGCGCGCCCGGCGGCAGCTCACCAGTCCATGGGGTCACACCGAGCGGCTTTCGGTCCACCACCACCGTGGCGCCTGCCGGCTGAGAGAGCACTGTCAGCTGCTGGATACCTTTCGCCTGCAGTCGGGCTTCGAGCCCATCGATGATGGGCTGCACTTCTGCTCGGTCCTTCGCTTGGGGCGAGCGCCGCAGATACTCGCGCGCCCAGCGGAGCGCGTTCGCGTCGTCACCCATCGCCTCGTATGCGAGCGCGGTGTTGTAGGCGAGCGCCGCGTTTTGTCCCACAAGCGCATCGGCGTCCAGAAACAGATCGATGGCGTCCTTGTAGCGCAGCTGCGCATACGCCTGCGAGCCTTGCTGGTACTTCGTGATTGCCTCCTCACGAGACGCCGCGGACGCTGGTTGCTCAGCGAGCGCGGGGGAAGCGATCGGCAAGAGGCAAACCAGCGTCAGCACTGCCGCGAGGCGGCGTCTTGGTTGTTGGTGAAGGATGGAGCGCGGCATGGCGGGCAAGTGGGTGCAATCCCCAAGCAAGTAGCGTGCACACTCCCCCACCGCCACGCAGGGCTAACGCGCGTGGCGCCATTGCGCGCTGCGCGGCAGAGGACGGTGGTTTGCGTGGCGAGAGACGTATGTGTGGCGCGCCGCTACGCGGCAGAATGGCCCAGGTGCGCGGGTTTATGGTCGATGAACACCCCGCAAGCTGCGTCAGGGCTTCAGTACGACCTTCACGCAGTCGTCTTCCTTCTTATCGAAGATCTCGTAGCCCTTGACGGCGTCTGCCAACGGTAGGCGGTGAGAGATGACGTCGTCGAGCCGCAGCTTGCCGGCGGTCACGTGCTCGAGCAACTCGTCGATCGTCTCGTGCGCCATCGCCTGACCGAGCTGCATGCGGATGCCCTTGTCGAACATCTGCCCGATCGGAAAGTTGTCGTATGGCATGCCGTACACGCCCACGACCGAAATTACGCCGCCGCGGCGCACGACGCTGATTGCGGTGCGCAGCGCATCGATGGAGCCCGTCTGCGCGTGCACGATGTTGCTGACCTTGTCGAGCAGCGTGCGGTGCGCCTCGAGGCCGACGGCATCGATCGCCACGTCGACGCCGCGGCCCTCGGTGAGTGCGCGCACCCTTTCGGCGACGTCTTCACCCTCCTTGATCGTCTCGGCCTGCGCTGCCGTGCGTGCTCGCTCGAGGCGGTACTCTTCACGGTCGATGGCGATCACGCGCGAAGCGCCCTTCAGCCAGGCGGACTTCATGGCCATGAGCCCCACGGGCCCGGCGCCGATCACCGCGACCGTCTCGCCGCCCCTGATGCCCGCCCATTGCACTGCGCTGTAGCCGGTCGGCAAGATGTCGGTCAAAAACAAGAGCTGCTCATCGGTGAGCGAATCCGGCACCTTGCGAGGGCCGACGTCCGCATACGGAATGCGCACGAATTCGGCTTGCCCGCCATCATAGCCGCCATAGAGATCGG
>Ga0163154_10003226_pt1 | contig 22901 bp, 25 predicted proteins | sample OliLakLV19MP9P1_FD_148649 | JGI IMG/M metagenome (GOLD analysis project Ga0163154, IMG submission 148649) | Freshwater microbial mat bacterial communities from Lake Vanda, McMurdo Dry Valleys, Antarctica - Oligotrophic Lake LV.19.MP9.P1 | ecosystem: Environmental > Aquatic > Freshwater > Lake >... | reverse complement strand
GCCCACAGCTTCCCGCACCCGCAATCCACAGGAAGAGAGGACTCCAGCAACGTAGGCCGCTGTCTGGTGTTCTTGTCCGCTCAGTTCTGGGTGTGCATGGAGGTGGCGACGAATTTCAATCAGCCTAGGAGCAAGGGTTTCGGCGAGGGATTTGATTTTGGATAACATTACTCAAGTAGGTAGGTGTAATTAATTGTAAGAAGGGAAGTGGGGGCTTCGGCGTGAGCGCTCAGTCGAACGGCGTTGCCCCCAGGCAGGTGGAGGGGGTGGAACCCCCTCCACCCCCAAAATCATCTTTAGTTTAATTACACTCAGCTACTTACTAACAGTGGCTCGGCTCTTTGTCGGTGCAAGGACAAGCAGGCTATCAAATTGCGCTTTGTCAGCCGTGACCGAGTTGGTCGCGCTAACACTGCGAATGGTGCCTGCAACTTCCTTAAATTGATTGAGGTAGGGCCCTTCCAGGAATTGGCCGACCAGCGCATAAATGAAGGACAGGGAGGCACCTGTATTCACGTAAAAGTAGCCGTCATTGGGACGGGGTAGGCTGCCTGTAGCCGTTTGGAAGGTGTAGCTGGCACTGAGAAGCTGATAGGGCTTGGGAGCTAAATCAGCTAAGGAACCAATGCCAGTGGTGATGATTAGGGTGTTTTGATCGACCCAACCGTGGGCTAGAACGCTTTGGGCTTTTTTGCCGTCTTTGACCTCCCAACTTGTCATGGGTTGCCCATTGGCAGTGCGGCTAGCGATCGTCAGATCTCCCTTCGCCTTTTTGACCACAAACGTCTCCAGCTTCGCAATGGCATTTTCTGCCGCTGTTCGATCGCTCGTTTGCATCACAAAGGCTGCACCCAAACCAAAGGCAGGATCGATCATTCCTAAAATGCTGCGTTTGCTAGGAAACAGCACCAGGGCGTACTCTCCATCCATCCAAGACACAATATCTCGGTCAATATCAAGCCCCACAGTGTCTCGCACATACTTGCGGAATTCTGCCAAGTTATCCTTCAGCTTCGGATCAGCTTCGATCGGCTTGAGCGCAGTCTGCCATTGCTGATTCAAATTACGACTCGTCGTGGCACTGTAGGTGCTTCCTGGCAACTGGGTCAAAATCTTGTCAGCATCAGGAGCGACAACCCCCGCCAGTTCAGGACGGGATTGGGTATAGTAGGCGCTACCTTGCGTCCGAATCCCTTCGGGTTGCACCCAGACCAAGCCATCCAGTGTGCTGTAGGTATCTACAGCAGTTTTTAATTGCCGTTCCAGTTCTGCTCGATCGGGAATCAACACGGGCAGGGGCACGGGAATGGGCAGCGGTAGAGCGCTATTGGGCGGCATGGGCGCAGCTTTAATGTACTCCACCAGTTCTGCCACATTGCCATAGGCTAGGGAGAGTGCCCGCTTTGCCTGGGGATGCTGCATGGTGCGCTCGAACTGCGGATTTTGCGACAGGTTCATGCCGCTCTGTTGGGTGTCAATGACCCGTTCGATCGCCCTCGGTTTTAGGGCAAAGACAACAGCATCAGGAAGGATAGCGATCGCCATCTCTTGAGCTGACCTAGCATTTGTGTGCTCTTTTGCTCCTGTTGCCTTCAACCGTAACGCTATCTGTCTTTGGCTAGGTTTCAGCCCAGTAACACGGGATGCCAAAGTCAATGCGGAGTCAGATAAATTCTGCATTTGACCCATGGGTGAGGGGCGATCGGACTTAGGCTTTCCCTTAGGAATACAATTCGTTCCTGGTTCTGCTGTCTCCTTGGGCAATTCACTACAGGGAGGGAGCTTCGTAGCCATTTCCACAATGGTGATGCCCTTATATTGCCGCTCCGTAACCTGGGTGTTGGGCGACGTTTTAGAGGACGTTTTCGCAGACTCAATCAGCGTCTTCACTCCTTCAGCGTCCTTAACTGCTGCAAATAAAACCAGACTGTTATCGATCAAGTCTTGGGCGGCTGCCGCTTGAGATTCCCAAGAAGCAGGGAGTTCAGTATCAGAGGGAACAGGTTCTGAACCAGAGGGAACAGGAGCAGGGACAGGGACAGGGGGTTTAGAGCTTGGGCGGACAGGCGGCCGACCAGCAGGGGGCTTAGGCTTGGGTTTAGTTTGCTTGTCCTGGGACAGCGGTTTTTCTAGGGGCAGCAGGACAAAGCCCACCCGATCGCCCAACCAAGGTTGAATGTCTTTGCTGTAATCAATGCCAGACGCTAGGGACAGATAGGTTCCCAATCCCGACACCACATCCGAAAAGAGTGAAAATTGGTTCAAGGATGCCCAGGTTGCATCAGAGGTATTTAGCATTACCACCCCTGCTGCATTGGTGGGCAGAATTCCTACCGCTGATAGGGCAGGATCAGCCGTCTCAGCCTGGGCTAGAATCCGTGAAGTGGTCGCAGCGTGGGCCGATCGGGGCAGGGTGCCCTGAACAATTCCCGCGAGTGCGAGAGCAGAAACTATAGACAGCGCGGCACGATTTAGCAACAAGATAACTCCTCACCTTATTAATGCAATTTTTTTAGCGCCAACACTCAATCAGTCATCCATAGACGTTGCTTGAGGTTGACCGATGACCCAATATCATCGGGGCGTTCGCGTAGCGTGTGCTTTGCACTTAGCATCTGGGCAAAATCTTCTGGAATTCCCAAAAATCATTCGCCGACTGCTTCGCCCCTACTAAACTGTAAACCTGACGTTGCGAACATCTTCTAAGAATCTACTGAAAAATGTCAACCAAACATTAACTGACACGATCATTTGGCGATCGGCTCTGGGACTAATTCCGTGCTAACTTCGTTGAGCGATCGACGTTTTAGCTCCACCGACTCAGACCGGGGAAGCAAGTCAAACACTTGGCGAAACGCATCGTCCACCTGTTCAAAGGCCACAGCCCCTTTGACATTTAGCACAACATCACCCGCTTGATTAAACAAAACGGTCTGGGGCACAACCCCGGTGTAGTAATAGCCGGGTTCCGTTGGCTCATAGCTGGGCTGAGGCAGAATCACATCAGCATTGATAGGCACAAAGTCTGATGCCCTGACATAAAATGCCTGGAGCTGTGATACAACCGATGCATATTGCTTAGAGTCCTTGCTGTCGTCAACAAAGAAAACAAGCAACGTAGGGCGATCGGGCCGCTGGAGAGACTCGGCAAAGGGCACTTTGGGCGGCACTAAAGCGCCATTTCCAGCATAGAGAGCAAAGATATTGCCATCAAAGCGATCGTCAGTCAGTCCAGCCAACGCAGAAGTAGTCCCAAAGCAAAAGCTGCCAACCCCCAGAAATAGGGTCAAGATCAAGGTCACCAGTCGCTGCCCGTAGGAGCGTCTAGTCGCACTTTGTAGGGAAGGAATTAAGGGCAGAAGAGGAGCGAACAACCGCTGGAAGGAAACAATCATGGAGCGTATGGAGTTTAATCAACCGTGGATGTGATTACTCTAGATGATTTCTAGTAAGGGTTGCGGTGTCTCTGCAAAAAGGTAAGGAAGTTCAACTCGTCGCAATTTTCTAGGCAAACTACTAGAACCACTCCACTGTCGATCGCATCCGTAGCGTCCCAATTTTTAAGTCCTGCTCAAACAAAGACCGGACTTCAAATAATGCGTACATGTCCCCGGCAACAGGATTTCCCCGATTGGCTCCTTTCAACCCTTTGGCCACAACTAATGCACAATAGCCGCCTGTATTTTTGCAGCGTTGATCCCATTTTTTTCGGGCTGCACTATGAGTTGCGTCATCCGTAGGAAACTCACCGAAGAGATAGAGAGTGTCATCACCCGTTAGCAGCATTCCCACATCGTAATCGTCATCGTCGAATTCACTAGCACCCGGATTAAAACAAACTGCTTTGAGTCCCCCCACTGCTTGCAGGGCTTGCACCAATGCCTTGGCTTTAGGCAAAGAAGCCTGAACCATAATGACAGGGAGTCCATCTCCTTTTGGAGGAATTTCAACATCTGCCGGTTGACGAAACTTAGCAGTGCCGCGCAAAACTTCGAGCATCTTCCAAGGAATCATGCCAATATTCACCATGCAGTCATCCGGCAAAAGATCGTCTCGCACCACAGACTGGTCTTGATTTTCTGCTGCCTCAGCCGCCTCCAACATTTCCGAGATTTCAGCCGACAATTCAGGCAGGGTTGCCACACTCACAGGAATGCTGACTTGTCCATCATTGTCTCCAGGCAATGTGAGTTGATAGCGACTGTTCAAGGCGGGAAAGGGTCGCTTGGACAACTTGCGATGGTGCTGTTTTAAGAAGCGATGTAAACCGTCCAAGGCAACAGCGATCGAGAGGGATTCTTCCTCATCTAAAAACGGGCGTAGACCTTCTAAGGGGTGCAGATTGCCAAAGGATGGCTGAATTTCTGAGAGAGACAAGTCAGCCAGGATCAGTCCGTCGTCTTCGTCATCCTCATTCAGGCGATCGAAGGTCACGAATAAACAATCTTGCTTCAGAAACGCTGCTTCCATCTCTTCTAAGGAGTCTCCGCTGTTGTAAGCCTGTTGGCGAAACTGTTTCAGCGACTCCAGAGAGCGGTAGAGCAAAACGCCGTATTCCTGTCCCAGCATCCCCATCACAGAGGCATACAAGGTGCCAAGATCCCATTGATTTAGCTCGATCGACAGGATGTGATGATCAGCTAGGTAGTTCCAGGGTGCATCTCGCCAGATCTCATAGGCTCTCTCTTCCAACAATTCTGCGTATTGGTCAGGCAACTCAGGCAGGCGACCATCAGCAATCTGTTGAAACCCTCTAAAGAAATCATCAATCAATGGCAGGCTGGGCACATGGTCGATCGCAATGTCTAGATCTTGCAAAACACCCCGGAGAAAAAACTGTAATTCTCGGTCTCGCACCACGATTTTTTGGGGACGGGCTGGTTTAGCAGGGTGATGGGGCTGTTCCATCGCACGAATCAGCGTCCGCACGATGGCTTCTGGTCCAGCATCGCTTGGGCCAGCCATATCGATCGCCCGCACGATCGCTTGGGTGCCATCGACCCAAAGAATACATTCCCCCTCTCGATGGGGATTTTGGTCGCCCATGGGCATTAATCCAGGGACAACAGAACGACGATCGCCCTCCCAAACACTGGGAATTTGGTGCAATTTCTGAAGGCGACGGCGGGTAGATTGGTTTAACGCAGTCATAAACTCAGTCGGTGGGGATAGAAAAACGGGGCGAGGGTCTAAAGCTAGAGTGTGCTGCCTGATGTGCCACTTAGGATACTCTTCAACCTACTAGTGCATTAACTCACGCAATGAATACATACCTTGGAAAGGAAAAGATTGAAGGACAGAGACCGTCACCACTCTCATGCCTTGCAGTTTTATTTCTTGCAAAGAGTAGTAAGTTTGAGAAAAGAGCCTCTCTCAACTTTAGAAGACCACGTTAGCGATCGTGAAACCTAATTGTAAAAACTAATTCCAAGAATTGTTGCAAAGTGCAACGGCTCAGCATGGATCTCACTCTACAAAACCTCAAGCGCCACCGCTCATCCTAGCGATATAAATTTAGTCAAGATGCTTAGTCAAGATGCCAACCTGGTCAAGATGCAAGGATGTCCGTTACCATCTAAATCCGTTACCATTTAAAGCAGAGACTACCAAGGTAGAGTAGCCACTACCAGGGTAAAATATGATTGAGGTAAATCAGAAAGCGTTTAGCTAGCTTAAATCGCTCCTTAATTTACTAGGTTAAAGTGCTAAGTTCAAGCCAAGGAAGTAGACTAGCCATCGTGGAAGCACCTTCAGACCGTATTTAAACTTATAAAATTAATTTGTTTGATGTAAAGTACAGCTTGAACCTTTGCTCACATTGGTCACCAACTAACTTTAATGAATTTGAAATTCAAACTAGGACGATCGTCCCAACCTTAATTCAGAAACCCCTTAATTTAGAAACCCCTTAATTTAGAAACCTAAGCTGCCTCAGTAGATCAATCTATTTCAAATTTCATACAGGAGTTCTGATTAACCCATGACCCAACTAACTCAAGTTCAAACTCAGTCACCATCCAAAGGAATTCAGATCTCGGATACTGCCCTGCGCCAAGTGTTGGCTTTGCGCGAAAAGCAAGGGACTGACCTTTGCCTGCGCGTAGGTGTCCGTCAGGGCGGCTGTTCTGGCATGTCGTACCTCATGAATTTTGAGGATGCAAGCAACATTAAGCCAGAGGACGACGTGTTTGATCACGATGGGTTTAAGGTCGTCTGCGATCGTAAAAGTTTGCTCTATCTATATGGGCTAATGCTGGACTATAGCGATGCCATGATCGGCGGCGGCTTTCAATTCACGAATCCCAACGCTTCCCAAACCTGCGGCTGTGGCAAATCATTCTCTGCCTAAAGTAAGCGATTTTGCAGCTTTGTCAGAAGACTTGTCTGGTAACTAGGGATAATTTTGGCAAAACTACTTAGGCTCTTAGCCTAATGGCGGGTCCACCCTCATCCCCCAGCCCCTTCTACCAGGGCGGGAGAAGGGGAGCCAGATTGAAGTCCCTCTCCCGCCCTGGGAGAGGGATTTAGGGTGAGGGCAGGCTGAGTAGTTACATTTTGGCAAACTAAGGCTGTACAGTAAGAGGCTGTGCCCTAGTTCATTACCAACAGCGATCGGTCAATTTTTATGACTCAGACACCAGAAGCCCTTTTTGACGCTGGAATTGAGCGCTACAAATCTGGCGAAGGCCCCGACACCTTGATTCCAGAATTCAAGCAAATCTGTGAAATCTCTGCCAAGAATAGTGCTGCCTGGACATGCTTGGCTTGGCTATACCTCCTAGCGGACAAGCCAGCGTTAGCTTACAAAGCGGCACAAAAAGCTGTGAAACTCAACCCCCAAGACCCGCAAGCCCGCACCAATATGGCGATCGCTATGCTGGAAACGGGACACAAAGGGGTGCGCGAACATGTGGAACTGGTGCAGCGCTTGATTATGGCAGTTCCAGAATTCCAAGAAGAAGTGAAGCAGAATATCGAAGATGGGTTAAGCCGCAAGCCCGACTGGAAAAGCTTAATCCGCATTAAAGGCTGGCTGTTTGAGGAGTCTTAGGAGATTTCCAGAAAAGTTTATACCAGGCACCGGAAGGGCGTTCGCGTAGCGTGTGCTTTGCACTTAGCATTCGGCAGACAGAGCCTTGAATCGACCAGAAGGTGATTGCCCGGATGCTTCGCCCCTACATGGGTAACATCTTTCTCGGAAATCTCCTTATGCGGGCCGATTGCATGGTTGCTGAGGAGCGTCAGTTAGCTTCCCAGGGCTTGAAGCATTTTGCCTAAACCATTTCCCATACAGAATTGAGAATTCCCGTGGAATGAGAAGACGGGCCTTGATGAGAGTCAAGAAGCCCGATTACGCTGGGGTAGTACTCCAATTCACGTCCTGCACCAATAATATGTCTCTCCAATTTGACTTGGCGGCGATCGTGGAAGGGTATGCCCAGGGCTATTTTTTGATGGCTGATGATAACGGGGGAAATCTGGAGTGGTACTCCAGTCGGCAACGGACTTTGATTCCCCTGGACGATCGATTCCGCTATCCCAAGTCGCTTCAGCGAGTCCTGAATCAGGAGCGCTTCACCATAGCAGTGGATCGAGACTTTGCGGCGGTGATTGACGGGTGCGCCGATCGGGAAACCACCTGGATTTCTGCTGAACTGCGGGAAATCTACCAGGATTTACACGCTGCTGGTTTTGCCCACAGCTTTGAAGCCTGGCAAGGAGAGGAACTGGCGGGCGGCATTTTGGGCCTGACGATCGGGGGTGCTTTTATTGGCGAGTCGATGTTCTATCGCATTCCTGAAGGCTCTAAAGTGGCCATGGTGAAGTTGGTGGAACGGTTACGCCTGCGCCAATTCGTCTGCTTCGATGCCCAAATGATGAATCCTCACCTGGCGCGATTTGGGGCCTACATTGTGCCCGATCGAGAATACAAAAAACTGCTGAAGCAAGCCCTCGATCGGCAATGTACGTTCGACTGATGGAGACCCAAAATTGGGGAGTACTTTACGCGATGGTAGAAACGTGAGATTATCTCGTACCCATCCGAACCCCCACCCTTCGGGAAGCAAGCTACACCCTAGCCCTCTCCCGAAGGAGAGGGAACAAAACCTAGATCGGCTCCCCTCGCCCTCTGGGAGAGGGGTTGGGGGCTTCGACGTGAGCGCTCAGCCGAACGGTGAGGGGCTGAGATAATCTCAGGCGACTACCTACGTGATCGAAACGCTGCGAATCAAACTTCAGGATGGGCGAAGTCGCCATAGGTTCCCGGCTTCAGAAACCACTTCCAATCGATCGCCTGCCTGGGCAATGGCAGCCCGCATTTTCCCAGAGGGGCGAAACACCAGCACATTAGGGCCAGGCGAGGGCAACTGGGGAGCGGCACCGAGGAGTAACAGGCGCACCTCTGGATTGAGCCGATAGCTGAGGGAAATCAGGTCGCCTGTATTGGTGAAGTCATCGCCTAAATCGCTCAAAACGATCGCACCGGGAGTGGCATTAACTAGGCGGGCGACTTCGGCGTTGAAGTAGCTTAAATCCTTGCTCCACCAGGTATCAGCCGCAGCACTGACTGTACAGGAGAGAATACTACCGGCACAGAGTATTCCCAGTAAGCCGTGAGCTAGGGGAATCTTGCCCCATAATTTTTTTGGGGCTTGGGCGATCGTGGCCACCAGCCAAGCCATCGCCAATTGCACCCCCGGAAAGCAGGAAATTAGGTAGCGACTCACCGCCGATCGCTTGCCCCCCACCAGGAAATCGGGCAATGCCAGAATGAAAAAGGGCACAAAAATGGTTGTGAGGATGAACTGCCAGGTGGCAGACGACGTGCGACGGCAAACGGTGTAAAGGGCGAGTCCCATCAGCAGAGCGATCGGCACCCTCAACGCATAGGTCAAGCCATTATCAAATCCAAAATCCAAATCGAAAAACAGCGCTGTGAAACTGAGGAGCCACAGCTTTGCCAGATAAAGCCAGCCGACCTGCACCCGCGCCCAATCCGTTGTGGCTGACACGCGCGAGTAGTTGGACAAAATCACCTTCAGCCAGGGACTAAATAGGATCAACGAGACGGCAACGGACAGGAGTGGCTTCCAGAAAACGTTGGAGAGGGCAGAGAGCGACGATCGCCCACCTTGCACCAACCGCAGCAACCAGTACACCCCATGCCCTACCAGAGTTAAGCCAAAAAACGGATGGGTGTAGAACCCAACTGCACAGGCTACGCTGTACAATCCCCAACTTTGCCAAGTCTTCAGCCGCATTGCCCGCAGCAACACCCAACTACTGCCAATTACGATCGTCGTCAGCAAGCTATACTGGCGGGCTGTTTGCGCGAACAACATATCAAAGGGAGACAGCGCCAAAAATGTAGTTGCCAGCAATGCCGCCAGTCTCGCCAGTCCCGTCCCTGAGTCCCGAAACAGTTCCAGCCCCAAGCCATACATCAGTGGCAGCCCCAGCAAACTGCACAAAACAGGCAGGAGCCTAACAGCCGTGAGGGAACTGCCAAAAAGCTCCATCCAGCCACGGGTCATTAAAAAATACAGGGGCGGGTGTTGGGGATCTTCCGTTGCCAACGAGCGAATGGTGTCGATCGCCCCACTGCCGGGTTTGATGCGTTGAAACTTCTGTAACTCAGGGGCGGGGATCAGACGATTTTGGAATAGCTCTTGGTCAATTTCGGCGCGGGTGAAGCCAGCCGATCGCATGGAGGTATAAACTTCGTCGTGCCAGTAGACCTTGCGATCGAGGTTGATGAAATGAAACGCAATGCCCACAGCGATTAGAACTATCAGTATCTGTGAGATCTTCGACATCGATCGCGACCCCGATTGACTAGCCATACATAGAAAGTTGTAAACGTTGGGTTGCCAAAAAAATGAGAAATTGAACCCCAAACAATCCTAGAGTAAAATTGCTTAGCAATTCCCCGCTGCCGTCAATAGAACCCGATCGACCCACCCTAACACGCTGCCCAGAAATCCATAAGAGAACTCCACAAAAAAGATAATCCAATGGTTAAGTGAGTTTACCTGTAATTTCCACAAACCACTTGGGCAAATTGGGGAGTCTGTGAATCTGTTGTTCCAACTCAGTCATGGCCTGTTACGTCTTAGTCTATGGTTTGTGTCTTTTCAGATATTCTCTCAGAGGTTTAAGATGAGTCAAGCTCTAGAGTCCTTCATCGAACTGGATTTGTTCTTTATGCAGACAGGCAAAATCTTTCAGACCTTGCAAAAAGTGACGCGAGATATGGCTTTAGCCGGTATTGATTACGCTGTTGTCGGTGGAATTGCACTGGTATTTCATGGCTATGTTAGGGCGACCCAGGATATTGACTTACTCCTGACAGAAGCAGGCTTAGAAGCTTTTCACCAAACCTTGGTAGGTAGAGGTTTCGTTTTAGCCTTTCCAGGAGCCAAGCGGATATTTAAAGATAGTCAAACTGGAGTAATGAGCAAAATCCTGGTGACAGGGGAGTTTCCTGGTGATGGCAAACCAAAGTCGGTAAGTTTTCCTAATCCGGCCGAAATCGTGATGGAACAAGATGGGATTCAAGTGATTCAACTAGCCAAGTTAGTGGAATTGAAGTTGGCTTCAGGACTGTCAGGTAGCGATCGGCTCAAGGATTTGGCAGATGTGCAGGAACTAATTCGGGCCCTCGATCTACCCCAAGCGTTTACCCAAAATCTAGACGAATCCGTTCAAGATGGCTATCTTCAGCTTTGGCAAGGGGTAGACCAAGCAAGGCGGGAACGACCGAATCAGGAGCGATGAGGACAATTGCACACTTAAACCCGATCAGACTGGGAGCAGGAAGGATAGAGTAGATGGGTTTGGATATTAGTTAATCATTGGGGCAGAGAGGAAGATGAGATTGAGTAACCGAGCGCCAGAACCCATACATGTGTTGAGATGGTTGGCTTTGTGGGGTCTGGGTGTGATCGTCCCCGCTAGCCTTCCTGTTGTGGCGATCGTGTCTCCTTCTCCCGTGACAGCAACACCCGTCACGCTCATCCGTCCCCGCTGGGTAGCCCAGGCGAGTGGAACGCCTGCCCAACCCCAGACAAATTCTGGTGAATTTCCGCCCAATCCGCTAGAGATCACTACCCCCGATCCCCTGCTGCCCAATGCCGATCGTCCCCTCACGGCTCAGGAACAACGCACATTGATTGAAGCCCTGGACAATCTCAACACCCAGGCGATTGCCCAATCCAAGGCAGGAAATGGCGTTGCCGCCTACGAAATCTGGAATCGAGAACTGCGGTTGCGCCGCGCTTTGGGCCCCTTAGCAGAGGTGAAAGCGTTGGGGCGAGTGGGCGGCACGGCTTGGGAAGATAGCCAGGCAACCCAAGTGCGGCTGATTACAGAACGGCTACAAAAGATTCAAGCTGCCACTCCCCCATCAGACAATGGGGAGGCGATCGGACTGCGACGGGCACTAGGGGAGGCGTATTTGCGTGTTCGTAACAAAGATTTAGCTCTGGGCATTTACACCCAAACCCTAGCTGAGGCGCGGCAACGACAAGACGCAACCCTGGAGGAAATGACCCTAACGACGATCGCCGACCTGCACCTCAACTGGTTCGACTATCCCAATGCGGCAGAGGCGTATCAAGCGTTACTGCCCTTGGTCACGATACGAGGCGATATTCTGCCACCCAAGCCGAAGCCAGGGCAGACCGAGGCTGACAGGGAACCCATTCGCTTAAACCAAGCCGATGTGCTGCGGAAGCTATCCTATGCCTATGAGCAAAATAAGCAACCAGCAGAGGCGATCGTTGCCCAGCAACAACTGGTTACGTTATACCAACGCAAAAAGCAGGCTGACCCCATTCCCGCGTTGAAGTTGGCGATCGCTATCAACTATGAGGCGTTGGGAAAATCTGAGGCGGCGATCGAAAACTACCAACAATCCTACCTGCTAGCCCAGCCTGTCCAACAGTATGCCTATGCTGCTGATGCCCTCCAGCGCTTGGGCACCCTCTATCGCACCGAAAACAAACTTGATTCCGCTCTGCGAATTTATCAATTTCTCGTGGATGTAGAGCAACAGTCCTATAATGTCTACGGCAAAATGAACGCTTTCGACCAGATCGCCCAAATCCACCTAGCCCGTAAGAACTATCCCCAAGCCCTCGCTGCTTTGCAGCAAGGTTTAACGCTGGCTAAACAACTGAAATATCGAGAAGATTATTTCAATACTCAAATCCAAAAAGTTATGGAGTCAAGTAAAACTGGAAGTTGATGAGGCTAAATATAGCTATATAGGATGAGCATCAAAGCGTTTCTATGCTTTAGAGAGTTGTGTGAACTTGAAGGGATGACAAATATCGATCGCCTTCAACTTCCTAACCTACTGAAACGAAACAGTATGACAGTGAAACTATAGGGCGGTAAGCAACCTCAAGCTTCTATGAATGAATCCATTTAACTACGGCATCAACGCGCTGTTAGCCTGCGTTTGCCTTTGCAGAACAGTTTAGGGTCAATGCTCTTGCTCATACAATACCTTTTCAATCCATAATTTGTTTGACTAGCGCTAAGAGTTCTTTAGAATGTGGATGCTCTGCATCGAACTCATAAGACAATGCTTGCTCGCCCATATCAATAAAAATGTTGTTGCATTCCCAACAGATGGAAGCCTGCAAATGCGGCTTATTGTTGCTGTAGAATCTGAGTCCGAAAGATGGACAATGGCAGCGCATTTGCTCAGCGCCAGGTAATATACGCTACAGTCGGGCAATATCTTGCGCCATTTCGTCAGTGACCCGAACGAATGGAGCAGAAACAGCCTCTTTCATGTATGTGTTTACACGATTCGCCACAATATCACGGAGATTTACAACCTCAACGGCATCAATTTCGGGAAGTTGTGATGTGTTGTATTTCATAAAGTATGACATGCATTCAGACCCCGGTAGTGCTAAACAGTTAAGGATGCATTGTAGTGGTGAACAAAGTACCAAATTGCTCCAATATGGTTCTCCAGCTTCTTGGAAAACGATAACGTCTTGACCAGACGCGACACTCGCTGACGCAAGGTGCAGTTAAACCGCTCAATATAACTGGTTTTGCCACTCTCCTTACCCACACTTTGATGTCGCTTAACGGGAAAAACCTCGTCGTAAGCCGACCAAAAATCGGTGTAGGCAACAGCACACTGTCGATAGACTGCTGGCAGTGCATCCCACAATCCTCGTGTTCCATCTCGACTCCGATCACCAACATAGACACCAACAATTTCTCGGGTTTCGACATCGAGTGCCAGCCAAACCACGGCTTATTGCCTTTGTGAGCCACAAATGACCACATTTCATCACACTGGATCGTTAAGTGTCCCTTTTTTTAGCCCGCACACTCACCTGACGCGACACGTTCTGATATTTCTCATTAACGTAGTTCTGGAGCCAAGATTCTGAAACACCAACGGCTTTGGCGATTCCAGCTAATGGAATCTTCTCAGACAGCAGTTTATCAATCAGGGTTTTGGTTGCCTAGTCAATAATTTTGTTCTGAGGGTCTTGCACAAATTGTCCACCACACTCACGACACTTAAAGTTCTGCTTGCCATTATGGATTTTGCCATTTTTGACGACATGATCTGACTGACACTCAGGGCAGGTGAATTGGGAATCAGACATAGGACTTCTCGCAGAACTCTATCTCTCCTATCCTTACATCTTTAGGACTATCCTCTCACCTGTTGGTTCTACACTTTCCAGGTTGCATGTAATTTTTTGAAGGGTTGAAACCGAAGCTCTCCATTTAGAAACTTGACCTTGTGATTTGGTAATAGAGCAAATTGTCCATTGTGCAGTTGAATCAAGTGGAGCAGATCGTTAGCACTGTACCAATCGATCGTAAACAGATAATCCCCGGAGAGCCAACATTGTCTGCGCTTAAAAAAGCAATTGACCCTATCACCCCTCAAGTGCTCAAAGCGGTGAATACAAAGTGTGGAATCAGGGCAATTGTGGTAGACAACATCAACTAATTCCAGTAAGTCACTGGTTTCGGGTGGTTTATGGTATAGCAGGTGCAAGGGAACATAGGAAAATAAACTGCCATCTTCTAGCAGGATTTGAAAGGTGATGGACTCCTGGGGATAGGCAGCAAGGCTAAAAATTTGACAGGGAAGCATCCCCTCACATTCACTGGCCAGGTCAAACAGCAATTTGCGATCGACAAAACAGGAAATGGGTTGAGGCAGGTCATAATGAATCATCTGAATCAATCTCCCTTTAGGATCACGAATCTAATTAATACGGGGGTTTTGGGGTACTGCCCCTGTACTCTAAAATCCGTTTTTTTACTTTCCAATCCTTAGTAGGATAGGCAGTTGTTCTAGCCATCGCTCAAGAGAACTGGGGTGATCCTCTTTATGAAAAGCTTGGAAATTTAGCGTAATCATTTGATGTTTTTGGATTAAGGAATTATCGAGCAGCCAGGTTAGATAGGCTTGAATGACACCTAAGCCCTGCTCAAAACCATTGGTAGAGATTGGATTCCGTTCATAGATCAAGTGAATGCAGCGATCGCACCGCCAATCAAACAAATTCACAAAATCATAGGGATTGCGAATCCCATCAATGACGGTTTTATCAGTGCCACCACATTGCTCACGGATGTAATCAACACAAGCATTTGGGTCTTCTCGTAGACATTCCAAACTGTACTCGGTGATTGCTTTGATGTAGGCTTCTCGACTGGTGAAGTCCTCAAGGGAGAAAGACCAACGCTGTTTCACCCAATTCGATGCACTGATGTGCTGGAAACCGTAGCTTTGGGCAATCTGTTTTGCCAGAGTTGTTTTGCCCGATTGACTTTGACCAATAAGGATGAGTTTCATAAGAACCAATTCAAAGGATTGCGATCGTTTTTGTGCGATCGTGGTTGGGTTAAAAAGGATTGTGAGCCTCCTTCCAGACCTGATTTAGGGGATCAAAGGGAGCAACAATCGCAAATACCAGGTTGCCCTTACCAATCCAAGCTGCGGAAGTTTCTCGCAACACCATTCCGATGCCTTCTATTTTGCTGGCATCGGCATATTCAACCTGCAAGTATTTGCACTCCAAGCGGTCTTCAGGAAACACAGACAGTTCAAGATAGCGATCAATGTGCCATCCCGCTTCTGTGATAGAGGGCACATCTCCTTCAGTAAAAGCATCGCCAAAGGTGACACGGCTACGAGGCTGGAGTCCAAACTCCCAACCAAATTCAAAGGACACTCGCTCTACTAAATATTGGTTATGCCATGCCATTCCCAAACGCTTATTTTTGCGGAGGGTGCCACTGGCATAGCGTTCCACCCAACTTTCTGCTGACATCTCTCGAATCTGTAAACGTTTTTCTAAAGCTGGGGAGTTTCTGACGACATCGGTGACGGGAAAAACTTGGGTTTCCATACAGGTGACTCAATTGCTGACATCTCCTAGCATAGAAATTAGCAACCCACCTTACAATGGCAATATTCGCCACTCTTCTGGCGAGTTTTCGCCAATTCTCTAAACCCTTGAGTGAACAGAATCTACCACCCCTATCTCCGCGTCAAATTGCTGTCCTGGAACTCCTAGCTGCTGGTCATGGTAAGCGCCAGGTTGCAACTCGACTGCGAATCGGAGAACGCACCGTCGATCGCACGATCGCTCAGGTCGCAGAGCAACTGGCAGTAGTTGATCCTCGATTGGCTGAAAATCTAGGCACAGTCGGCAGAATCGCTCGGATTGTAGCGTTCTACACTGAGTTTTACACAAAGCCCAAGGGAACCCACTTACCCAATGGAGATCATGGCTCTACACCACTATTCCGGCTTGCGGTTCGCTCTGAGTTAGAGATTGCCAGGGATTGCATCAAAAATGAGACTCAGGTTAGTGTTCAATGCTTGCAAGAGCAGGTGACCTATACTGCTCATGGCATCATCATTGACGATCGCAGCCCCAATGCCAGTGTCTTGCCAAAAACCTTGGAAGTTTGGTCCCATTCTCCTAGAGTTAAGGTTACCCATGAGTTAATCATCCAGGATGAAAAACGTCCTCTGTTTCAAGTCAAGTTTGATCCACCCTTAACTCAGGGACAACGCCTGGTATATCACTATTCTCAAATGACTGGGAATTACTTCCCAATGACTCAATCCGAGCTTGCCGATCGCATCATCGAGGGAACCTATCCCTTAAAAGAAGCGTTCTGTGAAAAGAGCTACAGCATCAACACTCCCACTGGACATCTTTATCTGCGTCTGAATTTTCCACCCGAATTTGCTATAGCGAATGAATGTATCCTTGTGGAGGTTGGACGGGGGGGTGGGCGTGATCTCTCGGAGGAGGAACGGATTCAGCATCTCTCAGCCTTCGGTAAAACCCTATTTGCTAAACGCATTAGCCTAGTACTTGATCTGGAAAATCCAGTTTTACTGCGGCGTTATCGAATTCGATGGCAACCTGTTAGGATTACAAATTAAATAAAACTTGATTGTAACTACTCAGACTGCTAACTCAATGTCGAACTTGCCCTCATCCCCCAGCCCCTTCTCCCACTGGGAGAAGGGGAGTCGGATTGAAGTCCCTCTCCCCAAGGAGAGGGATTTAGGCTTCGACATGAGCGCTCAGCCGAACGGTGAGGGTAGGCTGAGTAGTTACGAGTTGGGAATAAGTCTGCTATTTAATAGAATAGGAAAATTCATGAAACTTACGCAGGATAAACATTTAAGCAATTTTCCTGCTCAATTTAGACTTAGAGTACGAAATTGATATCCTGGGAAAAACACTCCCTTAAGGTACTATAAAAATAAATTCTAGGAAGTTACAGCTATGACTTCAGAATCTAATGGACAGTTCGCTATCATCCGTACAGAACGGGGACTCACGATCGCAGGGACACGCATCACCCTTTACGATGTAATGGATTATGTGACAGCCCAATACCCACCTAAGTTTATCCGAGGATTGTTTGAACTTACAGAGGCACAGATTAACGCTGCTTTGGCTTACATTGAGGCAAATCGTGCCACCGTTGAAGCTGAGTATCAAACAGTTCTCAAGGAAGCTGAAGAACTTCGGCAGTATTACAAAGAGAAAAATCGCGATCTCATCGCCCACCTTGCCGCCCAACCCCCAAAACCTGGTTAGGAAGCAGTTCGAGCAAAACTTCAAGCTGCAAAAGCCAAGTTTGAGTCTTAGTTGTGAATTTCCTAATTGACCACAACTTAAGAGGACATGCCGTACTGCTCTTAGGTAGTATCTTGAGTAGTAGTTGGCTACATTGGGTTCCCATTCGATTTATCACATTTGATGAGATGGAATTGCCGATCGACAGCGACGATCGAGCGGTCTGGCAACCAGCTCAATCAAACCAGATGATTTTATTGACAGCTAATCGGAGCATGAAAGGCGGGAATTCCTTGGAACAATTGATGCGTGAGGAAGTTACTTCTACATCACTGCCTGTGATTACCCTTGGTGATGCTGATCGTTTGTTGAATGATTTCCAGTATCGAGAGCGTTGTACAACTCGTCTAGTTGAAATCGTCCTTGACCTTGATAGCTATAAGGGAGTGAGTCGGTTTTTCATTCCCTAGGGTAGGTATAATTAACCGATCGCAATCATATTTTACTCATTCTCCAACCCCTAATCCCTAACCCCTGAACTCACCTTTTAGTCCATTGCTTCCCTTGCTACATGGATCTTTTTGACCAACATCGCCAGCACCTCATCGAAGCTGAAGCTCCCTTGGCAGCGCGGTTGCGTCCCCGGACTTTGGATGAATTTGTGGGGCAGGAAGCCATCATTGGGCCAGGGCGACTGTTGCGGCGATCGATTCAGGCTGATCAGCTTTCCTCAGTTATTTTCTATGGGCCACCCGGTACTGGGAAGACTACCTTGGCGCGGATTATTGCCAATACCACTCAGGCACACTTCATTGCCATCAATGCTGTCCTAGCTGGAGTCAAGGAAATACGGGCGGCTGTGGAAACTGCCCAGGAGCGGCGTGGCCAGTTCAGCCAGCGCACGATTTTATTTGTCGATGAAGTGCATCGTTTCAACAAAGCCCAGCAGGATGCACTCCTGCCGTGGGTGGAGAGTGGCACCTTGATTTTGATTGGGGCAACGACAGAAAATCCTTACTTTGAAGTCAACAAAGCTTTGGTGAGCCGATCGCGGATCTTTCAACTGCAACCTTTAACTCCAGCGGATTTGGAGCGAGTGCTAGAGCAAGCCCTCACTGATCCACGGGGGTATAGTCAGCGATCGATTCACCTCGATCCAGCCGCCAAATCCCACCTCGTCAATGTGTCCAACGGCGATGCCCGTGCCCTGCTGAATGCCTTGGAGCTTGCGGTAGAAACCACACCTCCCGATACCACAGGTACCGTTGTCATTTCCCTCGCTGTAGCAGAAGAGTCCATTCAGCGCCGGGCTGTCCTCTACGACAAAGAAGGAGATGCCCACTTTGATACCATCAGCGCCTTTATCAAGAGTCTCCGGGGATCTGATCCGGATGCCGCGCTATATTGGCTGGCCCGCATGGTATATGCCGGAGAAGACCCCCGCTTCCTCTTTCGGCGAATGCTGATTTTAGCCAGCGAAGATGTGGGACTGGCTGATCCACAGGCGGTGTTGGTGGTCAATGCCTGCGCTGAGGCCTTCGATCGCATGGGACTCCCTGAAGGACACTATCCCCTAGCCCAAGCTGCCCTCTACTTGGCGACGGCTCCCAAATCCAATAGTGTCATGGGATTTTTTGATGCCTTAACGGCTGTGGAGCAGCAGCAGGAATCGGGGGTGCCAAATCCGTTAAAGGATAGCAACCGCGATAAAAAGCAGTTTGGACATGGTGCGGGCTACCGCTATCCCCACGCCTACCGCGATCATTGGGTTGCCCAGCAATACCTCCCTATCACTCTGCAAGGGCAAGTGTTCTATCAGCCTTCAGGACAAGGGTTTGAAGCCCAAATTAGTGCCGATGTTGCCCGCAAGCGTGAGGCGCAATTAGCGGTCGCTGTGGAAGCCGCCAATTTAGGTACTGCTCCAGAAGGTACCGCAGAAATTCTCACCTACTCGCCCCCCGACCCCGCCCACGATCGCTGGCTGCAACGCACGATCGGACAAGTTGGAGAGCAGTTAGCCCAGGTACGCGATCGGCTCTTTGCCCTAGCACCCCCCCAACGCCATCACGTCGTTCTAGATTTACAGGCTCAAAGTGGCCTGCTCACCTGGGAGGCATTGCGTCGCGTTCCTGAAGGTGGGGTATATACCTGCACTGCTACACCTGCTGATGCAGAAGCGTTGCAGTCCCAAGCAGATGCCCTGCCCACGCTGCTACGCCCCATCATCCTGCAAACTCCCCTGACCGATTTACCTGCCTTGCTGACTGCCCAGTTTCCGGGTTTGCAGTTCGATCGCATCCTCGGACGCAACAGCTTGATGCGAGATCCAGAGCGGCAGTCGATCGCTCTCCATTTAGCCAAACTCCTAGCTCCTGCTGGTGTCATCACCCTCGCAGAAACCATTCCTCGTCACAGCCAGCGCATCTCCCAACTGCTGCAACCCGGTCAGCTTGAGGCGACCCTGTTCGATCGTTGGATACAGGCAGAATCCGCTATCTATAACGACTCCAATAATCTGAATTTCAATTGGGATGCGGATACTCTCCAAACGCTATTTGAGGTAGCAGGATTAAGGGTCGTGGTGCAAACTGACTCTATTACCACCGATGTCTATGTGACTCCCGCTCTCCTCGATCGCTGGTTTGCCTCAGCCGCCGAGCCACCCTCCTACCGGGATCGGCTTGCTCCTCTACTATCCAATTTTGAGTTGATGATTCTCCATCAACACCTCACCGCATCCATACTCCACAGCACAATCCCATGGCAGAGTGCGATCGTCTTCCTCAACGCCCATCACAGCTTGCCATATACCCAGACTGAATAAATGCAGGAAATTGTCTGATAGGGGATCACTTTTATAACGTTCCAATCATAATATGATAGAGAAGCTACTAAACTGATAAAATTATACAACAGTACTCCTTAACTGAAATGCGCGATCGTCAAAGCGCGGTTCTTCACCAAGCAACCACAGAACCAATTGTGCTGCTAGAAGAGTCCCAGCCAAGTTACATTATTGTGTCTGCTAACCAGTACCAACAACTTACCGAACGACTGGCACTATTAGAAGATTGTGCGTTGGGGCAAATTGCCAAAATAGCCCTCGAACACTCATGTATGGTTGGTACAGAAGCCTTTACTACAGCGCTACAATCCCTGACCCAAAGCGACTATTAGGATAGTAGAAATACCATCAGATTTCTTATGAGTATGCTGAGTATATAGAAATCCAATCGGGTATTTTGGTCAAAATACGATCGTCGTGCCCTACCAGAAACTTGCCATAATTGAGATACACTGACTTGGGAGATTGCACGATGTATACTACCTCCGATAACTCAATGGGAAAAGTTTTAACCACAATTACAGTTACGAACCGAATTGATGAAGCAAACGCATCACAAGGTTTGATTCCTGTAGAGCGAATCCGCTCTGTCACATTACACAATGTTTTAGTTGATACTGGAGCCACAACGTTGTGCCTTCCTGCTCATACGATCGCCACATTAGGGCTTGATTTACTCAAAGAAGTAGACGTTACTACAGCAACTGGTCTAAGCAAAGCACGGATCTTTCAGGATGCCAAGATATCTCTATATGGACGGGAAGGAACTTTTGAATGTTTGGAATTGCCCGGAGGTCGGGATGCCCTACTGGGAGTGATTCCCCTGGAAGCTTTAGGTCTGGAATTGGATTTACAACATCAGACATTAAAAGTGTTGCCCTCAGAATCTGTTGATACCTATCTGACGATTCTTTGATTTAGCAGGATCGATGCTGCATTTCTACCCCTACCATAACCTTGACAAATGCCTTAAGCTTGCCATACTCAGAAGACATTGCTGAATGACATTAGTGGAGAATAAAACTTCTGTACTAATATTTAAGAGTGAATGTTTAAGGTATGAACGTTTTGTCAATTCCACCTGTGCAATTGAAACCTGTGCAATTGAAACCAGCCCTCAAGTGGGCGGGTGGAAAACGTTGGTTAGTCCCGACGCTGAAACAACTGTGGGAACCCCATACCCATCGGCGATTAGTGGAGCCTTTTGTGGGTAGCATGGCAGTTAGCCTGGGGTTGCAACCAAGCCGATCGCTCCTCGGCGATATGAATGTGCATCTGATCAACTTTTGTCGTTGGCTACAGCGAGGGCTGTACGTGGATGTGGCGATGGCAAATGACTCGGAATTGTATTATCGGTTGCGCGATCGATTCAACCAACTGACGCTGAATGGGGGAATCGAGAGTCCAGAGGCGGCGCAAATCTTCTACTACTTAAACCGCACCGGATTTAATGGGCTATGTCGCTTTAATCGTAAAGGGGAATTTAACGTTCCCTTTGGGCGCTATAAAATTATTAACTACGCCAAGGACTTTTTGGAATACGTACCTGTCCTGGCAAAATGGGATTTTTTAGAGGGTGATTTCTGCAAAATAACCTTGAATAAAGACGATTTTATTTACGCCGATCCGCCCTACGATGTGGAGTTCACCAAGTACAGCTCCCACGCCTTTCTTTGGGACGATCAAGTGCGGCTAGCAGAATGGCTCACCCAGCATCCCGGCCCCGTTGTCGCCTCAAACCAAGCCACGGAGCGCATTTTGCATCTGTATGAGCGCTTGGGATTCACAACCACGATCCTACACGGCCCCCGGCGCATCTCCTGCACAGGCGATCGTACTCCCGCCAGGGAAATGTTTGCGTACCGAGGCATTTGATCCCATCTAGCAACCTATGACTAAAGTTGGAGTCAACACTGGCGCAGTTTTTGAGCAGCTATTCAACACAGTGCTACCCATGAAGGGCTATCGCATTGTGGGCAAGGAGGAGTACCAGCCCTTCTTGCCACCCAGCATTAGTGGCGGCAGACACATCCCCGACAAAGTGATTGAAATTCCAGAGTCCGATCGCTGGGTAATTCTGTCGAAAAAATGGCAGGAAACACCAGGCACAGCCGAGCAAAAAGTACCCTTTGAAGTCATCAAACTCATTGACACGATTAAAACCAGCGATGCCAAATTTCCCTACGCCTACATCATTCTCGGTGGCGAAGGGTGGAACCCCAAACTCAAAGATTTTTATCTCAAAGGCGGGCTAAACCCTTACATCAATGGCTATGACCTGGTACGCATTGTGAATTCTGATCAGTTTTTGACCCTCGTGAATCGCAATAAACTTTGAGGATTCGTAATCTACCCCTGACTTAGAAATCACTAGTGCAGCTTGGAGAAGTTTCTGACCAGTTAGGGATCTGCGGGTTAATAGTGTTCCACTCAGACGGGTTTCGACTGCGCTCAACCCTCAACCGTCGAGAGTTGAGCGCAGTCGAAACTCGGTTTATTGGTACTTTATTTTCACGCAAGTTCCTTATGGGAATTGTTTTGAGTTTTGAGTTTTGAGTGCTGCTCATATTTCTACCAGCCTCCACTAGTCGGAGACTCTATCGAGATCCCCGGATTCTTGAGAGATTTCAAGAAAAGGTTGTACCAGTCACCGGAAGGGCGTTCGCGTAGCGTGTGCTTTGTACTTAGCATCCGACAGATACAGCTTGTCCCTTCATAACTCAGTACAACAGCAATATTTAGCAAACAACAGTTCCTCGAATTTAGTCGTACTGACTATTCTGGGGAAGGGCTGTAAGCTTTTGAATTGACTAGAAGGTCATTGCCCGGATGCTCCGCCCCTACAGCGGTAACTCTTTCTCAAAAGTCTCCTTAAATAAAGCTTCTGGCAAGATTCCTAGACTTTCTCAGAATCCGAGATCTGAATTGTTGATTCAGTCCCATTGAAA
>Ga0163154_10003225_pt1 | contig 22905 bp, 22 predicted proteins | sample OliLakLV19MP9P1_FD_148649 | JGI IMG/M metagenome (GOLD analysis project Ga0163154, IMG submission 148649) | Freshwater microbial mat bacterial communities from Lake Vanda, McMurdo Dry Valleys, Antarctica - Oligotrophic Lake LV.19.MP9.P1 | ecosystem: Environmental > Aquatic > Freshwater > Lake >... | reverse complement strand
TGCGAGCAAGGGCTTTCGAGAACGTATCGATATTGGCGATCGTATCTTCCAACGGCTCGGCATTGTCCGCCAGGATGCCATCAAGCCGGCTTAGAGTTTGGCGCGCGGATTGGGTCAGACTGGCGCTTCCGTCATCGGCCGCGATCAAGAGCGGCGTAATTCCATTAGTGATCTCCAAAGCGGCGCTTCCAGCGTCGCCCCCAGTCAACGAAACGGTTGGCACTCCGGTAATGCCCTGATAGTCGATGCCCACTCGCGTATCAGCCCGAACGGGCGTCGCGCTGGCGATGGCGATTGTCGTTTCGACCCGCTTCGGCTGGGCTGGATCGAGGCGCAACCCGATGACCTCCCCCACGCGCACGCCGTTGAACAGGACGCCAGCTCCGACATTCAGGCCCGCAACGCTGCCTTTAAATTCTACCCGGTAAATGGCGCGCTGCTGAAAACCGCCGCTGCCCTCCAGCCAGTAAACAAAGGCGAACCCGGCCGCGATGACGGCGAGAGTAAACATACCGATCAAGCTATAGCGCGCTTTCGTTTCCATCAGGCCCCACGACATTTGCAAGCACTTGCGGTGCGATCATGCGACCGCGTTCGCCGCTAAAATAAGACTGAACCCAGGGGTGCGTTGAACGCCGCATGGTCTCCATTGAGCCAGCCGCCGCCACTCGACCGTCAGCTAGCACAGCGATCCTGTCGCAGACTGTCTGAAGGCTGGCAAGATCGTGCGTCACCATGAAAACGGTCAATTTGAGCGTTTCCTGCAACGTCTTGATCAAGCCGTCGAAATCGCCCGCCGAGATCGGATCGAGGCCGGAGGTCGGCTCGTCCAGAAAAACGATTTCCGGGTCGAGCGCCAAAGCTCTGGCCAGCGCCGCCCGCTTTGTCATGCCGCCTGAGAGTTGGGCCGGGAATTTTGCCGCGTCCCGCGCGTCAAGCCCCACCATCTCCAATTTCGCCAGCGCCAATTCGTCCATAAAGCGCTCCGATACGTCAAGATATTCCCGCATTGGGAACTGGACGTTCTGCTTCACCGTGAGCGATGAAAACAGGGCACCATGCTGGAACAGCACGCCCCAGCGCCGTTCTGTCGCGCGTCGCTCATCGTCGCTCATGGCGTCCATATCTTTGCCCATGAGCTCAATGCGCCCGGCGCGCTTCGGAATGAGGCCGATAATCGTTCGTAGCAGCACCGATTTACCGCTACCAGAACCGCCTACAACGCCCAGGATCTCACCCGGCAACACATTGAGCGAAAGCCCATCGAGGACGATACGGTCGCCGAAACCAACCTTCAAATTCTCCACGCTAATAATAGCCTCTTCATCGATTTGAAGCATGCTGGGTCACATTCCAATCGATGCGAAAAATATGGCGAACAGGCCATCAAGCACGACGACGAGGAAAATAGATTTGACCACCGAGGTGGTGGTTTGCAGACCGAGCGACTCTGTGCTGCCCTTCACCCGAAGCCCTTCCGAGCAGGCGACAACGCCGATCACCAGCGCCATGAACGGTGCCTTGATCAACCCTACTTTGAAATGGGTGATGGTGATGGCCTCCTTGAGCCGCTCGATAAATATTGCAGGGGCCATGTCGCCATAAAGCCAGGCTACTAATCCCGCGCCACAGAGCGCCGCTATGGAGCCCAGAAACGTCAGGACCGGCAGCGCGATGATGAGCGCCAGCACGCGCGGCAGGATGAGAATTTCAACCGGATCGCGCCCCATCGTGCGCAGCGCGTCAATTTCCTCGCGCACTTTCATGGCGCCAAGCTCGGCCGTGTACGAACTGCCAGATCGCCCGGCGACCATGATCGCGACAATCAGCACGCCGATCTCGCGCAGGATCAAAATGCCCACGAGATCGACCAAATAGATGTCGGCGCCGAACTTGCGGAAATGAAAAATGCCCTGCTGGGCGATTATGCACCCGATCAGAAACGTGATCAGCAGGATGATCGGCACGGCCTGCCAGCAAACGCGGTCAAGCTGATGCACCACTGAGGTAAAGCGAAACGAGCGGACGTGCAGGAAGGTGCGGCCACCTGCTTCAGCCAATGCGCCGAGCATATTCGCGAACGGGGTTAATTCGCGAGCCTGTCCAGCGACGAGCGACCTACGGTTTCGAATATCTGACCAACCGAGAATGTCAGTCGCTCGCCTACAGCAGACGGGCCAGTAAACCGCTGCAATTTGCCGAGGAGGCCCTTAAACTGTGGCGCCAGACCCAAAATCTCAACGTCGATCCCCACGGCTTTCGAATCGCGCACCAGGCGTTCCACCAGCCACGCGCCAAAGGTGTCGAACGCGGTGATCCCTTTCGCATCGAATACCATTCGCGCTGATTTATGCGGCGTGATGGTCGCCGAGAGTTGACGCTCGATGTCGCCGGCAGTTTCAGCCGTCCACTGGCCGAGCGCGACCAGATTAACGCACTCGCCAGCAACCGATGCGGTAAGTCGAAGTTCGGGCGGCACCGCAATCTCCTGCCATGACGTGAAATGACACGACAACTTTAGGTGATCGACACGGTTTCGCTTTGATCTAGGTCAAAGCCAGCGAGGGATTACAGCGATCTAAACACAGGCGATCTCAAATCCTAGGGGTGGCGGCATGACAGACGAACCGGCGACCGAATGGGCCGGGCATCCACCCCAGCCGAAATGGTGGCACGGCCTCTTCATGCTGCTTTTTCTGCTGCTGTTCAGCCTCGGGCAATCCGTCGTGAAGGCCGCATTGTTGCAATTTATGTGGTTGCTCATTGGCGTGGGCGAAATATTTTCATTCCAGGCTACGAGGCGAATGTCAGAGGGTAATATAAGAAATTGAAATTCACTGGATATCTTTTCATAATCGTTTTTCATAGATAGTCACTGCTTTTCAGAGTATAGCTCCATAAGGAATAGTATTTCAGTTAGAATCATCGATATTCATGAATACGGCCCCGCCGAAGCCTTTTTCAGGACCTGTGATCGTTTTTCACGAGAGACGACTTCCCATAGAAGCAAAGCCAGTTGGCTACGCTGCCTTGATCGATGCTTACGGGCTCGTCGCGCCGTTGCCGGTACGCCTTTCCGCTATCGGCCAGCGCCACAAGATTATCGAGCAAGATAGCTGGCGTATTCTGACGCCTCGGCACGATCCGTTGCCGACGCTCGAAGGGCATGTTACCTTTGCGCTGAAACACGAAGGGATTGATCTCGCGATCCTGAAGCGGCTATTCTTGGCGCTCGACGCATTCACGGTTGCCGATCTGGTGAGGGCCAAGCCGACCGGCGGTTATGCTCGCCGCGTTTGGTTCCTCTATGAATGGCTCACAGGTGTGCAACTCGACTTGCCGGCCATTGACCGAGGCAGCTACGTTCCAGTTGTCGATCCGGACATGCAATGGGCCGGAGAAGGAACAAACTCACCCCGCCAGCGGGTTAGGAACAATCTTCCAGGCACGCCAGCCTTTTGTCCGATGGTGTTTCGGACGGAAATTCTGGAGGGCTACACCGGAATGAAGCTAGACGAACGCGCGCGAGCGATCGCCGCCGAAGTGCCCGCAGATTTGCTCGCCAGAACGTCGTCGTTCCTCCTTCTGAAGGACTCCAGGGCGAGTTACGTCATCGAAGGCGAAAACCCAGCCCAGGATCGTATCCAGCGATGGGGCCGAGCCATAGGAGAGGCAGGCCGAGGACCGCTTGATCTTGCCGAACTCTTGCGCCTGCAACGGATCTTGATCGGCGACGCCCGTTTCGTGCGCTTGGGCTTGCGAACGGACAGCGGCTTTGTCGGACAGCACGACCGGTGCAGCGGCATGCCGCTGCCTGACCATTTCAGCGCTAGGCACGAAGACCTTGCCACGCTCGTTGATGGCTTGATCGCCTTCGACCACTGTGCGTCCCAGTATATCGATCCGGTCATCGCAGCGGCGGTTCTCGCTTTCGGCTTTGTCTACATACACCCATTCGAGGATGGAAACGGCAGGCTTCACCGCTATCTTATCCATCATATGTTGGCGGTGCGCGGCTTCAATCCGCCGGGCGTGGTGTTTCCGGTATCCTCCGCCATTCTTGACCATATCGACGGCTACCGCCGCGTACTGGAAACATATTCGCAGCGGCTGCTGCCGATCGTGCAATGGAAGCCGACGCCAGGCGGCAATGTTGAAGTGCTAAACGACACCGGCGATTTCTATCGTTTCTTCGACGCCACACCGCATGCCGAGTTTCTCTATGCCTGCGTGGCGAAAACCATCGAGGAAGATCTGCCGAACGAAACAAACTATCTGCGCCGATATGACATCTTCCGGGCGGAGATCGATGCTATGATCGACATGCCTGATAAAACGATCAACTTGCTGTTTCGAATGCTGCGGCAAAACGGTGGACGGCTTTCGCAGCGCGCGCGGCAGAATGAGTTCGTGCAGTTAAGCCCTGACGAGGCACGCAAGGCCGAGCAAATTTACCTCGAAGCTTTCGAGGCACCCGTTGTATGATCTCACCCAGCGAGCAATCTGATCCAATTACTTAAATTGACGCGACCAAGTAGGTTGGTCTACGGTGTGTGCACGCTCGCAACCAACGCAAACCGACGAAATCACAGACTTCTTGTAGTTCGACCGGATCAAATTTGCATATTGCTCTTCCCCCATGCAATACGAGGCTGCGCGGCGCGGCCTTGTTGTCGTGAACAAGGACATTCGGCATGTGAAGGAATTTTCGGGAATTTTAACATGTCGTTGATTGATTAAGGCCCGGCGTCTCGTCTTTAATAATTGTGGATGGTCAATATAATTGAAAATTGTTCAGCTTAGCGAGATAATCGCCATAGTTGCATTGTGTCTGCGTTTGCAGCCGGTGCAAATCCTCGGGCTTCAGGTTGGTATATCGGCGCAGCATACGCCAGTCCTTGTGGCCGGTTACAAGCGCGACCTTTTCGATGGGTAAGCCAGCCTCGAACAGCCTACTTGTCGCCTCGTGACGAAGATCGTGGAAATGCAAATCTTCAATCTCCAAAATCTGGCAGGCGCGGCGAAAGGCTGCTCCTACGGATTGACCATTGTAAGGGAAAACGCGTCCTATCCCACGGGTTAATACACGCTGCTCGAGAAGCAGCGCCCAGGCGTCAAAACCGGTAGGGTTCAGCAGCGGCACATTTTGATGGTTGCCATCCTTCTTGCGCGGGTCTTTGCGATTTTTGAGATTGACCAGCTTTCGCCGAGAATCAACGTCGCCCCATTCGAAGCTGCAAATCTCATCCTGGCGCATGGCGGTGGCGATCGCGAATCGAATGATGCGTTCCAAGGGAATGAGTTGACGAGGCTTCGTCATAAAGTAATCGAGCAAGTCTTCCAGTTCTTCGGGGGTAGGACGGCGATCGCGTTCAGCGCCTGGGCCGACGAGGTCAAACCGCTTCAAAGCAACGCGCGCAAGGCGAACGTTCTCTGATGACACATCGATCCCGTGAACCGCCGCCGCATGCGTTAACACTGTTCCGATGTAAGAAAAGTCGATTGAAAGCGTGACTGGACCGGCCCCTTCTTTCGCCCGCTTCTTGCCAAACTCGATGAGTCGCTCGCGGGAGAGATCTTTCAGCGCCACAGAACCGATGGCTTTCACCAGAGCCTCCATGACCGCCGCCTTCGAACGGCGAATTGGCTTGCCGACGTCCAGCAGGTCCGAGACATGCAGCCGGATCAGATCGCCGAAGGTCTTCGTTCTTGCCTTGGCTCGCGGGGCAATGGCGAGCCCTTTGTAAATGCAGCGTTCGACTTCAAGCGCCCATTGCTGGGCATCCCTTTGCCGACGAAAGGTTTGCGCCGCATAGCGGCCTTTGCGGCGCACCTGCGCGCAGCCGTTTCCAGTCTTGAGTTTTGCAATCGCCCCACCCTTGTGCAAATGTCTCTGACGTGTGCAATCCTGTGCAGTGAGCCCGTGAAACGTGAGGGCAAAGACAGAAAATCTGTGCACACGCGTGTGCAATGTTCTCGCTTTATGCCGCTGATAATAAACGTAAATATATGAAAAAAAACGATAAAATATTCGCAGTCGCGCCTATGATGGAGTGGACGGACTATCTAGACTTTTCAACACCTTACCATGCGCCGTGTGCGCAACGTGTGCAGGGAGAAGCGTGTTCATCCACGAATTTGGGTGATATCGGATGCAATTTGCATGTTCCGTTAGCCTATCTTGTCATCCCAATTTAACGGCTCATCGCTAGGGCAGAACGTGGACGAAATGCGAAGCGTTGTTACTACGATTTGCAAAAGCGCCCCGTCCGGCGAGGCGCTGGCCAATGTCGTTTTCAGCGCATTCAGGCTTTTATTCGCCGATATGCCGCCTGAGAGGGCTTTTTTTGATACGGCTCGGAACAGCTTGACCTCTATGGCGCGCAGTTTCGGTATGTCAGCCGCCCCGTTGGAGCCGGATGCGATGTTGCTTGCCAAGTCGCTCAATTTTTCGGCCTAAGGTCTGTCTCATGAGGCTCTAGATGATCGCGCTGAAACGCCGTCACCATGCGGAAGCCCCGGTAATCTCATTTCCAGTCTACAGCCTTTGAATATGCACACCCGGCCTATGCCGCCGCTCTTGAAGGCGAAGAAGCGTCAAAACCGGCAAGGGCCTCGATCATCCTCCCGCAACGGCGTAGCTGCGGCTTCTTCCCCTGCCGCCATGAGGGGCGTCATTCCTCGCGGAAAGACAACAAAGCCCGTCCACTGCCGTTCTCCGCTGTCGCTGCGACCCCAAAGGGTGCGGGCTGATCGTTTTGCCATCGAGGATCGCCATCGCGGCCGCGATAGGCGCGGACGCGAGATTTTCAAAGGAGACTTTACCATGGCGATTATCGGAAGCTTCTCGAAGTCCGGTGAGGGCTTTATCGGCACGATCAAAACCCTGAGCCTCAAGGTCAAGGCCGAGATCAGGCCGTCCGAAAAACCGAGCGACAAGGCGCCGGACTATCGCGTCTTTTCCGGCCAAACCGAACTCGGCGCGGCCTGGAAGAAAACCTCAACCGAGGGGCGCGAATACATTTCGCTCAAGCTTGACGATCCGACCTGGGCCGCACCCGTTTACGCCTCGCTGCTTGAGGCCGAGGACGGCAAGGGCCTGAACCTTCTCTGGTCGCGCCGTAACGGTGACTGACGACCAGCGCCCCGTCTTCGGACGGGGCGTTTTTTCGCGTTCCATGGCGCCCCGAACGGGGCAAAGTCATCGCAAACAGCGGCGTAATGCCTGCGCCTGCCTAAAAGCGCACGCATTTCATATATTTTTCGATGAAACTTTGAGTGTGTATTTGTTAGTTCTTATTTGCGACAAATTGTAGCCCCACATCCGCAACTCTAACTCCCACATCGCATTTCAGAGCCGCGACCAAGCCGTCATGCCATTTGATCGAGACCGCGCCGGACGCGACCTGGACATTGACCTGAGGCCGATTACTAGGCGGCCTCGAAATTTAGGCGATTATAACTATGTGCGCACCTTGTCAAAAGCAGATTGCGCCTGGGAATTTCTGCGCCGCAATCGCGACTACCAGGCGGATTATCGGGCCTCCAGGACCATATCGCCCGTCACCAAAACGCTCGAAAATGACATCCTGATTATCAGGCAAAGCCGCGAGTGCCCGACGGCAGAGCGGTGGGGCTGCCTTACGTTAGCCGATCCAGCCATCCACGCGCCGTGTCGCGAACTTTTCTGGCGCCCAGAGACCGGCGCGCCGTCTCTGACGTGCATTGTCAGCGAGAGCCTGGATTTAGCCTTCACTCTGAAAAGTTTTGCTGAGCGCGGCGTCGCCCTCAGCGTGCTGATGATCGGCGACAAGCAATATCTGCGCGCCAGCCGCGGTTCAGCGACGCTTATGCTGACAATCACAGGAGCCTCGATTTTTTCAAACGTCCGACTAAGCTTTCAGGTGCCGGGATGCGCGCAGATTGGCTCCGGCATCGAAGCGCTAAGGCTGTTTAAGGGATTCCTTATTACCGCTCCGAGCAAGCTCGCGGTCGAACGCCCATGGACCGCGCGATGGCTGGCGCTGCGTGACGCGCTTGTCGCGCTGGACGGAGATCAGGCTGGCGCGTCTTATCGCGAGATGGCGGTTATCCATTTCGGCGAAGAACGCGTGGCTGCCTACTGGCGTACGAATTCTGCCTTGAAAGACAAGATGCGACGGGCGCTTGCCAGAGGCATTGAAATGCGGGATGGAGGTTATCGCGCGTTGCTGAACGGAGAGTGGCGTTGAAGCGACGCTTTTGTTCGACACTCCGAGTATCCGGAACGACAATGTTATTTTAGGACATCGCATGCATTTGAGAGGCAAGCCATGTCCGAACTCGTCTCCCCCTTCCTGAGCGTCGACGAAACCGCCGTCTATCTCCGCTTAAAGAAACGCACCCTCGACAATATGCGCTGGCAGGGCATCGGCCCGCGCTTCCGCAAGCATGGCGGACGGATCTTTTACCATCGTGACGAGGTCGTCGCCTGGTCGGAAAGCCGGCGGCGGCGCGCCTCATCCGGAGAAGTCGGTTGAAGCATTCGGTGTTGCGCCAACTTATGCCTTGCTTCGTCGCGCTTGCGGCGCTGGGTGAGGCTTCCCACCAAAAGCGGCGGCCATATGTCATCTACAACGTGTCGGAAAGTGTGCCTTCAGGGTTTTATCAGATCCGACCGTCTCTTAAAGTAAGCCGTGGCGATATCGTCCTTATCGATCCGCCGTCCCCGTGGAGTAAATTTGCTGTCTAGCGTGGTTATCTTGCGCCGCAAACGCCGATGTTGAAAGTCGTGGCCGGAAAACCTGGGGATGTTGTTTGCCGCCACGGCCTTGAGATTTCAATCAACGGCGAGCTGAAAGCACGAGCGAAACCGTCCGACCGGGTAAACCGGCCTATGCCGGGCTGGCGCGGGTGTATCCCGTTAAGGCACGATCAACTTTTTCTTCTTGGCGGTCATCCTGATAGTTTCGACGGCCGCTATATGGGCGCTGTCGGCAGTCAGATCGTCATCGGGAGCGCCGTGAAATTGTGACGGTCTAGGAATGAATGTTGGCCAAAGCCTCATTCGTCAATTGCAGCGCCGTCTCCAGCTCTTGGCGAAGCTTGGCAAGGTCTTCGACAGCATCTTCGTCGGGCGCTAAAAGTTCGGGATTAAGAGTGCGACGGATCACTTCGCTCAACGGCATCGTCGGTAGAGCCTTGGCGTCCATTAAAAGGCGCAATATCTCGTCGCTCACGCCGTCGGGATGGATTGTCAACACGCCGCTCGGGCTTAGGCTTATCGATAATTGTGCTTTCGCCAGCACGAGCGGTTCAACCGCTTCAGCGGGCAACGACAGAGCGAGGTGTGCTGCTCGGCTCCCCTCGCCCCGGAGGCCCGCCTCGTAGGCCTCGCTGTCAGCGGCGAACTCAAAATTCAGATTCAGTTTGAGAGACGATGTCATTGTCGTTCCTGCTGTCGTACTGCTTTTCGAAAATTACGGCCGGGACCACACCGACGGATCGGTTGAAGACTACGCTATGATCATAACACGCTAATTTGCATAATGTATGCTCACAGCGTGTATGAGATGAAATTTCGTGAGGCTAAGGAAAGTCGCGCTGCTGATTACCCAGTATACTGGGTGGATCGTTTTCGCACCATGCTTTGCGCTGATCCGCATGAAATTGCGGCGGACAGTGGCGCGAAACCTTCGACGATTGAGAGCGGAGAGAAATCTCTCTCAGGAAGCCCTTGCCGATTTGGCCGAGCTCAACCGCAACTATGTCGGCATGATTGAGCGATGCGAGAATGCGGCGACAGTGGACACGCTTGAAGCGCTCGCCAAGGCTCTAAATGTCGAGGTCAAAGCTTTGATCGATGACGGCCCGCAAACCGTCAATGGCGCCCCTTGAGCCATAAGCTCAGGTTGGCTTGGCATGCAGTCCGATGAACCCTCCTCAAGGATTAGGTGCGGATCGAGCATGCATTGCAAAACAGGGTTTAGAACGGACGCTCACCGAGAAAAAGACAGGAAGAAGGAAGGGCAAGATAAAAGGCGCCATTGGCTTGATCTAAGTCATTGAAATAGCGGACGCGAGTTGATGGCACGACAGTTGTGGTAGCATCACGGTAATCTAAACGTCTGGATTATATAGGCTTGCTTGCCATCAGATTAGAAACTGCCCAGGAAATTGGTATCCAGTCGCTATTTACGTTCGCCGAGTAGAAAGCGACGCTCATGTCTGGTGCTGGCGTTGCGCAGCGGATCTGCGGCTCCCCCCGCGCCGACGTCCAAGGACAAGTCCCCGAGCTGCTCGCAAACGCGCGTCTCGACCTGTCGGCTTGGCCGCCTAACGTGTCTCGAACAGGGTTCGGGCGGCATGGGTTAAAGTCCGTTTCTGCCTCCCAAAGCAGGAATCGCTCAGTGCATTCGATTTCACGCCTTTCCTGAGTGTGCAATTGACTGCCCAGAGCTAGGTTTGTCCGTTGCATCACAACGGAGACCCCAAGCCATGATCCTCAACGACACTTTCACGCCGAAACTCGGCAAAATTCGCGAGCGCAAACCGGGCGCATCGAAACGCTTCGTTTCCCAGGTGCTCGCGGAGGCTGGTCGCGGGGGAAGGCTGGGACGCCGGACTGGCGTTTCTAAAGCCATGAACTTCGGTCTGGGACGCGGGGCGAGCGCGCTCATTTATTCCGGTGCGCTGGCCAAAGGAGCGAGGCGGGTCGTTGTGAAAGCCCGCATTGCCCGCCATCGTGGCACAAGTCTAAAAGCCGCCAAGGTCCATCTGCGCTATCTTCAGCGAGACGGAGTGACACGCGAAGGCGAGGGCGGTTTGCTCTATGACAGGGCATCCGACGCGACCAACGGCAAACGCTTCTTGGCACGCTCCGAGGGCGAGCGTCATCAGTTCCGGCTCATCGTCGCGCCCGAGGACGGCGAGAAACTGCGCGAGTTGAAACCCATGATCCGCGATCTCATGGCGGGCATGGAGCGGGATCTGGGCACGAAGCTCGATTGGGTCGCTGTGGATCATTTCAATACCGGGCGCCGCCACGCGCATGTTATCATTCGCGGCAAGACAGATCGCGGCAAAGACCTCGTTATCTCGCCCGCCTATATCAGCCACGCCATCCGCGTTAACGCGCAGAAGCTCGTCACGCTTGAACTCGGACCGGAGACGGCGCTTGAACGGTTGAACCGCATGCGGCGCGAAACCGTGCGCCATGGTTACACTGCGTTAGATGCCCGCATCCTCAAAACCGTCGAACGCGGCATATGGACAGCGCCGCCCGGAACACCTAACGAGATCCGCGCCCACTTTATCGCCCGGCTTAGGACGCTTTCGACCTTGGGGCTGGCCGCGGAAAAGCGCCCCGGCGTCTTCGCCATTCAGCCGTCTATGTCTGAGAAACTCCGTGATCTGGGCCGTCGGCAGGAAGCCTATGAGCACGTGGGGCGCGCGTTGACCGAGGCCAACCTAAGCCACCCATCCCAAAACATCACGCTATTCGACGCAAGCAAAACCGGCGAGAGCATTCGGGGGAAAGTCATAGCGACAGGGCTCGCCGATGATCTCTCCGACCGGCAATACGCGGTCATCGAAAGCTCGAAAGGGAGAGTTCATTACGCCGAGTTCAACATGCGGCCAGGCCGCGAGGCTCCCGCAAAAGGCGCAATGGTGGAGATGACGGCTTTTGCTCATGCCCGCGCGCCGCATCTCGCGCATATCAGAACGCTGTCGCCGGTGAAAAGCCGCGCCATTTGATACGGTCATCCCCTTCCGATTCAGAGATGACGCAAACCGACCAGGAACCTGTGCTCCTTCGTGGTGTTTTGAGGCGACCCATAACAGGCGACCCCAAGCCGATCACCGTGTGGCCACTCTCGCCTTGAAATTGATTGCAGCCTCTTGACGATCGCACTTGAAATAGCCCTTAAGTCGACGGGACGCCACCGCCGGTAATGCTGGACTCACCCCAAAGCAGACTTGTCGGCTTGGCTGGTGAAGCACAAAATAGCCGGTGCTCTCGGGAGTGACCCGCTTCACGACGCGACTCGTCACGATTACCAATCTTTGGTAAAACTAACTTAATAAGCAAGAACACATCTATCAGCCTTGGCGATCATTTCGCCGACTTCATCCACGCTAAAGTAGCCGAAGGACGCTATGCGTTGGCCAGCGACGTGGTGCGTCCCCGTCTGCGGCTGCTTGATGAGCGCGAGGCTTGCTGCGCTGATCGACGGCGAAATTAGCAGCGCTTCGACCCCATTCGATTTCGAGGCCTTTATCGCGAAGAAACGCGGAAATAGCATCGCTGCGAAATGAACCGCTTTGTTCTTTCGCCGAGTGCCCACGCCGATCTGGATGGCATCTGGGTTATACCCCTGAGACTTAGGGCGTCGATCAGGCGGAGCGCTATGTCGGGCTGATCGCTGAAGCGATAAACGACGTTGCGCCAAACGCTGCTGCGACCTGAAATTGCCGTTAAAGTGTCATATAATCCTTAAATCATTTAATTAATCTCAGCTTTTGTTATTCGGAAAAGGTTTCGCAGGCATGTCCGAGCGGCGGCAATCAAAGGTAGATGTTCAGGTAAATCCCTCTGGCGGTAGTTTGGCACTGATCATTTCTGTTATTGCTTTGGTGTTTTCGGCCGTTAGTCTTTACGAGAGTTTCTTCAAGCAACCTCATTTACATCTAAATATAGCGCCCACGTGGCATTATGCGCGTGGTGAAGCAACGGGCGATGAAGAACTTATTGTACCGCTGACACTGACTAATACCGGGGCCAGAGATGCTACCATTCTATCCATCGATTTAACCCTTGAAAAACAAACTGGTCAAAGACGCTTCCAAAGCACCTATCGTATAAACGATGGTCTTTCGACCCGCGCGTTCCTCACGCCCGCCCCTGTACCGGGCAAAGCCTCATCGTCGGCAATTATCATTTTCACGTCTGCCAGTATGGCGACGCCGCTCGTCGACGCGGCGGGTGTTTACACTGCGAAATTGCGGGTCAGTTCAACGTTTAACCAGTCGTCGGTATTCTCGATCAATTGATGTATAGTCCGCCAAAAGACGTCACAGTTGATATTAACATAATCCAATTTAGCATAGCTGAACTAGGTCGTGGACTCATTAACGCGCAGCCATAGTCTGACACAAGCCAGCTTGAGCATAGCGAGGAAGTTTACGGCGAGTTTATCGTATCTGGTCGCGATGCGTCGGAAGTGTTTGAGTTTGCTGAAGAACCGTTCCACGAGGTTGCGCTCTTTGTATAGGAACGGGCTGAAGCAGACCGGTTCGCGGCGGTTACGCTTTGGCGGTATGTTCGCCCAGCCGCCGCGCTCTGACACAAGCTGTCTGATCCAGTCGGCATCGTAGCCCCGATCGGCAAGCAGCATGGTTTTGGGCTGAAGGCCGTCCAGGAGGTCTGGGACAAGCCGATTGTCATGCGTTTCGCCCGCCGTCAGGCCAAGTCGCACGGGCAGTCCGTTCGCATCGACAAGGGCATGGATTTTGGTCGTCAGCCCGCCGCGCGAGCACCCCATACAACGATCTCGACCCCCTTTTTAGCGCATCCCGCGTGTTGATGAACGCGCACGCAAGAGGTGTCGATCATCTGCACTTTGCCGTCGTAAGCCGCTGTTATCGCGTCCATAATCCTGTCCCATACGCCAGCCTTACGCCAGCGGTTGAAGCGGTTATAGACGGTCGTGCGCGGGCCATAGCGATCCGGCAAGTCTGCCCAGGGCGCACCCGAACGGAGCACCCAGAATATGCCGTTCAACACCCTCCGGTCATCAACACGAGGCACGCCGCGCGGTTTGTTGGGCAGCATCGGCTGAATGACAGACCACTCGAAATCAGTCATATCATAACGGCTCATCGGCAGGTTCCTCCCTGCCGAGGGTGAATCATATTCGCGAGGGTGAGGGAATCCCTGTGAGCCGTTTATGGGTTTACGACCTAAATGATGTACGAGTTGGTGTGTTCTCCGTCTTCAACTCAACTTCATCCGCATCGGGACCTAAAGAGTTTCCTCGCGGTCTCGCATTCCCGGGGTCTAAACTCGTTTCGTTTAGAAAGAGAGTCGAGAGAAGCGTCGAAAGCTCCTGCGCTTTCCGATTTTTGACGTGATACACAAAAAGCTTTGATTCGTTTTCGTTCTCGGTCCGATCCAATCTGACGACCCAGTCTTTTACAAGTGATAGGGCTGCTGGACGCGCACAGATTACCAATAGCGAGTTTAGTCGTTCTAGTGGCACCAGTTGCGGTTCTGCCCCGCCTAATTGATCAGCATGGGCTTTTATGACGTCTTTGAGCTCAGGTATAAGCTCCGACAAGCGCGACTGCTTTAGCTTGAGGAAAGCAAATGACATTCCTTGCATTTGATCGACATCGAACATGTCAACTGTATCAAGGAGCGTTTTCATATCGGGGCCTGTCGCCCCGAGGATGATCAAATTTCGCGCATCGTCCACGCGTAAAAGGCTACGTTCTGGTGCGAGTGGTTCTAGCACTTTAGCCATCTGAGTTGGCGAAATATGATTTAGATGTACGACCGTTACGCCATACCCTGCCGGCACTGCCTCTCTGCTTCTAGCTATGGCAACCGCACTAGCCGAGCTTTTAGCTTTCGAGGCCGAGATGATGCGATATAAATCGTTGTCCTTGACAAGGACCAGCCCCGCCGCGGCAAGAGTTGTTTCTAAGGTTGGTAGCAGGCCCGATCGCGATAAGGGCCGATTCGTGCGCAGGGTCAAACGTTGGTTAACTCCAGCGTCAACGACAAAATTCATACTGAGTGCATCACCCAAAATTGCCTGAGCGATCTCTCGAACATCTGCATCAGAGAAATTCAGAACGACGTCGCCGTCCTTCACAATATCCATTTTACGGGCGGGTGTATCATTAGAGGCAGCAAATTTTCCGCTCCCATACACAACCTCGTCCCGACTTAACTCCGTCCCATTATTGATCGCGCTATCATTGCGAGTATCTACCCGCCGCTTGCTGGCATATTGCTCCTGGCTTGTGTGCTCATGGGCAGATTTCGGCTTTGGTGCTCCCATTAAGCTATCTGAGGGATCGGAACTTCCGAGCGATCCACCGCACCCCGCTAATATCAAAGCGATTAAAGCCGCAGAAGATCGGTTAACTCGATAAACACACCGCACACTAAACACGCACAATCACCTTTTGGCAGAGCACTCGCCCGGAAACTTCGTTCTAGGAAGGCGTGCCCGGTTGTTATGTGTCAAGAGACAAATCAGAGGCTATGGAGTTTAACTGACATCCCCGCCGCCTCGGAGGGGGGACAAACAAGAGGCACACAACCCCTGGTTACGTCACTATGGCGATATGAATATTACATGACATAGATTCTTTTGGATGCGTGCTTCCTACGACTTGACTCATTTTGAGTTTGATGTTTTTTTTAGTTAAATTATTACGCGATACGCAAAACGACCAAAACGACAAGTCTTTGCAGCCTGTAATGCTGCCTTTTCGCAGCGTTCATCCGACAAAATACTGTATTTTACAGCTAGCTCCTGCGAGGACCATGATGTTTTCTTGTATGCGTAATGTTAGTGTTTGCGCTCATTTTGTTAGATTGCTTTTTACCTTATTATTTCTGGGTTTAACCTCAGCTCATGCTGTCGATAAAAACGCCCGTTTAGGCGGCGCTGGCTACAGTCTCCCTCCAACTGAAATTGTTGGCGCCGCTGCAGGCGAGTTTGGGGTGACGCCCGGAGGGATGGCAAGTTACGCCGTTCCAATCACAGTGCCTGTCGGCACCACGGGGGTCCAGCCAAAGCTAACACTGCAGTTTTCATCCAGCGGCGGGAAAGGCGTGATCGGCTATGGCAGTTCGATCGGTGGGGTCAGCTATATTACTCGCTGCGGGCAGGATAAATATCACGACAATGCAACCGACCCGGCTGACTATGACACGAACGACAAGTTCTGCCTGAATGGATAAAGGCTGGTGGCGATTAACGGCTCCTATGGGGCCGAGGGAACTGTCTACAGCACAAGCTTTGAGGAATTCTCAAAGGTAGTTTCGACGGGAACTGCTGGCAACGGGCCTGAAAAATTTACCGTCTGGAAGAAGTCTGGCGCAATCCTCGAGTATGGATTTACGACGGACTCGCGCATTATGGCGAAGGGAGCAAATGCCGCCAGCGCCCGCGTCTGGGCGCTGAACAAGCTTTCGGATCGCGTCGGTAATTATATCAATTTTATCTACTTTAACGACTCCGTTAGCGGCGAGTTCGGAATTGAGAAAGTCGAATATACGGGCAACGCGACCAAAGGTCTGTCACCGTATAACCGCGTAGACTTCATTTATGCGACAGCGCCAAAACCCGTTATCGGCTACGCGAATGGTGAGCAGTACACGCAGACCAAGCGGCTTACCAATGCCAAAGTCTTTGCCGAGGGCGCGCTTTTCCGGGATTACCGCCTTGCCTATCGTTCGGATTTTCAGCTCGACACTCTGACGGAATGCGCAGGGACGACGTGTTTTGCCCCAACCACGTTCGAGTGGATGTACGATGAGAATATAGCTCCAGGCGCAAATAATCTCTTTAAAACATCGGCTTTGGCATCCAGCGGTATCACAGGTTCGGCATACTCTGGCTATAGTGTTGCGGGCAGCGGCGACTTCAACGGGGATGGCCTCACTGATCTATACATGATGAAGGTTGATGCTTCTGGACGAAGGCCATCATCTGGGGCGGCTAATGAGCATATATGGCTGGGTAAGAGCGATGGAACGTTCCAAGATATCGACCTTGGAACCGCAGGATCGTTGCCAAACGATAACTACAAGGTGGTCGCCTCCGGCGATTTTAACGGCGACGGTCGCACCGACCTTTATGTCATGCGAGTGCAAAATGACGGCGCAAGCCGTGCAACCAACAATCCCAATGATCGCGTCCTCTTAGGTCAAGCAAACGGCTCATTTATCCAAGTCGACCTAGGTAGCGCAGGTCTGACGCCCGCCAATTACAAAGTTGCCTCTAGCGGCGACTTTAACGGCGATGGACGCACAGACCTTTACTTCTTTGCTTCCAAATCCAACGGCAAAACAACCGGAGACGCGGCAGACTACGTTTTGCTCGCATCAGGCGGTGGGTTTTTCAATAAGATTAACTTGACCTCGAGCGGTCTGACAGGCGCTGCGGCCTATGACGAATATGATGTGGTTTCTGGGGGCGACTACAACGGCGACGGCTTGATCGATTTGTATTTGATGCGGATCAGCACGAAGCAAGGCGGTGTCAAGAGCGGGAGCCAGCCCGACTATGTTTGGCTCGCCGACGGCGCGGGAAGTTTTACAACAATAAATCTTGGCGCGAGCTTTGTTCAAGGCACAACCGGAGGAACAGGATCAACGCCGATTGGCTTCAAGATTGGTTCATCCGGAGATTTCAACGGCGATGGCCATACGGATTTGTATCTTTTCAAAGCAGATGACGACGGTCGATCCGTCGGGAATGCGGATGACTACGTCCGTTTTTCGAAAGGGGACGGCTATTTTGAGGTTAAACTGCTCGCTGGCGGAATGACAGGGTCGGCCTATGATGCGTACAACGTTGTTTCCTCGGGCGATTATAACAGCGACGGCTTAACGGATCTCTACGTGCTTCGGTCAGACACGAAGGGCCGGAAAACAGGCAATAGCGCGGATCATGTCTGGCTGGCAAAGGGCGACGGGGAATTCATCGATATAGCCTTGGTGGCGAATACTGTTGATGAACAGACCCAGCAACTCAGCGTCAGTTCGGCTCCTGTCGGATACCGGGTGGCCACCAGCGGCGACATCAATGGCGACGGGCTAACAGATCTGTATCTGCTGAAGACCGACGATGAGGGTCGCTCGAACGGCAATCCAGCCGATTATGTCTTTTACGGCGATTACAAGCAGAAAGAGCTGATCAAGTCGATCACGAACGGGCTCGGGAACAAGGCGGAAGTCGAGTATCTGCCGCTGACCGATCCTGCTGTTTACACCAAAGGCGCGGGCGCGGTTTTCCCCGTCGCGGATGTGGCGGGAGCGTCCTACGTCGTCTCCAAGGTGAAGGCGGACAATGGTTTAGGAGCCGGGGTCAACACGCAGACCTACACCTATGAGGGCTTGCGCACGCATCAGGAGGGCATCGGCAACCTCGGCTTCGCCAAGATGACGGTGATGGATGATGCAACGGGTATCGCCTCGGAATCCGTCTATAGCCAGGATTACGCCGCGCGCACGCACGGGCTGATGACGCAGGCGCGCACGATCGCGCCGGGCGGCGTCGTGCTGGAGAACAAGACTGTTTCCTGGACGGCGCAGTCTAAGACCACGGCCGACGGGACGCCGCACTATTTCCGCTTCTCAACGCAATCCGTGACGGAGAAGCGAGACTTAAACAATGCCTCGATGGGCACGGTCACCGAGAAGTTCCTGAACGACGCCGATCAGCCTGCTTATGATCTTTATGGCTTCGTCACCCAGTTGAGCGTCATCACGGCTCATAATGGCCAGACGTTCACGAAGAAGACCCTGAACACTTACAGCCACAACGCGACGGACTGGATATTAGGGCGTCTAACCGCCTCCAGCGTCACGCATTCCGTCACTGGAGTGACCCCAGCGCCTGCCCCCATAACGCGGACATCGAGCTTTACGTATGACGCAGCGACCGGGCTGATTGCCAGCGAGACCGTCGAGCCGGGCAACGCGCTGACCCATACAAAAACCTATCAATACGACGGCGCGCCTGGGGCGAGGTTCGGGGCTGTGACGTCTCTCACGGAGACGTGGGGATCGACCGGCACGGATGGAATTGGGGCGACGAGCCGAGCCACGAGCTATGTCTATGACGCCAAGCACCGCTATAAGGAAACCGAGACCAATCCGCTCGGGCATGTGCAGACGACGCAGTATCATCCGCTGCACGGGCTGCCCACGCAGACGACCGGGCCCAACGGGCTGATGACCTCCTGGACATATGACGCCTTCGGTCAGGTGACGCAGGAATTGCGGGCGGACGGCACGACAACCAACACGTACCGATATAAGTGCGACGCCAACACCCCTTGCCCGACAAACGGCTCGTATGTGGTTGCGACGGTCTCGACGGGCGCGCCTCTGGCGGCTGTGTATATGGACAAGCTGCACCGCGCGATCCGCAAGACGGGAGAGTCGCTCGACGGATCGCTGGTGGACGTCGACACGGTCTACGACGCCCTCGGGCGCGAGGAGATGGTGTCGGAGCCGTATTTTGGCGGAGGCTCGCCGTTATGGACCACGGTGGTCTACGACATTTTGGGCCGCCCGACGCTCACCACGCGGCCTGACCTCTCCACCCAGAGCATGGTCTATAACGGCCTGACCCAGGTCTCCACCAACGAGCTGGCGCAGACGAAGACGGTCGTCAATGACCCGTTGGGCCGGATGCTGTCCTCGACGGACACGAACGGCGAGACGGTGTCCTACCGTTACGACGCCATCGGGCAGATGACGGCGATCATCGACCCGGCCGGCAATACGACGACGATGACGTATGACGTCCGCGGCAACAAGACCGCGATGTCGGACCCGGACAAGGGGAACTGGAGCTACCGCACCAACGCGCTGGGTCTGCTGGTCGAACAGACGGACGCTAAGGGCCAGCGGACCGAGATGACCTATGACGTGCTGGGGCGGATGCTGACGCGCGTCGACGACGCAGGCTCAGCCGGGGCGGCGGCCCGCACCTCGACCTGGGTCTACGACACGGCGGCGATGGGGGTCGGCAAGCTGGCGTCCTCGTCGGGCTACGGCTATGCGGCCTCGAACCTGTATGACAGCCTCGGGCGGCCCTCGTCGGCGACGGAGACCATCGACGGCACGGGCTACACGACCACGACGACCTATGACGCCTCCGGCCGGCCCTATCGCACGGCCTACGCCTCGGGGCTGACGGTGGAGAGCGTGTTCAACGCCTATGGGCACTCCACCCAGATGCAGAACGTGGTCTCCGGCCTCGTCTACTGGCGGGCGGATGCGGCGGACGCGCGGGGCAACATCACGCAGTCAACGCTCGGCGCAGGCGTCGCCAATGTGGTGGAGGAGCGCTTTTACAACCCGCAGACCGGGCGGCTGTCCTCGATCAGCACGGCCAAGGGTACGACGAACCTGCAGCAGCTGAGCTACCAGTTCGACGCGCTCGCCAACCTCACCTCCCGCACGGACGCCCGCCAGGGGCTCAGCGAAGCGTTCCTTTACGACAGCCTGAACCGGGTGACGTCCTATGCGGTGACGGCGGGGTCTGGCTCGACGACGGTCGATGTGACCTATGACCGGCTCGGCAACATCACGTCCAAATCCGATGTCGGCGCGTACTCTTATGCCGCGACCAGCATCTGCGCGGTGAATGCGGTGCGCCCGCACGCGGTCACCGCCGTGTCGGGGACGAAAAACACCACTTATTGTTATGACGCGAACGGGGACATGACCTCGGGCGACGGGCGGATGGTGACGTTCTCCGCCTTCGGCATGCCGACGACGATCACGCAGACCCTGCGCTCCATCGAGATCGCCTATGGCCCCGCGCCGCATCAACCCCGCGCCAGCGGGATGAGTTGATGCGCCAGACATAGCCTTCAACCGCTTCAAGCGCGTGGATGTGAACGAAACCGGCACGAAGACCACGCGCTACATCGCGGGAGGGGCGCTGGAGATCGTCACCGGCGGCGGGCAGACCATCTACAAGACGACGGTGGGCGTGGCGGTCATCATCGACACCATCGGCAGCCAGTCGACCACCGAGACGCGCTACCTGCTGAAGGATCATCTGGGCTCCACCGACGTCATCCTCGACGCCAACGGCGCGGTCATCGACCGCATGTCATTCGACGCCTGGGGCAAGCGCCGCGAGGTGCAATGGGCGGCGTTCCTGCCCGTGCCCGCGAGCCTGTGGCAGACGCAGCTGATCACCCGCGGCTTCACCGGCCACGAGCAGCTCGATCAGGTGGGCCTCGTGCACATGAACGGGCGCGTCTACGACCCCGAGCTCGGCCGCTTCCTCTCCGCCGACCCGTTCATCCAGGACGTGACCAACGGTCAGGCGCTGAACCGGTATAGTTACGTGCTCAACAATCCCTTGAGCTTCACCGACCCAAGCGGCTTCTTCTTCCAGAGCCTGTTCAAGGCCATCGGACGCGCCGTCGGGGCCGTGTTCCGCGCGATCGGCAGGGTGTTTAGTGCGCTGCTCAAATCGGGCATCTTCCGGGCGATCATTCAAATTGCCGCCTGCTCCAGTCCCACCCCTGTAGGACTTGCGGCATGCGGCGCGGTGAGCGCCGGGCTGACGCTTGCGACGGGCGGCTCGCTCTCCGACGCGCTGACGGCGGGGGCGATAGCAGTGGCGCAGGTGGCCGCCTTTACTGCGGTCGGGATCGCAACAGGCGACGCTCATGAACTGGTGCAGATCGGCACGCACGGCACCGTGTCGGGCGCATTCTCCGTGGCGCAAGGAGGCGAGTTCCATACCGGGTTTATCTCAGGCGCGGTTGCTAAAGGAACGTCGCTCGGCGTGGCAGAGACCGGGCTCGGACAGATCAAGACAGCGGAAGGCTTTTATGCGCGAACGGCTATCGCCGCCACTTCAGGTGGCGTCACCTCCGTGCTCACCGGCGGCAAGTTCTTCAATGGAGCCGTGACAGCCGCATTCGCCCATATGTATAATCAGGAACGCAAATACTTGCAAAATCGTACACCCGGCGATGCTTTTCCGCCTGGAGCACAGGGAAACAGAGAATTTTCGGCATGGGCTAACCGAGGATTTACAAACCTGTCTGATTGGATAGCGGAGAAATGGGTAAATAACGTTGTCTCGACCTATAAGCTGTATGATAATCTTAAGTCATCAGATTCGGTGTCTCTTACGCAAACGAAGCCTCCGAAACAGGGACCTCCGAGTGGCCGTGTTGACATTGATCATACTGACGGTTCTCCCAAGCAGGATCGGCTTTATGGACCGAATGGCGAACCTAAAACAGATTATGACTATACCCATGACCACGGGTCTGGAAAACCACATGCTCATGACTGGGACAACACAGGCCCAGAGCCTGTGAGGCACCGTCACAGACCTATTGAGCCTGGCGATACTCCTAGATAAGGATTTCGATCATGGTAATTCATGAATTGCACGACGCGGAAATCACACTTATTAAAATAGTTAAACCTAGGAGTGTAAAGATTGGTTTATTGGCAGAAGGCGAAAAAGAAATAACTGTAAATCTCAATAATGTTATTCTTTTTAAATGCAATGACTTATGTTTCCAGAATGTAATTTTCGAGATAGGTTATAGGAATATTACAGCCTGTAACGATAGTATGGATCTAATTTCTAATGTATTTCAGAACTACAATAAAAATGCTCTTTTTGAAACCATGAATTCTAGTGGTGACGGCTTAATTTATTTATGGATTCAATCTTCGGTCGGGGCTGATATTCACTGTGTGTGTTCATCAGTAGACATTGCATAATTTATAGTCGCAGGCGATGACCTACGCAGTATCTGCTGGATCGGGCAGATGACTGGCGGGCGGATGCGGCGGACGCGCGGGGCAACATCACGCAGTCAACGCTCGGCGCAGGCGTCGCCAATGTGGTGGAGGAGCGCTTTTACAACCCGCAGACCGGGCGGCTGTCCTCGATCAGCACGGCCAAGGGCTCGACCAATCTGCAGCAGCTCAGCTACCAGTTCGACGCGCTCGCCAACCTGACCTCCCGCACGGACGCCCGCCAGGGCCTCAGCGAGAGCTTCCTTTACGACAGCCTGAACCGGGTGACGTCCTATGCGGTGACGGCGGGGTCTGGCTCGACGACGGTCGATGTGACCTATGACCGGCTCGGCAACATCACGTCCAAATCCGATGTCGGCGCGTAC
>Ga0163154_10003221_pt1 | contig 22934 bp, 22 predicted proteins | sample OliLakLV19MP9P1_FD_148649 | JGI IMG/M metagenome (GOLD analysis project Ga0163154, IMG submission 148649) | Freshwater microbial mat bacterial communities from Lake Vanda, McMurdo Dry Valleys, Antarctica - Oligotrophic Lake LV.19.MP9.P1 | ecosystem: Environmental > Aquatic > Freshwater > Lake >... | reverse complement strand
GACAATGCTCAGCTGTGCCTCACCAACCGGGAGATGATCAAAGCCTTGACGAGTGCCGTGCGCGACAAGCTGCTTGAAAACAAAGACGTGGACATCATTTCAGTGAGCCAAAATGATAATTCAAACTTCTGCCAATGTGCCGAATGTCAGTCCGCGATGGAAGATGAGGGGAGTTTGTCTGGGGTTCTCGTGAACGTCGTCAACACCGTGGCTAAAGAATTGGAAAAGGAATTTCCAAGTGTGATGTTCGAAACGCTCGCGTACCAAAAAACAAGAAAGGCCCCTATCGGAGCACGGCCACGCGGAAACGTGATTATCCGGTACTGCACGATTGAGGCGTGTCCGGTGCATCCACTTGAAACTGATGATTTTAATGCTGGTGTCATGCGTGATCTCAAGGACTGGACGAACATCACACCGAATGTGTACCTTTGGCATTACGTCACCAATTTCTCGCATTATTTTATGCCGCATCCGAATTGGCGATCGTTACCTCAAGATATAAAAACTTTCTCAAGACTCAAAGTTAAAGGGGTGTTTCTTCAGGGGGCTTTTAATGCACCGCATGCCGACTTTCCAGAAATGCGTTCTTGGATCGCCGCTCGTCTTTTATTAAATCCGGAATTAAAATCTGAGGATCTCCAAAAGGAGTTTATTCAAGCTTATTACGGTAACGCCGCCGGACCTCTCCGCAGGTACCTCGACCTTTTAATGGACGGGGCTTTGCAGGACGAAAAAAGCCATCTGACCTGTTATAGTCAGCCAAAAGATTATGCGTTTATGACCCCGGAATGGACTGCGCGTGCGACCAAGTATATGGAGGAAGCGCGGAAAAGCGTCTCCGGAAACAAGGCTCAACTCGAAAGGGTTAATCGCGCCGCTCTCTCTGTCGAATACGCCATGGCAATGCGAAGCTTTGAATGGCGCCAAGCGAAAAATCCAGTTTCCGTCGACCCGATTGGTTTAACCAAGGCGTTCCTCACCAAAGCTAAGGCGTCAGGAGCGCTGAGGCTCAACGAAGCGGAGTCGATGGAGATGTCTGAGGCACGGATGTTGGGCGGAAGGTAGGCGTTGGTTTTGTTGTTTGGCGCAATAAAGGAAGAGGCCAAGGGTTCATGGAAAATGGTGTCCCACGAGGTCCTAGGCCCTTTCAGGGAAAAGCCGGAGAATGCCGGACTCTGTGGCGTCACAGACTCCACGTTCGGTGATGAAACCCCTCACTAATCGGGCGGGTGTGACGTCAAACCCATAGTTGGCCACGGGCGATTTGTCCGGAATGATTCGGACTTTGTGGATGTTTCCTGTCTCCTCGTGTACCCCTTCCATGTGGCTCACTTCCGTAGGGTCACGCTGTTCAATGGGAATCTCATTTAATCCATCGCGCATGGTCCAATCAAAAGCCGAGGAAGTTAGGGCGACGTAAAAGGGGATGTCATTATCGAAGGCAGCGAGGGCTTTAAGGTAGGTGCCGATTTTATTTGCGACGTCCCCCGTACGAGTGGTGCGATCGGTGCCGACGATGACAATGTCAACCAATCCATGTTGCATCAGGTGACCCCCGGTGTTGTCGGGGATAACAGTATGGGCCACGTTTTCTTCCGCTAATTCAAAAGCAGTAAGACGCGCGCCTTGGTTGCGAGGTCTGGTTTCATCGACCCACACGTGGATGGGAACGCCCGCAGCTGCGGCACTGTAAATGGGGGCAGTAGCTGTCCCGTGGTCCACGCAGGCGAGCCATCCGGCGTTGCAGTGGGTGAGGATGTTCACAGGGGCACCCTTTTTGTAGGCATGGATCGACTGGATCAATTTGAGGCCGTGCTGTCCTATTTCTTTGCTGAATTCCACCTCTTCATCCGCGAGCAGATTAGCTTCCTTGAGTGCAAGCTGTGAATGTCCACCGGGGTTCGCGAAAGGAAGAAGTTTGTTCAGGATACGATCAACGCCCCAGGCAAGGTTTACCGCCGTAGGACGAGTTGACTTCAGAAGGGTCGCTGCGCGGAGAACTGATTCGTGAGAAGCGTTGTGTTCCAAGGTCGCCAAGTACATTCCGTAGGCACCCGTTGCACCAATAAGAGGGGCGCCGCGGACATACATGTCTTTGATCGCTCGGCAGGCGTCCTGAACCGTTGTCAGATCTACAATTTTAAATTCAAAAGGTAGAAGACGCTGATCAATAATCTGAATAATTTCTGGATGTTTAGAATGAGGCCAGATCGTGCGATAGTGAGTTCCCTTGATGCGCATGACACATAAGTAAACTCAAAAAAATAAAATCCAAATGTTAAAGTGCGTTGGATTTTATTTGGTGCTTGCTGGATCTTTAGTTTTTTTGGATTGGGTAGGTTTGGAAGTGGTGATTTCCGCGTCCAGTGGTTTATTCAATTTGTTGACAGTGGCGGAGGACCCCGAGGGGGCATCATCGAGGGTTCCCCCGTTAAGTAACGCTTTGATGTTAGGCTTGGCGGCTTTTCCATCTCTGAGGATTTTAATGCGCGTAAAAAACCCATCTTCCTCCTGAATAAACTCAACTTTGTTGATGTAAAGCTTGTTGGGTAAAGCACCCTCAGGTGGTTTTGCATCGAGCGTGGGGAGGAAAAAAAGGTTGGAGGCCAAAAACTTTTCTCCAAACAAATCAAAAGGATCAGGACCAGAACGCTCGATGTCCCGGTAGCTCGTAAAGATATGATAGCAGGTTTCGGATTCAGGAAGAAATGCCTCGATCTCCGAGGACGGCTGGATGTTTGAAGGGGTTATATCTGATTTAAGCTGGGTAAGAGTTGAAAGATTCCAGCCCTCAGTTTTGGCGACCTCGTCAGCCTCATCTACAATTTCGCCCAGTTTATTAAAGCGGACAGCCTTCCAGGCAATGGATTCCCCTTTTTTCTGCCAAACTACCGGGGCAGCAAACCAGCGGGATCTTGGAACCCAAATCCAGCGTGAATCCTCGTTTCGCCAAAAACCGTAATGGTCCGTTAACCAGCTCCAAGGTTCTTTACCTTGCCACAACCAACCATCGTCGGAATAGAGCCAACGCCCATCTCGGAAGGGCTGCCAACCCGGCGCAGCGGCAGGTACAAAGGCATAACGATAGGTTTTATGGGGTTCCCAAGAGCCATGTTTCAGTAAAAAAGTATAAGCCACGTCAAAATCGACCCTAGGAGTGTCTGTGTACGGAGCAACAGCGGCTCTCAATGAGCATAGGGCAAGAAAGGAAGTGAGGATAAAAAGACGGTACATAGGTATGAAGATACTCTTGGAGTGAGAGGTTAAAAAACAAAAAAACCCACGTCACGTAAATGTAACAAAGATGGCTATTGATTCGTCACATTCATTCCCTACGTTTCAAAATCTGAAACCAAAGAAAGAAAATAAACCTCTTTCAAAAAACAACCTAAACATGAGGAAAATAATGAAAAACAAACTACAAAAGCTTCTCGTGGTACTCGGCGCCTGTGTGGCGTTCGGTGTTCCCACACCCGTTAAAGCTCAGCAGAGTGAGGCCCTCGTAGAGGCTCTCGTTCGTAAGGGCGTATTAACTGAACAAGAAGGTGAAGACATTAAGTCTGATCTTTCTAAGGAATTTAAAAATTCCGGCGCTGGCAAGTTCGACATGAACAAAAACCTGACTAAACTTAAATTGTACGGAGATTTCCGTTTCCGCAATGAATACGTCGAAACTCGTCGTAACTTCACTGGCGTAGCAACTCAAGCCAATTTGGCAGAGTTCACAAGGGAAGACCTTGGCGAAAACGCTGCTAACTGGCGTCAACGTATTCGTCTACGTTTGGGAGCCGACTATTCGTTGACTGAAGGCATCACTACTAGTATCCGCTTGGCTTCTGCTGGAGCTCCTGCTGGAACTGGCGCAGGCGATCCTGATGCTCGCTCATCAAATCAAACCCTCGGAAACTTTTTCGAGTCAGGTACGATTTATATCGACAAAGCTTTCGCCACGATTGATTTCGTGAAGTGGAGCGGCGTTGATCTCTGGGCTGATAGCATTGTTATCGGAGCTGGGGTATTTGACAACCCTCTTATGGGCAGCAACCTTATGTGGGATGGCGACATCAATCCTAACGGTGCTTTCCAAGCAGTTCGTAAAACATTCACAGTCGATGGAACTGAATTAACTCCGTTTATCACTGTAGGTCAGTTTATGGTTCTTGATAACATTGGCACAGCTGCCAACGGGTTCCTCGGACGTAACGCTGGTGAAAACCAAGACGTTTGGTTGTTCCCATTCCAACTCGGTGTTTCCACCAAGTTTGAGAACAAGAATAAATTGGACGCCGCATTTACTTATTATATGTGGAATGACCTTTCTGGTCCTGCCCTTATCAACGAAATCACGACTGGTGCTGCTGTTGAAGCGCATAATCGTGGGCTTGCATCAAATGGTCAGGTTACATCCACAAAATATAACGAATTGCAACCTGTGACTGGTTACCTCGCTTATGAATTTGCTGAATTCCCTCTCTACAAGAGAATTCCTGCGAAAATCTGGGCCGAAGGTGCTTATAACACGGGTGTTGACAATGGCCAGGTTGGTGCACAAGCCGGTGTTATGTTGGGTAAACTCAAGAAGCGCGGCGATTGGGAAATCGGTGCTTATTACCAGTACATGGAACAAAATTTCTGGTACGACGCTTTCACGGATTCCGACTTCTCGTCTGGTTCTGTTAACCGCCATGGTTACGTCGTTAAAGCCGGTTACATGATTGCTGACTCGATGAGCTTCAACTTCACATGGTTCGACACTGATGTGCTCGATCAACCAGTGGGTCTCACAGCAGCTGCGGGAACACTCCCAACGACCGAAGTGGGTCGCGCTCAAGTTGACTTTAACGTGAAGTTCTAAAGATTCTATTCCATCGCCGGGAAATCATTCCCGGCGTGGTCAATATCAAGGAGATATTAAGATATGAAAAAAATAATGACAACTATCCTGGCCGTAGCCGGGATGACAACCATGGGCTCTTTTGCCCAATCCGCCGCGACAGTTGATTCCAACCTGTCTTCCTATAAGCCCGTTGAAGGCATCAGTGGAACCTTAAATTCCATTGGCTCTGACACGCTTAACAATTTAATGACCTATTGGGCGGAAGGTTTCAAAAAGACCTATCCAAACGTAAAGGTGCAAGTTGAAAGAAAAGGTTCCTCAACAGCGCCTCCTGCTCTTATCAAAGGCACCGCTCAGCTGGGACCAATGAGCCGTAAAATGAAGGGCGAAGAAATTGACGAGTTTGAAAAGAAATATGGCTACAAGCCTAAGCTTGTAACTGTCGCTATCGATTCACTTGCCGTTTACGTTCACAAAGATAACCCTATCCAGAGCTTAACTTTGCAACAAGTTGACTCTATTTTCTCTAGCACACGCAAGCGTGGTGGAAAAGATGCCACTAAATGGGGTGATCTTGGTTTGACCGGTGAATGGGCAAACCGTCCTATCAGTCTCTATGGTCGTAACAGCGCTTCGGGAACTTATGGTTACTTCAAAGAAGGCGCATTAGCCAAGGGCGATTTTAAGAGCTCTGTCAAAGAACAACCCGGTTCGGCTTCCGTCGTTCAAGGTGTTGAGAATGACAAAGCGGGTATCGGTTATAGCGGTATTGGTTATAAGACCAGTGGCGTGAAAGCTTTGCCTATTGCTGGTAAAGGTGGCGCAATAACACCTAATCAACAAACAGCAACGAGCTTCGAATATCCGATCTCTCGTTACCTCTATGTCTACGTGAATAAAGACCCGAATAAAGGTCTTGATCCCGTGACTCGTGAGTTTGTTAAGTATGTCCTCTCCAAAGAGGGTCAGAGCCTTGTTTCAAAAGACGGATATTATCCTGTCACATCTTCCAAAGCTCAGGAAATTCTTAAAGAAGTTCTGTAAGTTAGGTTAGGTTAGTTAGAAATTAGCGGGGCCGTTTATGGGCCCCGCTTTTTTTATTTTATATTTCCATATTTTGCCTAAAAGTTTGGATTAATTATTTCTCTCATCAATTCATATGGAAAATGAAACTTATCCGCTCCGAACCCGTCTAGGTGCCGAACTGTTGGGGACCTACATCCTTGTGTTTACGGGCACAGCGGCAATAGCCGTTGATTCGACTACGAACTCCCTTGGACTTGTTGGGATTTCTCTCGTTTTTGGTTTGGTGGTCATGGCGATGATATGTAGTTTTGGAGACATTTCTGGGGCTCATTTTAATCCCGCCGTTTCCTTAGCCTTTTATGCGGCGCGTCGTCTGGGTTTCCAGGATTTTATGTGGTACTCACTCTTTCAAGGATTGGGAGCCATTGCGGGATCTTTGACTGTCCGATTGTTGATTGGTCCAGAAACGCTGGGGGAATCGGTTCCTGCAAATTCTTGGGGTCAGGCTTGTGTGATGGAGTTTATTCTCTCGTTTATTCTGATGACGGTTATTTTTAATGTTTCCTCAGGTGCAAAAGAAAAAGGAATTACTGCGGGCATTGCCATTGGTGGCACGATTGCCTTGAACGCTATGGTTGGTGGAATGCTCAGTGGTGCCTCCACAAATCCTGCCCGATCTTTAGGCCCGGCTTTGATCTCTGGGAATATGGGTAATTTATGGATTTATTTCGTTGGGCCTATCCTGGGAATGCTTGCGGCTGTGCTGATCTGCCGTTGTCACCGCAGTCGGGAATGCTGTTAAAATTTATCGGCGCCATTTCGAGATGCCCTTTAAAATCAGCAGGTTACAACTTATTTTTCCCTCTTGCATTTTAACTGCTTTAATGGACATTAAGCGTCGTGCCCCAGTTGGCACGTCAATAGAAAGGATGTTCTTTAACATGAATGGATCGAATAGAACGCGTGGGCGTTCATCATCAAGCCGCCCCAGAGGCCCGCGTAGGGGAAATAGTAGCACTAGCGAAACCGGGCGTCAGAACCCAAACTCCAATTCGCCTTTGGATAAGATTGTTCGCTGGTTTAAGGGTTTGTTTAAAACAAAAGCCCTTCAAGCCCCGATTAATAGTGCACGTTTGTACATAGGTAACTTATCGTATGATACTGCTGAAAATGATCTGCGAGAGTACTTTAGCAAAGTGGGCGCAGTCAAAGTTGCGGAAATCATTTGGGACCGCAATTCAAACCGTTCTAAGGGTTTCGCTTTTGTCGAAATGGAATCCCTAGACGATGCGAAAAAAGCGGCCTGTACATTCCATGAAAAAGAATTCATGGGCCGTAAACTGATCGTGAGTGGAGCGAAAAGTGAAGGTGAACGCAAAAGTCGTGATTAAATATTAAACTCAACTTTTAGTTCTCAATTAAAGCCGCCAAATTTTTGGCGGCTTTTTTGTTGGATCCAACTCCGGTGTTAAGCAACAGCGGTATAAATCAAATCTTGTTCGACATCTGACTCACCATTTTGCTTTTTCAATGTCGTCATTATCGTGTTGAGACATTGCTTAATGTCATTTTTTTTGAATGGCTTAGACAACACTGAAAATACTTTGCGATATGCGGCTGGAAGGTCGTGAATCGAAATCGCCCCCGAACACAGTACGAGTTTTGCCTCGGAATCCATTTTTATTATCCGTTCACCAGCGATTAAACCGTCCATTCCAGGCATGTTATAATCGATAAACATCACATCTGGCCTATGTTTTGAAAAAATTTCAATGGCCTGGTACCCATTTTTACCTGTAGCGATAACATTATGGCCATTATGCCTGATCATGGTCTCCATGACCTGTAAAAATCGGATATCATCATCTATTAAAGCAATATTGAGTCGGTTCATTGTCTTACCAATCATGGGTTCTACATGGAGGGATTGTTTTGTACGCGTTCACCTTAAGCAAACGAGGTGCCATCAAAGGCCGCAAAGGATGTAAACTTCCTTTCCAAGAATGAGAATTATTAGAATGACTGAAAAAAGGAGATTGAGAGGAGATAAGAGTCTAGGGGGCAATTTTGGATAATTGCAATTTAACGACCCTATTTTTCAAGCGGTTCTTGCAATTCTAAATCTGCAATAGCGGACATAATTGCGTCTGCAATTTTCTGATATCCTTGTTTGTCACCTTTAAGCGATGCGACTAACTCAGACATATCTATCGGTTTTCCCACTTGAATAGCCACAGGACTTCTTTTTATCTTCCCCCCGCGTGGGTAAGCCTCGTGCGCTCCGAAAATCCGCATGGGCACTACCGGTAACCCCGTTTTGGCAACAATGAGACCGACTCCTGGCTTACCAGGTTGTAACTTACCGTCCAAACACCTTTCGCCTTCGGGAAAGAGCAACACAGCATAACCTTCTTTAAGAAGTTTAATGATCTTCTTAAGACTGCTCATATCATGCTTCTCTTGGTCCACTGGAATACAATGCCACGAAGTTAGCAAGGCCCCAAAAAGCCTGTTTTTCCACAGAGTTTTGCGAGCTAGATAAAAAACGGTCCGATGCCTCACCGCGATACCCCCCATGGGTGGATCCACAAAACTCTGATGATTCATACAAAGAATCATTCCCCCCGTTTTTGGAACATTTTCAGATCCGTACACTTTGAAGTTAAACAGGTACCTAAAGATCAACATGAAAATGAAACGACCAAGTCTGTACCACAAATCCATAATTTATTTTCCGAGATCCATATCGTGAATCAATTTAAGCACGACTTCAATGTTCTCTTGGGGCGTCATATGTGAGCTGTCGACGACAATAGCATCTTCTGCGACTTTTAAAGGAGCTGTGCTCCTCGTCGAGTCGAGTTTGTCCCTGTGCAAAATGGCATCCGAGTATCCTTGTTTTTGCCTGCGCATTTCTCGGACATCAGGCGAAGCATCGATGTAAAATTTGTAGCGCGTGTCTGGAAACACAACCGTTCCCATGTCCCGCCCTTCCGCAACGATATCATCGTCGTCTTTTAAAGAACGCTGGAGAACCACGCAAAGGTTTCGGATTTCCGGTACAGCCGCGATCGGGGATACCGTATGATTTACTTCAGCAGCCCGTAACCACGCATCTTCAAGATGTTGTCCGTTCATGAACAATTCAATGGCGCGATCATGCGGAGTTGCTTCTAGCACAATGGTTGGCAGCCATTCGAGGATTGCTTCTCTTGATGCGAGGTCGACTTTGTCTTGGAGTGATTTCCACGCCATAGCTCGATACATGGACCCCGTATCCACATAGAGGAAACCCAAAGCGCGGGCGACTCCCCTTGCAATCGTGCTTTTGCCAGAGGCCGCAGGGCCATCAATCGCGATCACTTTGTGAAGGGGCATCATGGGTTTATAAGGAGTTAACGACCTTGGCCAGTGAGTTTTTCTAGGTCTTCAGCAAACCCTGGATACGAGGTTTGGATGCAATCGACGTCTTCAATGATCATTTCACCCTCACAGAAAAGTCCAGCAATTGCCATGGCCATTGCAATTCTGTGGTCGCCGAAGGATTTAACGCGTGCACCGACAATTTTATTCGCAGCGCGAATAGCAAGACCGTCCTCATAATCTTCAACTTCCACGCCGATGGCTCGGAGATTTTCAGCCATCGCCGCGATCCGATCGGTTTCTTTAACGCGAAGCTCTTTAGCATCTCGAATGACCGTCACCCCTTCACTGGCAAGTGCGCCGGCTACAGCGAGAATGGGAAGTTCGTCAATGACGTTAGGAATGTCCGCGCCTTCGATGACAGTGCCCCTAAGTCCGCCGCCTTGCACCTCGATATAACCTGAAGGTTCATATTCATCTTCATCCACATTTTCTCGGATTTTGGCGCCCATTCTTAGGAGAAAATTAAGAATTCCCGTGCGAGTGGGGTTTAATCCAACATTTTCTATTCGTAAAAAGCTTCCAGGCCGTGCGGCGGCAGCTACAAGCCAGAAGGCCGCCGAAGAAATGTCCCCGGGAACGCGAAGGTCCTTTGGTTTTGGAAGGTGCCCGCCGGAAATTGTATACTTGAGGCGGTCTGCAGTAAAAGGAAGCTCAAGATAATTAAATATGCGCTCAGTGTGATCCCGACTTTTCTCGGGTTCAGTCACAACAGTTTTTCCCTCAGCAAATATTCCGGCTAATAATAAACACGACTTAATCTGAGCGCTTGCCACTGTGGAATTGTAAACGATGCCTTTAAGTTTTGTTCCTGTGACTTCTAAGGGTGCGCATCCATTTTTCCCTTCTGCTGATATTTTTGCGCCCATTAGAGTGAGAGGGTTAACGACCCGGTTCATGGGTCGGCGACATAACGATTCATCGCCGGTAAGTTTAGATTTCATCTGATTCTGACCGGCAAGAATGCCGAGGATAAGCCGCATGCTTGTGCCAGAGTTACCGCAATCGATCACTTTTTTTGGTTCAGTAAATTTTTCACCCGCACCTTCAATGACAAGAGTCGTTGAATCTGGTCGTTGAATGGAAGCGCCCAGGGATTGCATGGCACGCATTGTTTGGAGACAATCTTCGCTGGGGAGAAAACCTGTCACTGTTGAAATCAGTCCACTGGGAGCCATTCCGAGGAGCATCGCGGCTCTATGGGATATGCTCTTGTCGCCTGGGACCTTGATTGTGCCCTCTATGGTCTGAGATTTCCTGACTTTTAATACCTTTTTACTCATACAATGCCGACCCATTCTTCGTGAGAATTGAAACAATTAATGACCACTGCCAATAGGTCAACCTTCAAAAGAAGGTGGATGGGGGAGTTCCGCAACTCGAGAATACAAATACAGGCTCGCAGTTGATTAAATTGGGTAGCCCCTATCGCGACCAATCGAACGCGCCCTTTTTTAAACAGTACACGTAACCGATAAAAAGAATTCCTAAAAAAGAAAACATGGACCACATGACGGGCCCGCCGGTGGCATAAAAGATTTTTGAAAAAATATCGGCTGGCACTTGGGCAGGAGCCAGCGCCAAGTCGCGGAACACGACGGACCAGGGATACATAAACACGACTTCAATATCGAAAAGGATAAAGAGCATCGCAATCAGGTAAAACTTTACGGAGAAACGAGGTTGATTTGACCCTTGTGCAAGCATCCCACATTCGTAGGGGCTGTTTTTCGCGGTGGTTTCTTTGCCTTTCTGGCCAAGAACAATCGATAAACCCAAAGCCGTGACCGCAAAGCCAATCGCGACAAAAGCTTGTACAAAAATTGGGAAAAACTCGTATAACATAAGGCCGCTCCTTAAACCATCCTCAAGGCGGATTCGATTTCTTGTTTCAATTCCTGAATGCTGACAGGTTTTTGAATAATCTTCATAACCCCTGCACTTTCCGCAGCTTTTTTATCTACGAAGTGCCCAGATAACATGATGATTTTGGCCTTAGGGTCGTATGCTTTGATTTCAGCCGAAGCGCGTATGCCATCCATTACCGGCATCCTGCAATCCATAATGGTGATGTCGGGCATGAGCGCGGGATACATCTGCACCGCTTCAAGCCCATTTATGGCATGGCCCACCAGCTGATGCCCTATCAAGGGTATCACTTCTCGGATCATCTCGGAAACGAGAGGATCGTCATCAACAAAAAATACACGTGCGCCCTGCCCATTTTTCTGGTCAGTAACGTCGATAGACGGGTCAGCCACCATAGAGGTCATAGGTTAAAAGCAACTGAGCAAACACCCTATGGGTTAGGAGTCCAGATTATTTTCGTATCATTTGTAATCCATCTCCCTGAAGCTGTAAGAATCTGCTCTTTTTTAATGTAACTCACGTGTCCATCGGCAAAAAGGATGTTCCCCCCAGAAATATGACTCAAAGTGGCCTTGCCAAGAGCAAATCCCTTATAGTTATTTACAAGTTTGTCCGCGCAAGTATCAAATAGTACCACTGTGGCCGGCGGGTTCGGGATTTGTGCCATGTTTACCCCTTCACCGTCCTCACCAGCTACGTCATCCAACTCCGAGTTCATGGCGTAACACACATAGTAGTTCTGCCCCGCTTTCCATGGTCTTTGAAACTTTCGTCCCGGACACGTCCAAATATGAAACAACGGCAGGTTGGTAATCGCAGTGCCGTAACCGGGAATGTCTTTGTACCTTGGAACTTCAAGATAGGCGGGGAGAACGTTCATCCACCCGTTATCAGAAGATCCGGTAAATGAACCATCGTCAGGAAGGGAGGCTTCGTTATCAGAACAATAAAGGGACAAGGCAATCGCCCATTGCCGCATATTTCCCGTGCAAAACGTTCGGCGCGCGTTGTTTTGGGATTGTTTAAGAATGGGAAATGTGATGCTTCCCAAAATCACAATTACCGCAATAGAAATTAGAAGTTCAATTAAGGTCAAACCGTTCGAGCTTTTCATGTTACAAGCATGAACTAACCAAAACAAATTAAGTTGCAAGGTCAAAGAATTTAAATATAAAAATATTTACATGCCCTTTAAATGAGTCCCGTATGAATTCTCGGGACGAATCCCAAAGCTCAGGGTTGCGCTTTCTGGAACGGAAGGCATGACGTTGCTGGCATCCCTTTGGGATGCTTTCGTCGTGGGGCCGTGCCGTGCGCCGGGCTTCAAAGCCCACGGCTCTTATTATCAGGACAGCCGTGCGGAGTTAAGTGCTGCTCGAGAGCACGCTTGATCTCCGGTACTGTCATGCCCTTTGAAAGGGCGTTCGCGAAGCTGTCCCGGTCGAGGATGACTTGCAGCCGCTAAGCAAGTATTCGAACAGGAAAAAGCTAAAGCCGAAGAACGATTAAAGCAAAAAAAGGCGCGGCTGGCGGAGCTTTGGATAGAGGTGCAAGCGGCGGCACGGATTAAAGACCTTAAGGATCAGCTCGCAAAGCTTGGTTACAAGTTTAAGGATGGGGAGTGGACAGAGCCGACCTTACACTTTGCCCAGAGAGAATCGGCCAATCAACGTCCTGACCCGGCCAAGGGTAAGACGATTCCAAAAACAAGCCGAGCATTGGTTTAATGCGCTCACCACGCCAGCATTCCGCAAGGCGTTTCAGCTACGTATCGCACCTATTTCAATGCTTGTAGATGCGGGAGTGGTTGATCAAAAAACGCTCACCGGACTTGAGCAGGCCGCGTACGAGGCGAAGACACGCATTTTTTACCTGTTAAACGAGGGGCTGATTGCCAACGCAAAAAATCAGATGATGACCCTGATTAACATGCAGCATGAAATCGGGCATGCATTTTGGGACACGCTGTCCCCTGAAGTTGCGCAGGCATCAGAAGCCCTGTGGAAAGCGGAGTCAGAAACCAAGTCTGGACCCTTGTACGAAAATGGGAAGTTAAAGCCCGGCGTTGCGCTGGGCGTTGAAACTGATGTCAAAGAGTGGTTTGCCGAGCGTATGGCCTGGAACAACCACCAGTGGGCCCTGGGACGCATCAATGCCTCATCCGGGGGCGAATCGATCCTATCAAATCTCGCCTTTAAATTGCGAACCATGCTGATGGACATGACTTCTATTCTGAGGGGTCAGTCACCAGATGCCTTGACGGCGGAGTTTAGGAAGTTTTTACGGCAGGGGCGGCTTGATGCACGAACAAGAGTGAATTCATCAAGAGAGTTCGCCAGTCGAGACACCGGTGATACTTCAATCAGAATAGAAAAAGATTCGAAAACTTCAAACAGGAACTTCTTAAGTTTCAGTTTGGGCATGCTTCATCTGGTTTTAACCTTGGTAGTCCATCCCCATTTTTACTGGCGTGCGATATTCCTGATTTACCAATTACGTTGTCTAGCAAAACATTAGAATCAAAACTGCAATCCCATCCTGAAATTAAGCTTTTTGATGTGATGAAATTAGTAAAGCTCTTAGCTTCACCGATACTTGTAGCTAAGTCAAAATCCCATGCTGATCGGGTTATCGTAATTACAGACCGCACACTTAGAACGGGGGACTATTTGGCCGTAATAATCGAAACCGCCCAGGATGGTGAAAATATAGCATCAGTGGTTTCTATTAATCCCAGAGAGCAAAACAATATCATTAAATGGATTAATGAGGGATTAGTTATTCGTCAGGACATAAAAAAGAGCCAGCTTTTTTTACAGAGTGCCGAAGGTCTAATTCCCTCAGACACACTCCGCCGGGCTGGCTCTGTGCTTAAACATACCCCCGACGAGGCTACTGTCAATGGTCATGTTGGGTTTGCACAGCGCCGTTCCGACGATATTCAGAAGGACATCGACAAAATCGAACGCCAGATTTCCGATGGCCGTGCGCAAGGGAAAGCCCCGGCACAGCCACTCTTGGCGCAACTCGCGGAGTTACGCGTGGACCGGGATGACTCGATACCAGGGGCGAGTGAATCCGAGGAACAATTTCAGAAGCAACAGGAGCAACTGATTGCCGATGGGCTGAATGCCCTCGAACAAAGCCGACAAGATAAATTGAGTTCCGTTGAGTCATCTACCTTTGAGCCAGATGGGCGGATCGTGAAGCTCATTAAAGGACTGAAGGAGGTGTCAGTCGTACGATGCTTAACAACCGGCTACAAGCTGGGGGAGCCTCCGGCTTGTGCGATTGCGATCTTGGATGTCAGACCCGAAGGGGTTGCGCGCCAATCCGCATTACGTGGAACGGGTTGCATGGACTTGATCGACTTGATCGACTTGATCGACTTGAGGTCGATATGCTCTAATTAAGTTGGATATAGCCCCAGACTGAGAGGTCACCGGAGAATCAATGTTTCATCATCGTCTAACGTTTGGAGACAAGGATTTAGGTGACTTTTTCAAATCTCCACTTCTTGATCCAAGACGGGAAGAATAGGATTTAATCCGTATTTATTATTGAATTCACGTGCTAATGCTGCGCGTGGGCGGGATTCCCCATGAGTTAAGAAAACGCGAGGTTTATCATTAGCTAAGGGTTGAAACCATTGTAACAGTTCCGTCTGTCCTGCATGCGCGCTAAATCCACTGAGAGTGTGAACTGAGGCTTTTACAGCAATGGGTTCGTTCATGATTTTGACAACAGGTTCTCCGTCCACCAACAATCGACCAAGAGTCCCTTCTGCTTGGAAACCCACGATCACAACCGCATTTTCAGATTTCCACAGGTTCTGTTTTAAATGGTGCAATACACGCCCCGCATTGCACATTCCGGCTCCCGCAATGATCATGCACGGACCAGAAATGCCGTTGATCGCTCGTGACTGCTCAGCGGTTTGAGCTGTTTTCACGCTCGCAAAGGCATCCTGTAGCTCGTGACTTTTGAGGAGGGCTTGGGCTTCGGCATCAAAGATTTCGCTATGACGCGCATAAATCCGATTGGCTTCTAATGCCATAGGTCCATCGACATACACAGGGAAGCGTGGAAATGAGCCTTCTTTAAAGAATGCGGCGAGGTGATAAATGATTTGTTGAGTGCGGCCAATCGCAAAACTCGGTACGATTATTTTTCCTCCTCGCTCAACCACCTTGGAAATAATTCCTTTAAACTCAACCAATGTCGCGGCTAAGGGTTTGTGATCACGGTCGCCGTATGTGGATTCCATCACCACGACATCTGCCGTCTCGAAAGTTTCGGGATCGCGTAGGTATGGAACGCCCTTGGGGCCGATATCGCCTGAAAAGATGACGCGTTTCTTTTGACCGTTTTCCTCCGCGACCACTTCAATACTCGCAGACCCCAGCATATGCCCGGCTTCGATATAACGCGCAGCGATACCCTTCACGACCTGAAAATAGTGGTTGAATATGACCGGTTTAAAAAACGAAAGGATACGTTCCACGTCTTCAGCGTTATAAAGGGGTTTGTAAGGCTCTTGACCCGCTCTTTCACGTTTACGATTGATTCGTTCCATGTCGTAAGCCTGAACCTTTGCGGAGTCCTTTAGAATTAGTGACGTCAGATCGATGGAAGGCTCGGTTGCATGAATTGAACCTGAAAAGCCAGCCTTAAGAAGCAACGGCAACCTGCCTGTATGATCATTATGCGCATGAGTCAGGAGGACGGCGCTTAGCCTAGAAAAATCAATGACGGGCAGAGTGCGATTGAGGGACTGCAAATGGCGCCCTCCTTGGAAGCTTCCGAAATCTATCATCACCGAGGCTGAGTCGGTAGTAAGAAGATAGCACGAACCCGTCACAGTGCCGGACGCACCCAAAAATTTTAATTTCACAATCAAACTCCTTTTTAAAGATATGCACGCAACAAAGACGATTAGAAAGGATATTATGAAAATTACAAATACAGGAATGAGGATGGTTCAAAAAATAACATCAAACGATGCCCATGCGACAAAGGAAATACTCCTTAAAGAGCAATTCAACACCTTCGTGAGTATATCCGAACCGGACGAGATTATTAAATTTTCGAGTAAAAAACCGGCGAATAAAAGAATTATCGGCCCACTGGGGTGCCCGTTCATCAAGGGCTTGGCAGGCGACTTCCACGGCCTTTTCGTCTTCGATTGAAAGGCCTTCCCGTTCCAGTGATTTCCGTGCCAATTGAATGGCATCGAGAGAGTCTTTGGGCATCCCTCGATCATGAACGAGTTTTTGTAATAAGTCGTGATTCACAGCACCATAAATTAAGCATAGAGGCTGCCAGTTGTTTGGAGGACCATGATCCCGTTGGATGCGAACTTAGCGATCAGCCTTGGAACGCTGTTTTAGTTGACGGACTGAAGTGATTGTTTTTTGCCAGCAACGGCTTTATCGAGAAGCGTTTGAAGCTGTTTTGACCCCGATATTTCACGAAGTGCGGTCTGCGATTTATCAATCGCTTCGTCGTACAATTCTTTATTGAGAGCCAGTTCGATATCACGAACCCAGACGTTGTGTTGCTCGACTTTTTTACGAACAGTTTCACTCCCTGGAAGGTCTTTGACATGAGGTGTTGAAATGAGTTCTGAGGCACTTTTGTATTCACCCTGAGTTAAAAATTCTTCCGCCTGATCCAAGGCTTGAGTTGCTTTTTTAAGACTCTCAACAGGGATAGTTTGTAAAATATCGATTTTTTGGGATAACCCAGAATGTAAACTTTCAAGTGTGCCAATTTTTTGTCTGAGGACTTTTTCCTGTTGATCAATGAATCCTAATTGGCCTTCCATTATAGCCAATTGATTTTTAAGTTGTGTGCTTTCTTCGGAACCTGCGGCGCTCATCTTCGTGCGGTTTTTGGCAATGAGCTTGGAGTATTCTGCTCTGGGCTGGGCAAAATTGGAAATTTTGGTGTTGAGAGCCTGTATTTCGTTTGAAAAACCACTTCTTTGTTTTCCTAAAAGTTGAATGACCTGTGGGACGGATAAGAAGTAAGCAGAACTTTTGGGATATTTTGTTTGTATAGAATCAAAAATCTCTAAAGTCATGGCTTGGTCATTACGGCCTAAAGCCTTCACCAAATCGTCATATAACAAGTTAGCCTTGATATCATAATCCCGATCTTTGGCTCGTACTTGATCATACCATTTTCCCGCAGACTTTATTTTACCCTGACTGACCTTTTGGTACTCATCCTCCCAGTCCTTAATAATGATCTGGACTTTGGGCACAAGAGGGGAGGCTGGAAATTTGCGAAGAAAGGATTTCCCCATTTTGAGTGCGGGAACGTAATCTTGTGCGATCAATGAATGCCGAGGATGTAATTTAAAGAGGGAAAGTGAATCAAACTCATCCTCTTCTTCTGACAGGGTGACTCGTTGTTTGATATCAGCCTTGATAATAGGCAGAATTCCACTTGCTGAGTCAGATTGATACTTAATGGTAACCGTTTGTGGGTCTTCCCTCACAATTGATCCAACGAAAGTGGAGCCATCATTTAAGACAATGCGATCCCGGGCGTGACTAAAGCAGAGGAAAACTGCTGTTGCGCCTATACTAAGTTGAATTCTACGAAACCCGGTCATTTACGTCGGGCAATGTAATGTCACATGCCTCATTTGACGAGAGAAAATGCAGCTCCGCCTCCTTAAGCGAGGACGGCCTATTCCCTAAACGTCGATGATTTTGTCGTTATCGATCTTTTCGCGGGAAGGGGGAGGGTGGTTTTCGTTTTGGGTTTGTTGATTTTTGGCGCGGCGTTTGTCGTCGATTCCGAAAAATAAGCCGAGCAGGCTAATGATAACTGAACCGCCTATCGTGGCCCACCACCCGTCGACATGAAACCCTGGCACGATCCATCCGACCATTTTTAACAGCAGGGCATTAATCAATATTAGGAAAAACCCCAATGTAAGAATGATAAATGGGAGGGAAAAAAGCATGAGCAGGGGTTTAATGAACGTGTTCAGCAGGCCTAGGACGAGCGCAGCGATAAATAATGCTTGAAGGGTGTCGGCACGAATATCCGCAAAAAGAGCATCAACAACCCATACAGAAAAAACGAGAAAAACCAAACGGAGCACCGATCGTATCATGCGTTCGTTATAATAACCGCAGGTTAAAAAGTGAAGCGCGAAATGTTTCGAGGTGGACCTTTAGTTTGGTTGCATTAAATGACGCTAAAGAAGTTTTAAAAAATTTAAAAAGATCATTGACATATCAAACTGAACCTTTTAAGCCTCTGTTCCAACAATCAAAACTTATGGACAATTTAAATATATCTTTAATTATTGGGGCGGGAGATCTGAAGCAAATCTTTTCAGCGATTTTATGGCTCATCATGGCTGTGGCGTTTATTTGGGGGGTGGTGAAGGTGATTCAGGGGGCGGCCTCGATTAATCGTGGAGAAGAAGGGGCCATGAACATCGTCGGAGGTCTGTTGATGGCCGCCGCACCGTTTATCATGTTTTTTGTTTTCACTAAAATGGGCCTCGGTGGTGCCGCGGTTGATCCCAGCTCAATTGGGAGTGGCTCTTTTTAGGAGGGGATTATGCAAGGAAAACAACAGCAACGGTTGCCAATTACCTCAACAAATTCTGCAACGGACTCCAAGGGTGTGGCCTTTGGGCTCGAGGGAAACCAATTCATTCCGGTGGTGGCATCCATTATTCTTTCAATTGCTTTCCTAGCCTCATTTCTGAACGCGGAGGGTTTGCGTCAGGTAGATCCCACCCTCAGGGTGCTCATGGCATTTACGCCTTTTTTTATCACTTTAGCCTACACATTTTTGTTCGTGCACAACAAACCACCTCGCTACAGGGATGATGTACTTGATCAATGGTTAACAACGGGTGATTTTAATTTTTGTTCTCGGAAAGTGCTCGCGCATCCGCTTTATGAGAACCGGTTGGAGCTGCGTCAACGAGTGACAAGTTATGGCGCAAATTCCTGACGGTTTTTTTCTTAAAGGCATGCTCTTCTGGGGGGAGTCCCTATCCCGGGAAACGATTGTATCCAAAGGAGTTTACCTCGAACCACCTGATCTATCGTGCGGGTCGGTTCAATCCCTTTGCGATTTTCAGGATCAGGTGCGAATTTTTCTTGGATTGATCAATGATGACATGGCTGTCCAAGTGCAATGGTCGGTTGATAGTGATTACCGAGCGGAGCTGGAGCGGTACCATCGGATCACTTTAGAGAAAGCAAAAAATCCTTGGACTACTTATACACGAAATGAGCGGTATGCGCGTTATACATACCTCATGGAGCGGGGACTTCTCCGTCGTGAACGATTGGCGGTTTTTTTCTCGCGCAAATGTAACACGATTCCTAATGGAGGGCTGCCCGCCGTCGCGCAAATCACACGGTTTCTGGACCAACAAGCGCGGAACTTTGATGAGGTGTTAGATACTATTGGCTCGGTGTTCACTGAAAGTCGTCTGCGGCCCATGACTGACGAGGAACATTATTATTATTTCCGGCGTTTTCTGAATCCGTCCTTAGCTCTTAAAACCTTTAAAACGGTGGATCGATATGAAGGATATGACGCAAATTCTTCTATTCTTGAGAATTGTCTGCGCTCCGACGGTATAGCATTGAAACACGACGACATGGTGGCCTTTAAGTTGGACGATTATTATCACTCGCAGTTTATCGTTCGGCGCTGGCCCCGGCAAACTATGCCCGGATTGATTCACTCCCTGACTTCAGCGGTCATGCAAGAGTACTGCATCACGATGAATATTTACCCGATTAATGTGCAACGGGAAATCAAGAAGGAAGAGGACATGATCGCCAGACTTGAGGGTGATATGATTCATAACAAAAAATACTCGCTCAAGGTGTCGATTGCCAAAAAACATCGGAAGGTTGAGGCCTTGATGATGGGCTACACGATCCCGTTTCATGTGCTCACTGTCATCCGGTGCTGGGATCAATCGATCGAAGGGTTGCAGGCAAAAAATGCAGCCATAAAAACCGCTCTGCAAGGAATGAACGGATGTCAGTATCATCAATGTAATCACGAAGCCCAAGCGCGTAATGTGTTTTATGAAACGTTCCCGGGATGGACCGGAGGTAAAGTTCGGGAATGGGATTTGTATGCCGAAAGTGATTATTTGGTGGATTTGCTGCCCCTTTCTAACACGTTCACTGGGGCATTGGAAACAGGTGAGGCTCTTTACGATGGGAACATGGGAAACATACTTGGGGTTGAAAGTTTTACGGGAAACACGCCTCAAAACTTTACGCTGATTGGGATTACCGGTGCAGGGAAATCAGTGATGATGACCGATTTTCTTTCACAATCGGAGTGTATGTATGATTTCACGGCGATCATCGAAGAGGGGTTGTCATATGCGACTTATACGCAGCTCATGGGGAGTCAACCCATAGTTCTGACACCGGACGCCCAGTACACGATAAATTATTTAGATACCTTGGGGCTGCCTTTAACCACATCGCAAGTGGCCAATGGGTCAACCTTGTGTCTGAAAATGATAGGAGCCAGTGCGGATGAGGATAAAAATAATCGAAGGTCTGCGTTGTTAAGTAAGTACATTCAACATTTGTATTGGGAGGCATACGAGGACTGGAGAAAAGACCATGAGAGGGAGTTTGAAGAGGCCTGTGTGTTGGCTTTTTTGTGTGAGGAACATCGAAAACTACGTATGGGAAGTGACGCTACTTTTGTAGATGCATTTCTTGAAATTCAGGATTTTAAACAAAATGATGGGGCACAATATGCGGAGTGGGTTGCAGGGATTTCCAAGGAAAAGGTTTTGGCTTTTTCGAAAGAACCTTCCACAGCCATGCACGTTCGAAACACGGCTTTTTCATTTTTCAAACGTGCTGATTACCAGAATCTAACGCATTCGTCCCTTGTCGAAACAATGCGTTACGCTCCCATCGACGATGATGATCCGACAGAATTAAATTTCATCGCGGATATGCTTGCTGCGTGGACAAGGGATGAGGGGCGGAATGGAGTGTTGTTTGATGGAATTACGAATCTGCAAATCACGGGGAATATCGTTCATTTTGAGTTAGGTCGCATTCCCGAAAGCGCGCGGGAATTAAAAGAGGCTGCGGGGTTTTTAGTTTCGAATTATATCCGTCAACATATTGTCACGCTGCCGCGAGGTCAAAGGAAACGAGTTATTTTTGAGGAGGTAGCGCGGTTTGTAAATATTCCGGGGGCTGATCGCATTTTGTCGGAGTTCTATTCACAACTTCGAAAATATGGGTGCTGGTGTATTTCGATTTTTCAACAGTACGGGCAACTCGCAAATAGCCCTTTAAAAAGAGTTATTTTTGCCAACTCAAAAGGATTCCTCTTCATGCGTCAGAATAGTCGCGAGGATATTGAGGATATCGCCAATGAAGTGGATTTGCCGGATTCAATGCGTCGAATGATAAAAAATTATCCCATGCCCGAGCACCAGCACGGGGATAAAGCCGCTTATGTTTGTTATTTTGTACCGGGCGGAGGACGTGCCGGGAGTGGGTTGTGTGGAACGGTAAAAAATATTGTATCAACGGAGATGTTGTACGTCGCAAGGAGCGATGGTGAGCATTTCGATAAACGTCAGAAATCTTTAAGTCAATACGCCTCTCCTTTGCAGGGAGTCTTGAGAGAAGCAGCTTTACCAGAAAAATCAGAGGCGGCGCTTGTCCATGGCCTGAACCTGAAAACCAATCACATGGAAAATAAGGTAGTATCAGTATGAAGCAGTTGGTAGATCGTTTTTTATCGTTAGTACTTATGATCATTCCAATCCCTGTTTTTGGAGCATCGCCTCATTTAAAGGTAATCATTCAATTGATGGATTTATCCTGCACTTGTCATTCTCATGTGTAATCAAAAAGAATAAGGAATATATTATGAAAAATTGGATATTTATCTTGGTGGTATGGGTTACATTTTCAAATGCGCAGGGGCAACTGGTTGTGACAGATACGCACAAGCTTAACACACCACAAAGCATCGCGTTTGTTACAACCACAAATGGTCCTGTGATCTTTCAGTCCTTCTTATATGAGTCCAGCAGCATTGGGCCTACTCAAGCGGGGAACGTGCATATTGTTTTGGATGGAACAATAACGAATTCCATAAATGTAGGGGTTGTGGATGTCTTTCAAATTAGCACTGCATTTGATCAGGTGGCCCAAGGAAACCATACAATTACTGTTTTTTGGGAGGTGGTCCAAAATGACATCGACCGTGTCACCAGTGCGGCGACTGTGACAGCTCCTAACGAGCCTGTTGTACCTGCAGGGATGCAGGCGGCGCTGGATAATCTTCTCGCCCAGCTTCTGGCTCAGTCTACGTCTCAGAACCAAGCGATGAATACCGCTTTGACGGGTCAGTTAGATGCTCTTTCAAACACCCTTGGAGATGCAATTGCGAATCTTCAAAGTCAATTGGGGAAATTGAATCCTCAGGATAATAGCGAAATAATACGCAAATTAGATCAGCTATTGGCCGCTCAAGTTGAGACAGATAAATTGGTAAAAACTCGGAAGAGTAAAAAACTGTCAGCGACTGATATTGGTATGGGTGTGGGCACAGCGATTGGAAGCGCCCTCCTCAGCGGGGTTTTGCAAAGTGGGGGAAGTGGCGTGGGTCCTATAAGTTCCCCTTTTGGGGAGGGGGCGATCACGGGTGGCGTGAATCGGCCTGGATTTGACGAAATTAATTAAATCCTAGCATGAACTTTTTATTAAAAACGGGGGTTTTC
>Ga0163154_10003220_pt1 | contig 22941 bp, 20 predicted proteins | sample OliLakLV19MP9P1_FD_148649 | JGI IMG/M metagenome (GOLD analysis project Ga0163154, IMG submission 148649) | Freshwater microbial mat bacterial communities from Lake Vanda, McMurdo Dry Valleys, Antarctica - Oligotrophic Lake LV.19.MP9.P1 | ecosystem: Environmental > Aquatic > Freshwater > Lake >... | reverse complement strand
GGTGAGAGCTGGGGCCGGGGGACAGCGCGAGCGGACGATCCCATCCTAGATGCGTCCGCCCGATCGGTTGCGATTCTCGCGCTGCGCACTCGGTTGCGCTCGGGTCACGATAGAAGTGCGGACCGACACCGCGGAGGAGCGCGGCGCCGGCCCACGGCGTGACGGGGCTGCGGTCGGGACGCCGGGAAGCGTCCGTGGAGTGCCCCAAGGTGTCGATCACGAGCCCGAAGGCCCTCGCCACGACCCGGTGAAGAACCGACGCGCTCTCGATCCGGTTCACGGGGCCGCCGTTACGCGGGAAACGCGCGGGAGTCCGGGCCGCCCACGGCGGCGGGCTATCCTCGACCCCGCATGGCCCCCTCGATGATCCGGCTCACGATCGCGCTCTCGGACGAAGATCGAGGGGTCTGGGACGAGCTCGCGCTGGTCACCGCGGTCCATCCGTCGGAGTCGGAGGACTTCCTGGCCACGCGCTGCCTCGCCTGGTGTTTGCGCTGGGAGGAGGGCATCACCCTCTCGAACGGTGTTTCGGACACGGATCTGCCGGCGGTTTCCGTGCGGGCGCTCGACGGCGAGCTGACGGCCTGGATCGAAGTCGGCCTGCCCGAGCCCGATCGCATCCACCGCGCGGCCAAGCGCGCGCCGCGCGTCGCGATCTACCCGCATCGTCCGTCGGGGCCGTGGCGTGAGCGCTGCCGCAGCGCGCGTGTCCATCGCGCGAAGGAGATCGAGGTCGTCGAGTTCGACCCGGAATTCCTGCGCTGGGTCGCGAGCACGATGACCGGTCGTTCGCGCTGGGACATGTGGGTTTCGTCGGGCGAGGTCCGCATCGCGATCGGCGGGGTCGAGCGCGCGACGACGCCGCGCGTGGCGATGTTGGACGACACGGGCGGGTGACCGCGTGACCGACGGTCGGGGTGTCGAAAAGTCCAGGATTCGTCGCCCGATCGTGCGCGGAAAGGCTGACGGCTCACTCTCCAGCGAAGCACGCTGCCTCTTCGTTCCCGCCGATCCGAAGCGTAGCTTCCAAGCGATGATCCGCACCGCCCTCGCCGCGCTCGCACTCCTCGCGAGCGCGAGCCTCTCCCACGTCGCGAGCGCGCAAGCCGCAGCGACGACGCCGAGCCTCGACAGTCTGTACGCCGAGGCCCAGCGTGATCCCGCGGGAGTCGTGCCGTTCCTCGTCGAAGGCAGTCGCGTGCTCGCGACGCTCGCGCCCGATGCGGCGCGAAGACTCGGCGACACGCTCGAACCGTTCGCGAGTCGAGCGTTCTTCAGCGCGGAGTTCTTGCCCGGCATGGAGCGCCTCGGGCTCACGACGCACACGGTCGCGAAGGGCGAGACGCCGGTCGCCATCGCTGCGCGTCACGACGTGGGCGCCGGGCTGCTTCCCTATCTGAATGCCGCGTTCGACGCGAAGAAACTGCGCGTGGGACAGCGCTTGAAGATCCTCGACGTCTCGCGCGGGGAGCTCGAGCTCGCGGTCGACCGTTCCACGTACCGACTCGCCGCCTGGCGTCAGTTGGCCGAGGGTGGACGCGTGCTCGTCCTGTTCGCGCCCGTCGGCATCGGCGCGGCGAATTCACCGACGCCCACGGGTCACACGCGCATCACGAAGCGCGTGCTCGACCCGGAGTGGACCGACCCGGACACGCGGCGCGTGATCCCGGCCGGAGATCCGCGCAACGTCCTGGGCGGGTATTGGATCGCGCTCGATCCCGAAGGACTCGGCGGTCGCCGCGGGATCGGCATCCACGGATACACGGGTTCACCCGCCGACGACTGGTTGGAGAAGCCCGGGTCGCACGGCTGCGTGCGGATGCTGAATCGTGACGTGGACCGCGTCTACCAGCTCGCGACGGAAGGAACCGTCGTCGAGATGCGTTGAAGGGCGCGGTTCGAGATGCGCGAATGAGCGCGGTTCGACTGCGCTGCTGAGCGCGGTTCGGGTGCGGTGAGCGCGATTCGACGCGGCTTTCGAGCGAGAAACGCCCCGGTCAGCGACCGAGACTGCGGTTCGATTTCGCGTCCAGCCTGACCTCGAGCAACTTCTGCACGCGCGGGTCGTCGTGGACCGGAGTGAGCAGCGGTTCGTGTTGGAAGCGATAGCGCAACGCCGGTTCCAGAGCGTAGGCCGCTTCCATGAGCGCGACGACACCGTCCGCATCCTTCTTCTGCGCGGGTAAGCAGGCGAGGCTCAGGCTCATCCTCGCGACGACGCGCGGGCCGAACGTGCCCGCGAGATCGAGCGCGACCGCGAGGTGATCCGCGGCAGCCGCAGCGTCGTTCGTGCGGAGCAGCGTGACGCCGAGTCCGTCCTCGACGAGCAGCAGGCCCGCATCCTCTTCGCGCGTGCGTTTCTCGGTGGAGATCAGCTGTGCACGGATGTCGCCGCCGAGTTCGAGCACGGCCTCGTCTTTCGATTGCGCGGCCACCGCGTGCTCGAACGCCGCGAGCTTCACGATCCAATCGGCGGTCTCGGCATGCGCCTGTTCGAGGAGCCACGCGGCACCGTCGGCGCGGATCGCGGCGGCATGCGACAGCTCGAGATAGCGCGCGGGCAGGTCGTCCCACTCCGTGCGACGGACCACGGCGAAACGTGCATCCTTGGCCATTTGCTCGAAGCGCGCGTCGCCGAACTTCTCCGGCTCCTCGCCTTCGAGAGCGATCACCTGAACGTGCGCGAGACCCCCGGCGCCGATCAAGAACAGGTGGCGGTCGAACTCGCGATACGGCGCCTTCAATTGACGAATCGTCTGCGCCGACGCATACCCCGCAACCGTCGAGAGGCCCATGCCGAGAAGTCGGTCGCCGAGCGCGCCTCGGCGGGCTTTCTCACCGTCCATGGTCGGGACGGGGCCGCCGTGGATCGTCACGCGGAGGTCGTCGGAACCACCGAGGAATCCAGCGGCCAGGACGAACTCACCGCCACTACGGCGCAGGAGCCCGAGGCGCACCGGATCGTCGCGCCAACCCTCGAGCGGCAGGCGCACCTGCACGTCCGTCGAAGCGATCGACAACGTCACGTGAAGATTCGGCGTCTCGGCCCAGGGGATGGCGAGCGCCGCGAGCAAGGCGGGAGCGAGGGTCAGCATGGTCCGGTCACACTTCGTTCGAGGAAGGGTATCCTCCCTGAATCGACCGAATGGCCTTCCTTTCCGCAGTCTTGCTCGCGCTGATCTCCACGATCGGCGACTCCCGCGCTGAAAAGCGGCCTGTGGGGCTCCGTCCGCTCGATTTCGAAGCGGCACAGGCCACGGCACGCATCGAACGGCGTCCCGTCTTGCTGCTCCTCTGCACGGGCGAAGAGGAATGCCAGCGCGTCGCCCTGGACATGCTGAAGGAGATCAAACTTCGCCAGTGGTTCGACGAGAAGGTCGTCGCGATCCAAGTCGACCGGAACGCCAACGCGGCGATCGCGGATCGTTACCGCGTGCGCAAGACTCCGACGTACTTGTTCGTGGATGCGAAGGGCACCGAGATGGATCGCATCGTCGGCCTGAAGGACTCGAAGACGTTGCGCGCGGAGGGCGACGAGATCCTGAAGGGCGGGGACCCGATGGAGCGCTTGCAGAAGAAGCGCAAAGGCCGTGAAGCCGATCCCGAGATGCGCCTGCGCTACGCGGACATCCTGTGCGACCGCGGCGATCTCGACGCGGCGCTCGACGAATATCTCGCGGTGCACCAGCAAGGCGGTGCCATGGGCGCCGAGGCGTTCGAGGAGCTCTTGCGTCTGGCGCGCATCTATCCGAAGGCCGCGGACACGATCGGCGGACTCGCGGCGGCACTCGAACCGCGCATCGTGTCGGCGGAAGCGAGTGACGAAGAGTTCGTGCGCTGGCTCTACTTGTGCTCGAAGCTGAAGCTCGACTCGCGTCGCTTGGGCGTTCACGACACGCTGGCCCAGTTCGAGGGCCAGCAGAAGGAACGCGCCGATGCGTTGAGAATCCGGATCGCGCCGACTCTGCGCGACCTTTTCTACACCGACCGTCGCTACCAGGATCTTTCGGACATCGTCGTGGACGCGCGAGCCGATTTCGAGGCGCGCAGGGCGGCGCACACGAAGACGGCGTCTCTCGGGAACGAGTCGGAGACGAAACGCAGTCTGCGGCTCGTACGCGAGGACACTGCGCGCGACTTCGAGGCGTTGATCGGTGTGAAGAGATTCTCGGAGGCCACGCTGCTCGCGGACGCGTTGATCGGCTTCGACACGTCGATCGCGACGTACGAGGCCCTCGTCGAAGTCGCTCTGCGCGCCGAGAATCGCGCCGAAGCCAAGCTCATCGCCCAACGCGGCCGAACGGACGTGCGGCTCGACCCCAAGGCGCGCATGCGCATCGCGCCGATGTTCCCGCTCGCACCCAAGTGAGCGCCGCCCTCCTCGTCTTCCTCGGCGGCGGCCTCGGATCCCTGGCGCGATTCGGCGTGGGCACACTCGTCGGTAGAACACCGAGCGGCGGATTCCCGTGGGCCACCTTCGCGGTAAACCTGATCGGGAGCTTCGCGTTGGGCGCACTCGTCGGATACGCAGCGGTGCGCGCGACAACGGACTGGCCCAGGACGTTCCTCGGGATCGGCGTCCTCGGCGGATTCACGACGTACTCCACGTTCAACCAGGAGTCGCTCGCGCTCGTCGAGGCGCGCGGTCCGCTCGCGGCCGGTGGCTACGTGCTCGCAACCGTGACCGTCTGCCTCGCGGCCGGATGGTGCGGTGGTCTGCTCGTGCGGCGGGCGCTCGGCCCGACCTGATCGAAGCGTCGAGTTAGAATCTTCGCGTGCAAAGCCTCGTCGAACGACTGCGTGCCGCGGGCGCGAAACCGGCTCACGAGCGACGCGCGGTCGTGAACTGGCTCGCCGGTCGCGCGCTCGATGCGCGGGTCGCTCGCGGTGACGCGGAGTTCCCCGACGGCTTGCGTCGCAAGATGCCCGACCTCGAGCGCGAGCTCGCTTCGATCGCCGCGGTAGAGTCGTCGCACTGTGGGTCGGACGGTTCGGAGCGGCTGCTCGTGCGCCTCGCCGACGGCAAGAGTGTCGAAACCGTGCGCCTGCCCAGCTTGTCCTTGTGCGCGAGCACGCAAGTGGGCTGCGCCGTCGGCTGCACGTTCTGCATGACGGGCCGCGAAGGGCTCGTGCGCAATCTCGAAACGCGCGAGATCCTGGCGCAAGTCGTCCTCGCTCGGCGGCGCGGCGTCGTGAAACGCGTCGTGTTCATGGGCATGGGCGAGCCGGCGCACAACTTGAACGCTGTGCTCGAAGTGGTCGACGTGCTCGTGGCGCAGGGCGGAATCGGTCGGAAGTCCCTGGTGATCTCGAGCGTCGGCGATCGACGCTTGTTCGCGCGGCTCACGGAAAACGCGTCGAAGCCCGCGCTGGCACTCTCGCTGCACACGCTCGACTCGGCGCGACGCCGTGAACTGCTTCCGCGCGCTCCACAGATCGATCCGCTCGAGCTCGTCGAGATGGCCGAGGCCTATGCGCACGCGAGCGGCATTCCGACGCAGTACCAATGGACGTTACTCGCGGGCGTGAACGACGGCGACGACGAACTCCTGCGCATCGAACGCGCGCTCGCGGGTCGCTACGCCGTCCTGAACTTCATCCCTTGGAACCAAATCGACGGCGTTTCGTTCGAACGGCCGAGCACCGAGCGCCTGAACGCGATCTCCGCGCGTCTGCGCGCGAACGGAGTCTTCGTGAAGCTCCGCCGTTCCGCGGGACAGGATATGGACGGCGCGTGCGGACAATTGCGGGCGCGACGCGCGCTCGCGGTATGACATGAGCGACGACATCACGAACACGGGCGGGAATTGGCGCGGCTACTACCTCTACGAACCCGGCGGCCGGCGACACGCGATGAGTCTCGAGCTCGCGTTCACGGCCGGAACCGTGCGTGGCAGCGGCGACGACGACATCGGATCCTTCGTGATTCGCGGCAGTTTCGAACCGGAGGGAGTGCGCGTGTGGTGGACGAAGCGCTATCTCGGCGCACACGGCGTCGACTATGCCGGCGTGCGCGACGGTGAATGCGGTCGCGTCGTCTACGGGAGCTGGTCTATTGCGGGCCAAGGCTCCGGCGGGTTCCGTATCTGGCGCGGTGCCGTGCCCGTCGATGCCGCGATCGAGGTCGAAGCGGAAGCGCACGTCTTCGAAGCCGACGATGCCGTCCTCGTGCCGGTGCGTTCACGATGAACCTCGGCGACATCCGTCGTGACTATTCGCGCGCCGTCCTCGACGAAACCCACGTCGACGTCGATCCGATCGAGCAGTTCCGCCGCTGGCTCGCACAGGCGATCGAGGTGCAAGCGCTCGAACCGACGGCCGCGACGCTCGCGACCGCGAGCATGGACGGAACGCCGTCCGCGCGCATCGTGCTGGTCAAAGGCGTCGACGCGCACGGTTTCACGTTCTTCACGGACTATCGCAGCCGCAAGGGCCGCGAACTGCTCGAGAACCCGCGCGCGGCGCTGTGCGTTCATTGGCCCGAGGTCGAGCGACAAGTGCGCGTCGAAGGTCGCGTCACGCAGCTCGACCGCGCTGCGAGCGAGGTCTACTACCGCTCGCGTCCGCTCGGCAGTCGCATCGGCGCATGGGCCAGCGTGCAATCGAGCGAGATCGCGAACCGCGCGGATCTCGAAGCGCGCGTGGCCGAGTCGACGCGCGAGCTCGGCGAGGATCCGCCGCTGCCACCGCACTGGGGCGGCTTCGTGCTCGCACCGACTTCGATCGAGTTCTGGCAGGGACGCGAGAGCCGGTTGCACGACCGGCTCGAGTTTCGACTTGTGGACGGGGTCTGGCTCCTGCGGCGCCTGTCGCCCTGACCGAGCGCCACGTCAAGCCGCAGGCTGCTTGCGCTTCGGGCGCGTGCGTTTCTCCTCGTAGCGCCGCATGTACTCATCACCCCACTCTCCCATGCGGGCGACGATCAGTGATAGCTCTCGACCGAGCGGAGTGAGCGAGTACTCCACTCGCGGCGGCACCTCGGCGTAGACCTTGCGCGAGACGATCTCGTCCTTCTCGAGCTCGCGCAGCTGCATGGTCAGCATTCGCTGCGTGACGCCGGGCAGCGCTTTGCGCAGCTCGCCGAAGCGGCGCGTCCCGAGCTAAAGATGGAAGAGGATCATTCCCTTCCACCGATCGCCGAGCGCGTCGAGGAACGCCTCGACCGCGCAAGCTCGATTGCCGTCGTAGACGCACTCGTCGTATTTCTGTCGCGTCGGCATGTGCTGTTTCCCGGCCGCTCGGCCATTGGTATCGAAGAGGACACTACGTGCTCGAAGTGTACGTACTTGCGCCATGAGCGTGCGCCCTCGTAGGAGGTGTCCATGAAGAACGTGAACGCGATCGCCGCCACCAGCGCCACCAGCCCGCTCCGCACCACGAGCATTCCCCGCCGAGACGTCGGAGCGGACGACGTCGAGTTCGAGGTCCTCTACTGCGGCGTCTGCCACTCCGACCTGCACACGGTGCGCAACGAGTGGTCCGCGGCGATGCCGACCGTGTATCCGTGCGTGGCGGGTCACGAAATCGTCGGGCGCGTGACGAAGGTCGGCGCGAACGTGCGCCGCTTCCGCGTCGGCGATCTTGCCGCGACCGGTTGCATGGTCAGCTCGTGCCGCACGTGTCCGAGCTGCAAGGAGGGTCTCGAGCAGTACTGCGACACCGGTGGCGGGGTGTTCACATACAACTCGCCCGATCCGCTCGGCACTGCGCCCGTCACGTACGGCGGCTACTCGAAGTCGATCGTCGTCGATCAGCACTTCGTCCTGCGTGTTTCGGACAAGCTCTCGCTGCCGGCGGTCGCGCCGCTCCTGTGCGCGGGCATCACGCTCTACTCGCCGCTGAAGCACTGGAAAGCCGGCCCGGGCAAGAAGGTCGGCATCGTCGGTCTCGGCGGGCTCGGCCACATGGGCGTCAAGTTCGCGCACGCGTTCGGCGCGCACACCGTGCTCTTCACGACGTCGCAGTCGAAGGTCGCGGACGGCAAGCGGCTCGGCGCGGACGAGGTCGTGATCAGCAAGGACGCCGACGCGATGGCGAAGCACGCACGTAGCTTCGACCTGATCGTCAGCACGGTCGCCGTGTCACACGACCTCGACCCGTTCGTCAGCTTGCTCAAGCGCGACGGCACGCTCGTCCTGGTCGGCGCCCCGGAGCACCCGCACTCGTCGCCGGGCGTGTTCAACCTGATTTTCGCGCGACGTTCGATCAGTGGCAGCTGCATCGGCGGCATCGCCGAGACGCAGGAGATGCTCGATTACTGCGCCGAGAAGAGCATCGTCTCGGACATCGAGTTGATCCAACCGACGGATGTCGACAAGGCCTACGCGCGCATGCTGAAGAACGACGTCAAGTACCGCTTCGTGATCGACATGAAGTCGCTCTGATCGAGCGCGACGTGTGGGGTTCACGCTGCACGTCGCGCGTCCGTGAGGGCGCTCACCGACGAGTCCGCGTCACACGCCGCGCCGGATGCTGCGCGGCGGACCGCCCTTGGCCTTCTTCTTCTTCGCAGTCGACTTCTTCCTCGCCGCGATCGCCTTTGCGCGCGGATCCGGGCGACCGGCTTCGTCGTCGGCCTTCTTCTCCGCGCTCGAGCGCGTATCGCACGGGATCCAGTCCTTCGGCGGCTTCTCGCCCAGCATCTCGTAGAAGAAGCGCGACGGTTGCGACTCGACTCGCGTGCCGTATTTCGAGCGCGATTTCGTGCACGAAACGGTCAGGTGTTGTCGCGCGCGCGTGATCGCGACGTACATCAGGCGGCGCTCTTCCTCGACCGTGTCCTCGATGACGCTGCGCTGGTGCGGGAGGATCCCCTCCTCGACACCCACGAGGTAGACGCGCGGGAACTCGAGCCCCTTCGCGGCGTGGATCGTCATGAGCGCCACGGCGTCACGCTTCTCTTGTCTGTCGTCCTCGCGGTCGCCGTCGGCGGACAAGGTCAGCGCTTCGAGGAACGATGCGATCGTCGGCTTCTTCGCGCGGCGCGTGAAGTTCTCGGCCATGTCGAAGATCTCGGAGACGCTGGCCCAGCGCTCCTCCGCGGCCTTCGGGTCGGGATAGCAGCGATCGACCTCCGTGCGATAGTCGACGGCCTCGACGAGGCGACGAACCCACGCGACGAGGTTCGAGGACGTAGGGTTCTCGGCGCCGAAGCGCGTGAGCTTGTCGAGCAACGACGCGACCGCGTACGACGCGGACTCAGGGACGTCCTCGACTTCCTTCGCGCGCTCGAACGCCTCGCAGGCGCTGATCCCGTGCTCGGTCGCGAACGCCACGATCTTCTCGACCGTCGACTTGCCGACGCCCCGCGGCGGCGCGTTCACGATGCGCAAGAGCGACACCTCGTCGCGCGGGTTCTGCGCGAGGCGCAGGTACGACAGCACGTCCCGCACTTCCTTGCGATCGAAGAACGACATGCCGCCCGTCAGCACGTACGGGATGTTGCGCGCGCGCAATTGCTGCTCGAACGGACGCGGCTGCGTCTGCGTGCGGAAGAGGATCGCGAAGTCGCAGAAGCGTTGGCGCTTCTGGCGCACGAGATCGGAGATCTGAATCGCGATGTTGTCCGCCTCCGCGATCTCGTCCTCCATGCGCAGCGTCGCGACGAGTTCGCCGCTGCCGATCGCCGGCCGCAACGTTTTGCCGAGCCGCCCGGGGTTGTGCGCGATGACGCGGTTCGCCGCGTCCAGGATCTCCTTCGTCGAGCGGTAGTTCGTCTCCAACTTCACGACCTTCGCGCCGGCGAAATCGCTGTCGAACGCGAGGATCTTCCTCACGTCCGCGCCGCGCCAGCCATAGATCGACTGGTCGTCGTCGCCGACGACACACAGGTTCTTGTGACGTCCCGCGATCGCGCGCACGAGCTCGTACTGCGGCCCGTTCGTGTCCTGGTACTCGTCGACCATGACGTAGCGGAAGCGCTTCTCGAGCATGTCGCGCGCCGCGTCGCTGGTCTTGACGAGCTTCACGGCGCGGAGCAGTAGGTCGTCGAAATCAACGGTGCGCGAGCGGGCGAGGTGCGCGTCGTACTTCTGCCACGCGCGGCCGACGAGCTCGTCCTCGCCGTCCTTCGCGCTCGCGAGGAACGTCTCGGGATCGAGGCCTTTGTTCTTCAGGAGCGAGATGCGCGACAGCAACGCAGCCGGCGCCATCGACGCCTCGGGCACGCGCAACTCGCGCAGCGCCCCGCGCACAGCCGACTGCTGATCGGACGCGTCGCAGATCGTGAACGTCGGCGACAAACCCGCCTCGGCCGCACGTGCGCGCAAGAGCTTCACGCAGAACGCGTGGAAGGTTCCGACGGTCAAGTCCTCGGCTCGATCCTTACCGACGAGACCGCCGATGCGCTCGCGCATCTCCTTCGCGGCCTTGTTCGTGAACGTCATCGCCAGGACGTTCTCGGGGGGTACGTGACGGTGCAGTAGGTATGCGATGCGCACCGTGATCACGCGCGTCTTGCCCGACCCCGCGCCGGCCAGAACGAGGAGCGGTCCCTCGGTCGTCGTGACCGCGGAGCGCTGCTCGGCGTTGAGGCTCTCGAGGATCTTCTGCATGCGGGGAGCGCGAACCCTAGGAGCAGCCGTCGCGTGCGTCCATCTCTCTCCGCGTCCATCGTCACCGCGCGCGCAAGCTGTTGGCCGAGCGAGACCTTGGCGACGCGCTCGCCGTATGGCCATGTGCTCGATGCGCGCTCACACGACTTGGAAGCAGTGCGCGTTCACCTGCGCGGCGAACGATCCTCCGCCTCGAGCTCGGCGCACGCGAGCGCTCGAGAAGTCAGCCCCAGCCGTGGATCCAGGCGCTCGCGTACGTGACGACGAAGAGCGTGATCGGCAGCAGGAACACGAGCACGCCGAAACCGACCCAGCGCCGAAGCGTCATCCGCGGCTCTTCGAGAAGCGGTCGTCCGAGCAGGAATCCACCGAGCACGCCGTACGCGAGGCCGCCGAAGTGCGCGGCATTGTCGACCTGCGGGATCGAGAGTCCGTAGACGACGTTGATCGCGATCATGATGGCCACGCTCTTGAGCTGGCTCTTGAACAGCGCGGGCGGGATCTCGCGCCGATGCCGCAGGAAGAATGCGACGTGCGCGCCGAGCAGCGCGAAGATTGCGCCGGACGCGCCCACCGAAACCGTGCGCGGATCCCAGGAGATGCTGACGATCGACGCTCCGATGCCGCAGACGAAGTAGAGGAGCAGGAAGCCGGCCGCACCGAGGTACATCTCCACGAACGGCCCGAGGATCTTCAGGCCCCACATGTTCAAGCCCAAGTGGATCAACCCGCCGTGCAGGAACGTGCTGACGACGAGTCGCCACCACTCTCCGTCGAAACGCACGGCGTGATACTGGTTTGCGCCCAGCTCGAGAGCGAGCTCTGCGCCGACGTGCATCGGGGTCGCGCCGCGCGAGAGCATCCAGCCGAACGCCGCGACGTTCAGGCCGAGAAGGACCCACGAAGCCCAAGTGCGACTGGACGCCACGAGGCGGACTCGCGGATGCTCGGGGCCGATCGGTTGCGCGGAATCGAGGATCTGCATCAGAAGCCCAATTCGGTCATGCGCCGCCCGACCCAGAACTTGCGCGCGGCTTCGATCCAAGCCGCGTCGATGATGAACATGTCCTGCATGGCGCCCGAGTTTCTCCGGGATCCATGGCTCGCGCGAGACCTAAGCTCTCGGAACGCAGAGCCGCTACGCTCAGCGGTCATGACTGCATCCGCGCTCCCCACCGAGGCCGTCGAGATCGCGCCCAACGGGGCCGCGAAGTCCGCCGTGATCCTCCTCCACGGATTGGGGTCCGATGGGCACGAACTCGCGGCGATGGTCCCCGCGATGCGCCTCCCGAGTGAGGCCGCGATCCGTTGGGTGATCCCGCACGCTGCTTCACGACCGCTTTCGATCGCTGGTCGCGAGAAGCGCACGGCCTGGTTCGACGTCGGCCCCGAGGACCTGTGGCGCGCTGTGACGAGTGACCCCGAGGGCCTCGCGAAGGCTGACCAACTCGTACGCGCGTTGATCGAGCGCGAGATCGCGCGCGGCGTGCCCTCGAACCGCATCTTCGTCGGTGGGTTCAGCCAGGGCGGTGCACTCGGGACGTACACGGCGCTGCGCTACGAGAAGCCGCTCGCCGGCGCGATCGCGTTGTCGACGTTCTTGGCGCGGAACGTCGACCTCGAGGCGCAGTCCGTCTCGGCGAATCGAGGACTTCCCGTGTTCGCAGGCCACGGCACGCGCGACCGACTCGTGGCTCCGTCGCGCGGGCGTGAGCTGAAGGATCGTCTGACGGCACTCGGATGTGCCGTGACGTTTCGCGAATACGCGATGGACCACGAGGTCTGCGTCGAGGAGCTCGTCGACCTCGGCGCGTGGATCGCGGCACGGACGCGCTGACTCGCTCGGTTGACCCGTGCGACGGACTCCCCCACGGAAGCATGTGCGGTGTGACGGCTACCATGGAGTCGTTGGGGACCTCGCGGTTCACCGGATTCAAGGCCGTGACAGTCCGCTGGCTCATCCGAAGCTGATGAGGCGAAAGCGCCTTGCTAGAGTCGGCATTCATGGATACTTCCCCTCGGGATTCTGATGAACCGCTCGTTCTATTCGCCTCGTGGCTCCGCCAGCGCGCGCGCGCTGACCCCGAGGACATCGAGACACTTGCACGTTCACACCCGCTACACGCGCCTGCACTCCGCGTTCTAGAGCGGCACTGGAGTGAGATCGAGCCAGCATTGCGCCTTGCTGGCATTTCTCTCGATCAAACCGCCAGCTTCGCAGAGCGCCTAGCAATGCTTCATGGGGCTGATGTCGATCCCGCGATCGCCCTCGATAGTCCCTCGACCGATCTCGGTGAGTCGAGCAAACAAGTCCTAACTCGCCTGGGGCGAAGGCTCGGCTTTTGGCGGTACACCATCGAGGGCGAGATCACGCACGGGGGCATGGGGTCCATTCTTCGCGCTTGGGATGAGGACATCCGGCGGCACATTGCGATGAAAGTCATCTTGGAGCGCGAGTCACCTAACGCTCCGAATGGTCGCGCCCGCGTCGATCCGAGTCAGCTCGCGCGGTTCCTCGAGGAGGCCCAGGTCACTGGACAACTGGAGCACCCGTCCATCGTGCCCGTGCACGAACTCGGGCTCGACCCCTCGGGTCGTGTCTACTTCACGATGAAGTTGGTCAAGGGTCGCGATCTGCGTGCAATTTACGATCTCGTCTTCGACGGCAACGCGGATTGGAGCGAGACGCGCGCTTTAAACGTCGTACTCAAGGTGTGCGAGGCCGTCGCCTACGCCCACAAGAAGGGCGTGATCCACCGCGATCTGAAGCCCGGTAACGTGATGGTCGGAGACTTCGGCGAGGTCTACGTGATGGACTGGGGCTTGGCGCGGGTCATCGGCCGCAAGGACCGGCACGATCCTCGCATCGCACCTGACGCAGGCTCGACGCGCTCGGTGCGCACGGAGCGGCGAGAGGAGCGTGAGGCAGCGCCCGACTCGCCCATCCTGACCATGGACGGCACTGTCGTGGGCTCGCCCGCCTACATGTCTCCCGAGCAGGCCAGGGGCGACGCCGCTGCAATCGATAGCCGGTCCGACGTCTACGCGATCGGCGCGATGCTGTATCACCTGCTCGCCCGCCAGATGCCTTATGTGCCGCTTGGAGCACGAGTCAGCCAGCGCACCATCTTGGGCATGGTCCTTCACGGGCCCCCGCAGAAACTCGTGGAGTTCCGCAGAAACCTGCCGGCCGAGTTGGTCGCGATCTGCGAGCGCGCGATGTCGAGGAGGGCTGAGGAACGTTACGCCACGACGCTGGAACTTGCGGACGATCTGCGCGCGTACCTCGAGAATCGGGTGGTGCGCGCGTACCGCACCGGAGCATGGGCCGAGCTCAGCACATGGACTCGTCGCAACCGCGGCACTGCGGCCGCGATGGCGGGTGTCGGCGCATCACTGCTCGTCGGAGCCATCCTCGTCCTCCAGGGGAAGGCGGCGACCCGTCAGCGCGATCAGGTACTCGCCGACCTGGAACTCGTTCGCAATCTAGTCAACTCGGCCGATGGGCTCTGGTCCGCGCTGCCTAGCGAGGTACCAATCCTTGAGGAATGGATCACGGCCGCGGACGCAGCGGCAGCAAGCCAGCTCGAGTACGAACGGAGCACCAGTGACGTGCTGGAGCCCTCGTCGGCCCTCGCCGTCAAGGCACGCCGGCTGCTCGAGGAGCACAGGCCCTCATTGAAGCGAGAGCGAACTCGAGTGCAGGGGCTCTGGGAGTCCGCCAAGTCGTTGGAGGCTCGCACGGTTTCCTCTCCCGCGGCGCAGGCGCGATGGCGCGCAGCCATCGACGCGATCGCCATGAACCCGCGGTATGGCGGTTCGCAGATCCGCCCGCAGCTCGGGCTTTTGCCGCTCGGCGAGAACTCGAGCACGGGCCTATGGGAGTTCTGGCACGTCCTCTCGGGTGCGGAGCCCGGAACCGACGGCACTCAGCGACCATGGACCCTCGAAGCGCAGACAGGGGTCGTGCTCGTACTCCTGCCTAGAGTCCAGACCGCGCTCGGCTCGATCCCCTTCACGAACCTACAAGCCTCGACCGCCGAGGAACTGTTCCAGCTAGCGCCGTCGCAGCCCGAGTGGGGCACGCCATGGCACGATCCGGCCGCGCGCCCCCAAGACGGATTTCTGGAGGGCATCGAGCTCGACCCCTTCTTCATGTCCAAGTACGAGCTGACTCAGTCGCAGTACGCTCGACTGACCGGTCGCCGGCCCAGTCAAGGAGCTCGGGCGGACACTCACCCGGTTGAGTATGTCTCGTGGAACGAGGCGCAGGCCGCGCTAGCCAGGGTCGAACTTCAACTTCCGACTGACGTTCAATGGGAGTACGCCTGCCGTGCCGGAACGACTTCACCATTCTGGACGGGCTGGACGTTTGCTGAGCTACAGGGCGCAGCAAACATCGCGGACCGCACGCGCGGCCGCTCACCCTTCGCGATGGGTCAAGAGACGGCCGAGGTCGAGGACCTCTTTCTCGGAACCGCGCCGGTGGGTTTGGTCCGTCCAAATGGGTTCGGCCTGTTCGACGTTCACGGCAACGTGTGGGAATGGTGCCGCGACGGCTATCGCCTCGACCGAAACCCGCGTGACGGAGACGGGCTAGCCGTGGACTCCGAGTCAATCGATGCGAAAGTACTGCGCGGCGGGAGCTTTTTCACACCTGCGCGGAACGTTCGCTCCGCCTATCGGCTCACGGGTGGCTTCGCTGCATCCGATCGCGACGGAGACGTCGGTGTGCGCCCGTCCCGACCCCTGATGCGCTAACCCTGATGCGCTAGCTCGGCCGCGATGCTCGGCGCTACAGGCTCCAGGTGACCTGGCGCGCGTTCGTCGTGTTGAAAGTATCCGTCGTACAGAACGGTGCCGAGTTGCGATACCAGCACTGGTACACCCGGTGCGCGCCGGGAACGTTGTAGCCACGCAGTGCGACCGGAAGGTCGCCCGTGTCCGGATACTGCGAGGAGCCCGAGGCGTTCAACTTGGTGGCCAGTCGGATGACCGTGCCACCCGCACAGCGCAGGCCGTCGCCGAACACCGTACCAAGGCCGCCGTTCACCGCATTGGTTCCCTGGAAGTACAGCGCGGGGCAATCCGGCATGCCCGAACCTTCGAGTACCAAGTTCGCTGTCGAAACACTGGCTGTCCCGCTCAGGCGCAGCTTTCCGCCGTTGCCCAGCGAGTTCGTGCAGCCTTCGCCCGCACCCAAAACGCTCGCATTTCCGCAGGGGCAGGCAGTACTCGCTCCATCGCCTGCACAGAAGGACGGAGCCGCCAACATTACGGATGTGGAGGTTTCGGCCAGTGGTGCCTGTAGTTCGACGTTGCCAGCCGAGTCCCGTGCGACGCAGTAGAAGTCGTACCGCGAGCCCGATTGCCCCGTGAACGTGGCGCTTGTGGTGGTCGTCTGATCGAGGAGGACTTGGTAGTCACCGCCGTCGCGCGCGACATAGACAGTGTAATCCAACGGCACGCCGACGGAGTCGGTGCCTGACCATGCGATCTGGAACTCCTCGGTCGCGAACTGAGCAGGTAGCACGCTCATGATCCCAACGGGACGAACGCCGTCGATATGGTTCCGGACCGTATTCGTCTGGAAGGACGCCAGCTGTTCGAACTGAATCGTCGCCCGGTTGATGATCGGCGTGCCGGGAGGCAAGCCACCCGAGGGCGCGATCAGAAAATACGCGTTCCCGGCTTGTCCAGGCTGCAAGTTGATGCCCAGCAGGTTGAGGGTGACGACACGGCCAACGATGCTGACTTGTGCCCCTGGTGCAATCACCTGCAGGGTAGACAGATCAAGGTTTGCATCGAAATCGTCCACGATGTGCACGTCGAGCGCCGGCGCCGTGCCGACGTTCTCATAGTGGACAAAGTAGGACAGCCGTTCGCTGGGCTGGATGCACAGTGGGTTCACGACCTGCTTCTCATTGGGGTCCTGCGGACCTATGACCACGGCTTCGTCAGCCCAACGGCTGACGATGTTCGCCGAGGCATCGAAGCACGCGATTGCAACGTCGCGCGTGGCCCGCAGGCAAGCCTGAGACTGTCCTCCACAAACCTGGAACGCACAGGCTGCTCGACAGATCAGACACTGCAGCGGGTCAACGCTGCACGAGGACGGGCAGCACCCCACGAAGCAGTCGCAGGTCGAGGATTGGTTCAAGACGAGGTCGAAGCAGCCGCTCCAGGACTCGGGCAATCCGTACCCAGCCCACACAGGGCCGCCGGGCACGACGGTTCCGAGCGACGTGAGGGGGTCCAGTACGGCGCGGTACGTGAGGATCTGGGTCTGGCCAGGCGCAATGGACGGGATCCGCCAAGCGGCTAGGCCGAGCCTCGCCATCGTAGTGGTGTCGAGCAACGCTGGAGGACTGACCTCGAGAAGTTGGAAGTAGCGTGGATCCACCGACTCGAGCACGTCGAGGTTTGTGGCCGTCGCGAGACCCGTATTGCGAACGGTGATCGCGTAGTCGACCGTGCGCCCAGGTATCGGCGTCGTCCCACGCTTCTGGACGCGAATGCCTCGGCTTGGGTCGAAGGTGTACGAAACTCGCACGGTTGCTCCCGCCTGCGCGTTGAAAATGCTGACGAGGTTTCCTGAACCGGTCACAAAGGATTGCCCCTGGGCAAACAGTATCAACGAAATCGTGCCTGGAGTTCCGTGCGGGCCCACGAAGGCGGCGCGGTCAGCTGGGTCCAATGGCGCGGCGGAGCCTGCCGACGCAGAGAACGTGACCGCTGGCAACGTGATCCCGGAGCTACCCCCGAAATCGAGTGATCCGTCGAACGGGGAGAGCGAAACATTGTCGATCAGGGTCGGCGTTGCCGTGACAGTTCCTGATACAGGCAAGGACAAGATGAGATTGGCAAGAACCGTGACCATGCACGGCACGGGCGCCGCGTCCATGTTCTCCAGCCCCGCCGATCTGCGGCAGGAGCCTTCGACCGCGATGCCGACATCGATCAGGTCACCGAGTGCGGGATCGAACTTGGGAACTACGACATCCTGCATCCAGTTCGTGGCCTGCAGGGGAAAATCGCGAGTGTGGTGGATCTGCTGGTACTGCGCGAGACCCGGGCAGGCCAACGCGAGTCCGACGAAGAGAAGGAGCAGCAGCGAGCGGTTGTTGGAGGTGCAGGACATGGTGAGTGCGAGGAAAACTGCAAGTTGAAGAGGACCCCGATGCTCGGAAGTTGAGCGATGCGTCTCGGGCTTGGCGCCGAACCTACCAGAACCTAGGGAATTGTGCTTCGAGCCCGAATGCTCGTTTGCCTTGGTCTGTCGATGCCGGTGATGCCTGATAGTATGGAAGCGAATCGACGTGCTCAGTCGCCTTACGCTGAGCGTAGCAGCGCGATGGGTCCCGGCTGATCTGAGTCGACCTATTCACCGCGACGTTTCGGGCGCTTTTCCGCCGGCGCGTTCCAGGGATCCTCGGGCCACGAGTGGCGCGGATAGCGCGTGCGGAGTTCCTTGCGGACCTCGAAGTACGCGCCGTTCCAGAAGCTCGCGAGATCGTCCGTCACCTGCTGCGGTCGACCGTTCGGCGCCAGGAGGTGCACGACGACGCGCACGCGGCCGCGGGCGACACTGGGTGTCTGGGCCAGGCCGAACAACTCTTGGATGCGCGCGGCGAGCACGGGCGGACGGCCCGGTTCGTACGTGAGTCGGATGCTGTTGCCGCTCGGAACCGCGAGACGCTCGGGTGCGTGCTCATCCAACGCGCGACGCTGATCCCACGGCAATCGTTCGAGGAGGAACGTCGCGAGATCCTTGCGTTTCAAGTCGGCCAGCGACCGACAACCGCGTGCGAAATCGGGCAGCAGCGCACGCAGATCCGCGTTGTCGTAGGCCGGTAGTCCGATCTCCGGGATCCAAGCGCGCAACGAGCGCACACGTGTGAGCACGTTGGCTGCGTCGGGGTCTTCGAGCGGCAGGAATCGAGGCAAGTCCTCGGCCGCTGCTGCGGCGAGAGCGGTGGCGACGTCGTCCTCGCTCGCGGCGCCGGTTTCGACTTCGTCGAGCACGAGTCCGTTCCAAGTCGAGCGTCGCAGGGCGCGCACGCGACCGGTCGCGGCGTCGAAGCGCACGCCGGATTCCTCGTGAATATCGGCTGGATCGAGCCATGCGCGGTCGACGGCCGACGCTTGGCGTACGAGCGCTTCGGCTCGTTCTCCGCGTTCGCCGCCGTCGAGATCGACGCACACGAACAGGTCGTGGTCGACTACGCCCGATTCCTCGGCGAGGCGAACTCCTCGGCCTCCTTCCATCACGGCGCGGCGTGACCCGGACTCGCGTCGACGAGCGAGTCGATCGGGCCAGGCAGTCAGCAGCGCGCGCATCAGCGCCTCTTCGTCGTGCTCGTCGGATCCAACGTCGCCGAGAGCACGTGCGGCTTCGCGCACGAAGTCCTCGGCCGCGCGCAGGACGTACCGTGCGGCGCTCGTGTTGAGTTCTCCGGGAGCCGCCGGCGACGATCCGCCGCGATCGAACGCGCGCAACGCACGCACGCGATCGACGACGTCGCTGTCGGATCGGCGCGCGTTCCGCTGCGAGGGATTACGCAGGAACGGGTCGCGTTCCTGCAGCATCGCGGCCGCGATCGACGCGTCGAAGACGATGCCGCGCGCGTGCCCTTCGACGAGGAGCCGCGCGAGACGCGGATGCGCACCGAAGCGTGACAGCGTACGTCCGAGATCCGTGATTCCCGATGCATCGGTCGCTCCGAGTCGCGCGAGCAGCATCGTCGCCGCATCGAGCGCGAGCTTCGGCGGGGCTTCGAACCACGGAAATGCGGCCGGATCGCGTTCGCCGAACGCCAAGAGCTGCAACACGGGACCCGCGAGGTCGACGCGACGGATCTCGGGGTCGTCCTCGTCCTGCAAGGAACGTTGCGCACCTTCCGTCCACAGGCGCAGACAGATTCCGGGTTGCGTTCGACCCGCTCGCCCCGCGCGCTGATCGGCTGACGAGCGCGAGATGCGCACGAGCTCGAGGCGGTCGAGCCCGACGCCTGCGTCGTAACGCGAGCGGCGCGCGAGCCCGGAGTCGACGACGGCGGTCACGCCTTCCACCGTGACGGACGTCTCGGCGACGTTCGTGGCGAGGATGACTTTGCGCGCGTCGCCGCGACGGAGCACCGCGTCCTGATCGGCCGCAGGCAGATCGCCGTAGAGTTCGTGCACGCGCACGCCGCGCCGTGGCGCAAGAAGCGCTAGAGCTTCCTTCGTTCGGCGAATCTCACCGACTCCCGGCAAGAACGCGAGCACATCGCCCTCGGTCGCCGCGAGCGCTTTCTCGACGCCCCGGGCGACTTCGCGGTCGACGAAGCGATCCGGCTCGCGGTCGAGGTAGGAGACGTCGACGGGGAAGAGGCGCCCCGAGCTCTTGATGATCGGTGCGTTGCCGAGCCACTCGGCGATGCGAGCGGCGCGCAACGTCGCGGACATGACGACGATGCGCAGATCGGGGCGCGCGTCGAGTTGGACGCGACGCGCGAGAGCTAGAGCGAGGTCGACATGCAGGCTGCGCTCGTGGAACTCGTCGAACACGAGGACGCCGACGTCGGACAGGAACGGGTCGTCTTGCAGGTAGCGAACGAGCAAGCCCTCCGTCACGACGAGGATCCGCGTCGCGCGTGAGGCTTTCCGCTCGAAACGCACGTGAAAACCGACTTCGCCGCCGAGTTCGACTCCGCGCTCGAATGCGATGCGCCGCGCGGCCGCGCGCGCCGCCAGGCGACGCGGTTCGAGCATCACCACGCGCAGGGATCCCGCCAGGCCGGCATCGAGCAGTGCCGGCGGCACGCGCGTCGTCTTGCCCGCGCCAGTCGGGGCTTCGAGCACGGCGCACGGATGTGCGCGCAGCGCGGCGACGAGTTCCGGCAAGACGCCGTCGATCGGGAGCGGGGACGGAGTCATCGGTGCACGGATGCGTCGCTATGCTAGCCGCGCTCGTGGCTGGCGTTCCCTTGTTGCTCCCTTACGGCGATCGCGTCCCTCGACTAGGCGCAGGCGCGTTCGTCGCGCCGACCGCGACGATCATCGGCGACGTCGAGCTCGGCGTACGTGCCTCGGTCTGGTACGGCGCAGTCCTCCGCGGCGACGTGCACACGATCCGCGTCGGGGACGATTCCAACGTGCAGGACGGTGCCATGTTGCACGGAACGCTGGGCGAATTCGCCGTGATCGTCGGGGCACGCGTGTCGATCGGCCACCAAGCGACCGTCCACGGCGCGACGATCGAAGACGACGTCTTGATCGGTATCGGCGCGCGAGTTCTCGACGGCGCTCACATCGGCAGTTGGTCACTGGTCGCTGCCGGTGCGATCGTGCGAGAGGGAATGATCGTTCCGCCACGCTCGCTCGTCGTCGGTGTCCCCGGTGTCGTGAAACGCGCGCTGACGGAGCGCGAACTCGAGGTGATTCGCCGCACTCCCGAGCGCTATCGCCTTCTTGCCGCCGAGCACGCGCGGATCTTCGCGGCCCGATGAACACGACGCTCCCGATTCCTTGGAACGCCACGGTCGCGCGCCGCGTCGACGTGAACGAGAGCCTGCGCATCTTGTGGATCCGTCCTGATTCCGGATCGATCCAACCGTTCGAACCGGGGCAGTTCGTGCAACTCGGTTGGCCGAAGCCGGAGCATCCCGCAGGGCCGCCCCCGACGCGCGTGCGCTGGAACAAGCGCTCGTACTCGATCGCGTCCTCGCCGGAGGAGACCGGTGCCTACGAGCTGTGCCTCGCGCACGTCCACGGCGGTGTCCTCACTCCGCAGCTCTTCGAGCAGCCCGAGGGCGCGCGCGTGTGGTGCGACGACGCACCCAAAGGACACTTCACGCTGGCGCGAATTCCGGAGGGTCGCCATCTCGTGTGCGTCGCGACGGGGACGGGCATCGCTCCGTTCACCTCGATGTTGCGGCGATATCGCGGGACGGGGCGTTTCCGGAAGCTGACGATCCTCTGGGGCGCGCGGGGGAGTGCAGATCTTGCATACGACGCGGAGTTCCGTGCCGCGGCGTCATCGAACGCGGAGGTGCGCTACGCAGCGATCGCTTCACGCGAGCCGGCCTCGAGCACGTGGTCCGGAGCGCGCGGGCGCGTGCAGGCCTTGCTCGACGGCGCGACCTTCGTATCCATCGCGGGCGAGCCGCTCGAGCCCTTCGACACGCACGTCCTGTTGTGCGGCAACCCGGCCATGATCGACGACGTGCGTGCATTGCTGGAACCGCGCGGCTTCGTCCTCGACGGCGCGAAAGCGTCGGGAAATCTGCACTTCGAGCGCTACTGGTAGGCGCCATCGTGGACGCGGATCACGGGGGTCATCGAGGCTCGGCAGCGGTGATGGATCGGGCCAGAACGGGCTCGAGCTCGCGCGCGACGATCTCGTGACCGAGCAAGTTCAGATGGAGATCGGTGCGCCAGAAACAGGGCTCGTCCGACGCCCGCAGCGCCGCTGTCATGTCGACGACCTCGATGCCGAGAGCGGCGACGTCCGCCATGATCGAGGCCGTCATCCGGACGTGTTCTTCGAGATCGCCGTCGTCGAGGCCGAGCGCTCGCATCGTCGGTTCGACGAGGTCCGGCATGCGCTGTCTCTCGATCTCGATCGGCGAAGGGAGATGGACACAGACGAGCCGGATGCCGCGCGCGTGACAGACCGCCGAGATCTCCGTGAAGACTTCCAACGCCGCCGCGCGCGCTAAAAGCACCTCTGAAGCGTGATCCTTGAATCGCGCGACCGATAGCAATCCCTGGTGGGAAGCGGGCACGAAGATGTCACCCGTGTGCCCTTCCGGCGGACGGTCGTCTCGATCCCATTCCGGCAAGGGTAGGCGCGCGAAGTAGCGGTACGGCAGGAGTGCCTCGCGGAAATCGTTGCCGCCGTGCACCGTGACGACGAACACGTGCGGGGCGAGGCCGCGATGACCCTCGAGCACGCCCACGTAGTTGTAGAACGAGTACGCGATGTCCGCCGCGTTCAGCACCTCGACGGATCCGGCACCGTCGCGCGCGGCGAGCGCGACTTCCAGTCGAGTCGCGAACGCGTCCGCGTTGTCGCAGAACCCGGACGTGTGCGAGTCGCCTGTGAGCAGGATCCGCAGGGCCGGCCTCGCCTCGCGAAGTTCCTCGTCCTCGCGAAATCCGAGCGAGTTCGTGCGGAACGTCCACCGACCGCGTGGATGCTCGGGCCAATCGACGACGTGCCGCAGATCAGGTCGATGCGCGTAGTAGCTCCATGGGTCGTAGCGGTTGATCCGCGTCAGCACTTCGAACACGGTCGCGGCCTCGTCGGGAGGCAAGTACCAGCGTCGATCCTCGGGCCGCTCCGGGATGATCTTCTGCGAGCCCTCGAGTGTTGGAGCCTCGCGACTGCGACGATCCATGAGGT
>Ga0163154_10003219_pt1 | contig 22943 bp, 15 predicted proteins | sample OliLakLV19MP9P1_FD_148649 | JGI IMG/M metagenome (GOLD analysis project Ga0163154, IMG submission 148649) | Freshwater microbial mat bacterial communities from Lake Vanda, McMurdo Dry Valleys, Antarctica - Oligotrophic Lake LV.19.MP9.P1 | ecosystem: Environmental > Aquatic > Freshwater > Lake >... | reverse complement strand
GACCAACGGGGCGTCCGTTTGTGACCATAAATTCGCGGACGCGCCGTTGCGCGTCCCACCATTTGCCCGTTTTCTAGGAGGATTTTCGACATTTTTAGAAAGTGCGTGTAATGTGACATTGGCGAAGTAGTTACAAATCGGATTGTAACGAAGAGTGCGGAACACGGCAATAGGGGGGTACTTTAAGGGATCAAACACCGACCCACCCATAAAAAAAGCGTCCCCCTGCCTGAACTTCAGGCAGAGGGATACTCTCGCTACTAGGACAAGCGCTTACCCACCGTTGGGCAGGTCGCGGCTATCGGGGGTTTCCCTCGGCGCACCGCCGGTATCCTCTTGTTCCAAATCACCGGGGATCAACGATGGCAGTTCCGAGCCAATCGGCGCATCCGGCAGGGCAGGAATGACTTCCGGATCTGTTTCGTTACGCCCACCCGAACCTTGCACGTTGAACAACCGCCCGACACTCCATGGGCTATAGCCACCCGCTGCGCTCCAGCTTTGAATCCACCAGCGGTATTGATCCACCGCACGGTAAGACAAGATCGGCGTCAATGAGCAGGTATTGCCCACGCAGGCACTCGCCGCCGACACCCACTGATCCAAAAGCTTGGGACCGGCGGTATTGCTGATCCAGATATAGTACCACGTCACACCCGGCACGCGGTTCCACGAGTAGGTCACGGACGGACCCACCACCGTGCCAATCGGCGCGATCTGGGTTGGCGTGGGGTTGGGGATATTGACGCTGAACGGAATTTCATTCGTCCAGTTGCCATACCCACCCGTCGTACTCCATGCCTGAATCCACCAGCGATAGGCACCCGCATACAGGTTCAAGCCCGGTGTCACCGAGCAAACCCCCGCCGCGCAAATCGCACCCGTCGCGTACCACTGATCCATCACATAGCCTTCGGGACCACTGACCCACAGGTAGTACCATGCCGCGTCCGACACTGCGTTCCAGCTAAAGCTGGGGGTCGCGGCTGTGATCGTCCCCGTTGGCGCAATCGGCGTCGCCAAACCGGGCGGCACCGCCACCGTGAAGCCATAGGCACCACTCCACAGGCTGTAACCGCCGTCGATGTTCCAACTTTGGAGGAACCAGCTATAGGCACCGCCGCCCATCGTCACACCGGGCATCACCGAGCAAACCGCGCCCGTGCAAACATTCGCCGCATCGACCCAAATATCAAGGACGTGCGCCCCATTGTTGTTGCCGATCCACAGGTAGTACCATGTGGCGTCAGCGACCTTGTTCCAGCTAAATTCGGTCGGCGCGGCGTTGAACACCCCCAACGGCGCAATCGCAGTCGGGATTGCAGGCGCATCACTGACGGCAAATGTCCAATTTGCTGCCACTTGCTGCCCATCCCCACCGGCATCCGTCCGCCCATTGATCGCCACGCTGTACAAGCCGCCCACGAGGTTATCGGTCGGGTTAAAGGTGACGGTGCGCGTGGCATCGTCATACGACAGCGCTCCACTGACCGGCGTCGCGTCGTTGGTGTTAAAGCCACTGACCAACGTCCCGTTATAGGTGACGACGAAACCCGCCGCGTCGGTGACGGAACCGCTGTTCATAGATTGATTCCATGTCGCGGTGATGTCGCCGTTGTATGCCAGCGAGGTGCCGTCCATCGGTGTCGTCGCAATCACATACGGATCACGCCAGTTCGAGACGGTGCCTGTCAACAATTGCGTGCCACTGCCGCCATAGGTCACGGTCAAGGGGCGATTTGGCGTTTCCGCATTGCCGTCCGCTTCCTTTTCGACCTTATCCCAAGAGCCGCGCGTGTACTTGTATTCGGTGCTGTACCCATCGGGCAAGTTGAGCGTGATCTGCCACAGTGTCGGGTTGACCTGCGTCATCGCCATGCCGCCCGGATTCCAATCGGCATAGCCCGCCCCGCCAAAGCCACCGACCAGATAGACGGTGCCGATGGTGTTGGTTGGCACTGTGGCTTGGAAGGTGACCGCCACCATCTGCACGACCGGAGCCGCTTCGACGGTGTTCGACGCTGCTGATTCGTTGCCGCTGGCATCGCGCGCGGTAATCTGATATTCGTAGACCGTGCCCGCCGTGATGGTGTTGTCGATAGTGCTGGTCGCCGCCGCGTTGGTCACGGTGCCGACGAGCGCGAAGCTGCCGACATCCTTCACGCGCCGATACACACGGAAAGAGAACAAATCACCGTCGGTATTGGGATGCGCATCCCACGCCAACGAGACGCTCACGCCCGTCGTGCCGCTCACACTCAAATTGGTGGGCGCGCTCGGCGCAATGGCATCGGTCGGTGCCGTGACGGTCAAAACACCGGCATCGCCGACATCATAGGGCGGAGAGTTCTTATCGGTGTAGAACCAAGTGACACCGCCATCGGCGCTATAGCGCGTGGTGTACTTGAAGCTGCCTTCGCTCAGTGGCGTCATCGTGCCGCTGAATTCGTCATTGTTCTGACCGAAGTCATAGCCACCGCTGGGAGTCATGTCAAACCACGTCCACGAGCCTAACGACGGGGCGTCGGCTGCGGGACCATACCCGACTTGCGCTTTCAGGTTGGGCACCGGGCTGGCACTGGCATCGGTGACACCACTGATCCAAATTTGCCCGTAAATCGTGGGCGTCGCCCCCGAACCGAGGACATGATCAATCGTATGGGGCCACTGGAGGTTGTACCAAGAGTTGCTGCTTAGGTCATACGCCGCCACGCCAACCGTGAAGTTGGTCGGCGCGTACTGCGTATCGCCACCCGCGTCCGTTCGACCGCTGATCGCGACCGTATAGGCACCGGGAGCCAACGCCGCAGCGGGCGTAAACGTGACGGTCTTGCTGGCGTCGTCATATGCCAACGCACCGCTGACCGCGCCACTGGGACCCGTGACCACAAAGCCCGCCGCTGTTTCGACCGAGCCTTCATTCATTGACTGGCTCCACAGGGCAGTGATCACCCCGCCGGCGCTCAGCGATCCACCATTGGCAGGGGTCGTCGAAACCACAAACGGATCACGCCAGTTGGCGACGGTGTTGCTGATGGTCTGTGCCCCATTGGCACCATAATCAGCCCCCGCTTGGCGATCCCCGATTTCGGTATTGCCATCGGCTTCTTTTTCGACCCGTTCCCAAGCGCCGCGTGTGTATTTGTACGCTACTTGCGTGCCATCCAAAAGGGTGAATTGGCGTTCCCATGTCGTGGCATCGATTTGCGTCATCGCCATCGCGCCTGGATCCCATTGGGGATAGCCCGCGCCGAAATTGCCGGCAATATAGACCGTGCCGGGCGTGCCAGCGGGCACGGTGACTCTGAACGTAACCGTTACTTCGCGCATCACCGCTTCGGCTTCGACGATATTGGACGCAGCCGATTCATTGAGGCTGGTATCGACGGCGGTCACTTGGTATTGATAAACCTGCCCAGTCGTCACCGTCGAATCGACGTACCCGACCGCAGCCGCATCATTGACCGAGCCGATGAGCATGAAGGCATTGACCGGAGCAGCACTTAACGGAGCGGCATCCGACCGATAAATATTGAAGCCATACAAATCGCCATCGGTATTGGGCTGCGCATCCCATGCCAGCGTGACGCTGACCGCAGTCGTGCCCGTCACTGTCAAGCCCGTTGGGGCAGACGGTGGGGTCGAATCACCACCCGCAAGCACCGTTAACACACCCGTGTCAGCGGCATCATAGGGCGGACCCGATTTGTCGGTATAGAACCACGTCACCCCGCCGTCAGAACTCCAGCGGGTAGTGTAATTGAATGTTCCTGTTTGCGTAGGCAGCATCTTGCCGATGTATTCGTCATTGCTTTGCCCCGCAAAATCATGCGCTGGATTGGGAGCCATCTCGAACCACGTCCACGACCCTAACGAGGGGGCGTCCGCGTTGGGACCATAGCCGACTTGCGCGCGAATGCCGGGATAGGCGGTGGCGCTGCCAGTATTGGTGCCGTTGTCGATCCAAATCTGCGCATAAATACTGTCGGTCTCGTTGACCGCGCTCAACACATGGTTGAGGGTATAGGGCCACTGGAGGTTATACCACACGCCCGAACCACCAAGGTTGACCGCCGGAATAGCCCCGATCTCATTGGAGAGATCGCTGACCAAGCCGTTGCTTGCTACTGCCTTGATGACATACCACAACTTGATAGCATTCGTCAGCCCGGTATCCAAGAACGTCGAGTCGGTGACGGTGGTGATTAATTCGTATCCACCGTGGCTCAACCGGCTGCGCCACACTTGATAGCTGGTCGCGCCGTTCACGTTCGACCAATCGAGGGTGACTTGGTTCGAGGCGCTGAGGGCGCTCAGATCGGCGACTGCGGCGGGACGACTGCCCGCGAAACCGATGTTGGGGAACAAAATTGCCCCGCCGGTCGCTGGCACGTTATTGACGGTGATCACACCGTTCGCGCCCACGCTATAGCCCGCGCTCGTCAACAGTTCCGTCCATGCCGCGCCATTAGCGACATAGCCGCTCAGGTTGACACTGACCGTTTGCGCGCTGTCGGTGCGGTTGAGGATGACGAGGGCGGCATCGCTATCGTCTGCCATCAAGCGCAGGTAGGCATAAATGCCGTTGGTATCGTCCAACAACAAGGGGATCAGTTCGCCCGTGCGCAGGGCAGGATGGGCATTGCGGGCACCCGTCAAGGTGGCGTAGTAGTCAAACAACGCCTGTTGCTGGGGCGCGCTCTGCATGTGGGCATAGTAGGGTGTGCCCGTTTGATCCAACCACGGATAAGGGACGCGGTTATACGGATCATCTTGCCACTGGCTGCCATCCCACGCGGGCGGGTTGACAGTGCCGACTTCATCTCCGTAATAGATGGTCGGTGCGCCCGGCATCGTCATCTGTACCAGCGCCACACCCTTGAGACGTTGAATCGCGCTGCTCCAGTCGTAATTGGGGTTATTGTAAAGCGCCGTGTTGGCGGTGTCGGTATTGCTGTCCAACATGAACAAGGCACGGCTGGTATCATGGCTGCCGAGCAAGTTCATCATCGCTTGATAGGCTTCGGGCGCGTAACGCTCTTCCCAATTGAGGATGCGTTCGTTGAAGGCGGTCGGGGATAGCGGATTGAGGACGCCCGCCGAACTGCCGCCGTTGTGATCATTGTCCGCGAACGGTTCATCGCGGAAGAAGCTGAGATACGCCGACGAATATTGATAATTCATCGTCGCGTCCCACTGATTGTCAATCGTCCACGAGGTCGAGTTGCCCCATTCTTCGCCGACGATATAGGTATCTGGGTTGACGGCACGCACCGCTGCCCGCAAGGTTTCCATGTAGTTATCAGATGGGTCATTCAGCGTGCCGTGATCGATTTCCGGCGCGACATCGAGACGCCAACCATCCGCCCACTGCATCCAGTACGGTGCCACCGAGTTGATGCCATCGGTCAAGAAGTATTCGCGCACGGCTGGCAAGTCGTGGTTATACACCGGCAGACTATCGAAGATACCGAACCAATAATTGTAATCGCGGTTATCGGAACAAGGCGGAGTGCCCACGCCGACATAGGCTTTGAACGGATACCAAGCGAGGCGTGGACTGCTGAGCGACTCGCACGCGCCGACGTCGGCATGACGCCCGTAGCGATCAAAATAGATGCTGTCCGAGGACGAATGGTTGAACACACCATCAAGGATGATGTGAATACCGCGCGCCTCTGCTTGTGCTGACAACATTTGGAACAACGCTAGATCGCCGAAATTGTCATCGATCTGCATGAAGTCCGTCGTGTCATATTTGTGATTGGAGGGCGACTCGAAAATCGGGTTCAGATAAATCGCCGTGACGCCCAAATCTTCGATATAATCAAGTTGGTCGATCACCCCTTGCAAGTCACCACCGTAGAAGTTCTGGCTGTAAATGCCGGCGCAGGTGCTAGAACTGCCCACAGCGCTACGGGGATCGCAAACGTGGGTGTTCCAGTCGGTGCCGTTGGAACGCTGCACACTGGTATTTTCATTGTAGAAGAAGGTGCCCGCTGGCAAATTATTGGCAGAATTGCCATCGCGGAAACGATCCACGAACACCTGATAAACGACCGCATTCTTGATCCAGTCGGGGGTCTGGAATGTCGGATCGTAATGCGTCAATTGATACCCGTTGTCGGGGCTATTGGCAAAAGTTGTGCCCCAGCCACCAGTACGCGCGGCATCATCTTCGTAAAAGGCTTGCGAACTGCCGTCTTTGACGATGAAACGGTACCAATAGACGGTAGGCAAGGCGCTGGCGGGCAGCGTCACTTCCCAAAATTCATAGACCGTCGCATCACCGACAAAGGTCACGCCGCTGACGGCTTTCGTCAGATCATAGACGGTGGAGGTGTCGATGCGGTCATTCCAGACGCGCATCTGTGCCGAAGTGAGATCACCATCCAGCGCGCGCAACCGCAGCGTGACGGCAGTCCCAGTCGGTACAGCACCTTGCGGATACCGATACAGAGGATCACGGCTGTTATGTCCCAGATCGTTCCAGTTGATATTGTTGTCGCCCGCCAGCACCATCGGCACCGAGGCACCCAACACAATCAAAAAGAACAGCGCTATGACGACAAACCGCTGTTTTAGATAATTTTGCTTCATTAAACGTGTCCTTATCGCCCAAAGATGATCTTTTCGTCCCATGACGAAATGAGGTGAATTACATAAAAGCAACCGTTGCCTATTATGCAACCTTACAGTGGATGATAACGATTCGGAAAATTCAATGCAATCTATTCACCACGGATTTCACACAAGGTTGTGCAATACTTACAAATTGAGCGAAGCCTTTTGGGTGGCTTTTTCGGCAGCACGTTTCACTTTTTGCGCTTCTCGCGCTTTCACCTTCGCAATATAATCAACGGCATCGGGGGTTTTGCATCCCGTCTCCCCATGATCTACGATCACTTCGCCGATCCGTTCTGCGCTGGGCAGCATGAGCATCTCCAAGCCGCTGGTGCGCACTCCAATAGTGATGAGCGCACCGTTCATGGCATAACGCACGCGATTCTTGGCATGATGAATATCTCGTTCAATCCGCACAAGATAGGGTTCAAAATAACTGTCCGGCAAAGCTGACTGACTTGCCAAATGGGACAACAATCCCCACCCCGCCGACTCGATCCATTCGCCATCCGCATCAATCCACGACTCGGCTTTAGGTTGAAGGAAACGGGTTTGCGCGGCAAAACTAGTAAAAGCGTCGCAGATCACATAATTGGTGAGCTGATGCACCCACGAGTCGAGCGTCGCTTCTTCGACGCTATTGGGATCAGCAACCAACAGCGCTAGAATACGCGCATCGTGGTTATCCGTCGCCCACAATTGCAGCGCCAGCCCATGATCTTTCTTCATCCGTTTGCTTAAGGTCTGCATATTGGCAGCACTGATGCCGAACTGTGCCCCAGTGACACCGTGACGGCTATAAATTTTGTGCGTTTGGGGGTTGCCCAGCGCTTCTAATGCTTGCATAATTTCGGCGAGATCACTCACGATTTCCGTCCTTCTGTTCTGTTTTCAATAGCATACCATAAATCTTGAGATAGCGCGTCTATTACATAAAAATTCAGATGTCGTCCATAAATAAAAATAGCAGTATACTAAAGAGAATTATCGGCGCATCACCAGAAAATAATGTGCCTAAACTGTGACCACAAACTCCGAATTCCCAACTGCGGCGCTAGAACGTATCCGTGCCGAGCTTCAACTTCATGACCGAGCGATGGGCGCATCCAGTTGCGGGATCACCATTGCGGATGCCAATCTGCCGGAAATGCCGCTGATTTACATCAACGATGCCTTCACCCGCATCACTGGCTACACTCCCCAAGATACCCTCGGACGCAATTGTCGTTTCTTACAACGGGAGGATCGCGATCAACAGGGGCTTACCGATTTGCGTGTCGCCCTAACGCAGGGCAAGGATTGCACCATCCTGTTGCGCAACTATCGTAAAGATGGGGAATTGTTCTGGAACGAGTTATTTACTTCCCCCATCCTTGATGAACAGGGGCGCTTAACCCACTTTATCGGCGTTCAAACCGACGTCACCCAACGGATCATCATCCGTGACGCCCTGCAAACTGAACGCGATGCGTTGGCACAGGCACTCGCCCAATTGCGCGATACCCAAGCCATGCTCATCCACTCCGAAAAGATGAATGCCCTCGGTCAGTTGGTCGCGGGCGTCGCCCACGAGATCAATAACCCGATCTCGTATGTGACCAGCAATCTTCACAGCTTAAACCGCACGGTTGCCGATATTTTTGACACCTATCGCGCCTTAGAGAAATTGGCACAAGGGGCAACCGTTCACCAGACCACCCTCACCCAAATTCGCCAAGATGCCGATCTCGATTTTGCCGAAACTGATACCGTTGACCTATTGCGGGCGTCGCTAGGCGGATTGGAGCGCGTCCGTCAGATTGTAGAGGGGTTACGCACCTTTGCCCGCCTCGACGAATCTGCCATCAAATTCGCCAACCTCCGCGAAAATATCGAAAGCACGTTGATGCTGGCAAGCGTTGAATTGCGCAACCGTATCAACACCGAACTCGATTTCGCCGATCTGCCGGAAATTTTGTGTAATCCCGCCGCGCTGAACCAAGTCTTTTTGAATCTAATCGTCAATGCCGCGCAAGCCATCCCCGGCGAAGGCAAATTGACGATCCGAGGGCGTGCCACCGAGTCTGAGGTGATCCTCACTTTCACCGACACGGGGGAGGGTATCCCACCAGAGGTGCTGCCACGCATTTTTGATCCTTTTTTCACCACCAAACCAGTCGGTAAAGGCACCGGTTTAGGGCTGTCTATTGCCTATAATCTGATCACGGTGCAACATCACGGGACGATCACCGCAGACTCGATCGTTGGTGTTGGCACTACCTTTACCATTACCCTGCCTAAGGACAAAAACTCGTGACTGATGACCGCCCACCGTTGCTCGATGGCAATCTGCTCGACTACCGATCCGTTTTGGGTGGGCGTGGTCATCTGCTGATCATTGACGACGAGGAAGAAGTCCTCAAAGCGCTTCAACGTCAATTTCGGCGGGATTATGAAGTTCACCTTGCCAATGGTGCCGAAGCCGGCTACAAAGTGATGACTCAAGCCCCGATCCAAGTGATCATCAGTGACCAACGTATGCCCGGTATCACGGGGGCGGAATTTTTCGGAAAGATCAAAACGGAATTCCCCGACGCGATGCGCCTCCTGCTGACGGGGTACGCCGATATCCAAGCAGTGATCGCTGCGATCAACGATGGCAACATCTTCCGCTACATTGCCAAACCATGGAACCCTGTGGAGATGGATACCATCGTGCGGGAGGCGTTCCAACGCTATGCCCTCATGGTGCAAAATCGTAGACTGGTGCGCGAACTGCAAGGGACAAACGCCCTGCTAGAACAGCGCGTGGATGAACGGACGGCAGAACTCGCCGAAATGAATGTGCGCCTCAAAGCGTTAAATATCCAAAAAGATGCCTTCTTAGGGATGGCGGCGCATGACCTGCGCACCCCGATCACCGTCATCCGAGGCTTCACCGATCTACTGATCCATCCCAAGTCGCGCACCGCAGACCTGCCAGAATTCGTGCAAATCATCCGCGAAACCCTCGATCAAATGCGGGCGCTGCTGGATGACTTGCTCGACATCACGACCATCGAGTCGGGCAACGTCACCTTACGTCTACAAGCCACATCGATTTATCCATTTGTGGAACGCATTGCCAAGCTCAACCGCTTCATCAGTGATCCCAAAGATATCGCCCTCGTGACCGATGTCGCCCCTGATTTGCCCACCCTCATGATCGATACAGCGCGGGTGGAACAAGTCTTGAACAACTTGCTCAGCAATGCTTTCAAGTTTTCCCACAATGACACCACTGTCACCTTGCGTGTACGGCAGATGGACGCGGCAATCGAGTTCTCGGTCAGCGATCAAGGGCAGGGCATCCCGCCCGCAGAGATTGATCAAGTATTTGGCGAATTCCGACGGGGCAGCACCCGCCCAACAGGCAACGAACCCAGCACCGGCTTGGGCTTGTCGATCTGCAAACGGATTATTCACTTGCATGGTGGGCACATTGGGGTCGAAAGCACGCTCGGCGCGGGCAGTCGTTTCTACTTTACGCTGCCGCTGGCACAAGAAACGCCGCCAATAGCATAATCTCGTGCGCAACTCCCCGATACCAGCGCGCGTATAAAGGTATGTAAAGTCCAGCGAGAACACGTAAGGGGAGTACACAACTCATGATGATCGACAAAATCCGACAAAATCCGGGTGCCGCCGCCTTAATCGCGGTTGGTGCGTTGTTATTGATGTTTCAAGTTTTCGATATCAGCATTTGGTCGCTCATCGGTGACCTGTGGTTCTTGTTCGTCCTCATCCCCGGTTTGGCATTTTTGTGGGTTGCCTATAACGGCGGTGAAAAAGCATCTGGACTGGCATTCCCCGGCATGATCGTCACCGGCACGGGGGCGATCTTGGCGTATCAAAGCCTGACCAACCACTGGGAAAGTTGGGCATACATTTGGACGCTGTACCCCGCCTTCGTCGGCTTGGCGATGATCTTCAACGCCCGTCGTTCGCGCAATAGCCAAGACCTCAAAACCGGTAGCGAGATGGTGCGCTGGTCAGTGATCGCCTTCGTCGGCAGCATGATCGTCTTTGAAATGTTCATTTTTGGGGGCAACTTCAGCTTAACCCGGTTCTTGATCCCGGCGAGCTTGGCTGCGGGCGGTGCTTATCTGTTGTTCAACAATAAAAATGGCGAAAAACCAAAGCGCAATACTATCGATGCGGTACCTGCTCCGCCGCGCAAAATCAAAAACAGCGATGGCAGCATTAACGCCGCAGAGATCAATCCCGAACTGCGCCGCAAAATTGATGAAGCTCTGCGCGAGGATATGGTCTAAGACTGCGCCTACAACATTCCCTGCTTTTCCAGCGCGTCACCCGTCGGTGGCGCGCTTTTTATTTGGGCATTTTTGGGTAAGTATGCCTAATTTCACCCTCAATATCTCATCCCTAAGCCCTTTATTGTACCGCCCACAATTTAAGGCTATGATTCACCGCAATAACTTAATCGATTAACTTCACTATTGAGGAGACCCCACAATGACCATTCAAGCGCTCATTTTCGATCTGGATGGCGTGATCACGGACACCGCCGAATATCACTATCGGTCGTGGCAGCGGTTGGCGGATGAAGAAAACCTATCCTTCTCGCGGGAAGATAACGAGGCACTACGCGGCGTCTCGCGGCGCGAAAGCCTCGCCCTCTTGTTGAAGGGCACGCCTATTGATGATGCCACTGCCCAAGTGTGGATGACGCGCAAAAATAGCTACTACCTCGAATACCTCGATTTGATCACGCCCGCGGATCGCCTAGCAGGGGTAGATCAGTTGCTTAGTGAGGCACGGGCGCAGGGGATCAAAATTGGCTTGGGGTCTGCCAGTCGCAATGCCAGCAAAGTGTTGGAAAAACTAGAGATGGCGGCACTGTTCGACGTGATCGGGGATGGCAACAGCGTCGTCAATCCCAAGCCCGCCCCCGATCTGTTCATCTGGGTGGCAGGGGCGCTGGGCGTCAACCCGCGCGACGCCATCGTCTTTGAAGACGCCGAAGCTGGAATCGATGCCGCGATAGCGGGGGGGTTCTGGACGGTCGCAGTCGGCAAAGCACCGGGGAACAAAGGGCACATTCATATCGACACGATGAGCGATGCCCATTTGGAGGCGATTTTGGCGGCAGTGTTATTGGGATAAGGCTGGCTTATCTTTTTCCTATCGATTCGCGCACGATCAAGTGGGGCGTGATCAACTGCTGAACCCGTTGGTCGCGCCCTTGATTCAGCAATTCATCCAAGATCACCACCATCGCGCTGGCAATCGCCTCCAACGGTTGTGCCAAGGTCGTCAGGGACGGGCTAAGATAGGCGCTCATCGGTTCATCGTCAAACCCCACGACTGCCAACGCTGCCCCAACATCAATGCCTCGGTCGCGCGCTTCGTGCATCACGCCAACCGCGATCAAGTCGCTGACCGCTACAATCGCCGTTGGGCGTTGTGCCACCGGCAATGCCCATAACTGCCGGAGCGCGCTCCGCCCAAATTCGACAATGCCCTCCCCACGCAGCAACAACAGCGGGTCAAACGGCACCCCCGCCGCCGCCAATGCTTGCCGATAGCCCAGCACCCGAAAATTGCCGCTCAGTGAGTCTTCGGGCCACGCCAATAACGCAATGCGTTGATGTCCCTGTGCGATCAAATGGGTCACGGCAGCATTGACCCCGCTTTGCCCGTCGGTATCCACCCAATTGAAGTCCCACTCTGGATTGGCGCGCCCAAAGGTGACAAACGGGAATTCTTGATCGATCAAAAAGCGAATACGTGGGTCGTCATAGACGGTATTGGCAACCACGAAAGCATCGACCCGTTGCGTGCGGATCAATTCGCGGTAGACCGGAATCGGGTCGTTTTCAGGATAAGTAAAGGTCAAAACGCGATAACCGATTTCGGCGGCGGTACGGGTGAGATGATACGCAAAAATATCAAGGACAGCGTTCGGGGTATCGCGCCGCTTCTCGCCCCACGCAAACCCGATCAAGCGTGTCCGTTGGGTACGCAAATTCTGCGCGGTCGAATTCCGAATGTAGCCGAGTCTCTGCACCGCATTCAAAACCCGTTGGCGCGTCTCATCGCTCACGCCGGCGGATTTGTCGTTCAGCACATAAGAAACCGTTGCCGTCGATACGCCCGCTGCACGGGCGACATCTTTCATAGTGGGGGAAGGTGTCTGCATTTTTTTGATGTTTGATTTCAAGCTGAATCAATGGACAAAATGCACTGTACTGACTTTTTGCTCACACGTCAATTGAGGAATAGCATTTATTTGGTAAAAGAGAATTTGTACAAACTACACAAGCTCAGCCGCGACTCTATTGACATCGACTCGGTTCAGGCTTACAGTGAAGGCATAAAATTAATCGATTAAGTTGCCATCATCTCATAAAAAATTCAAGTTGACCAAAAAAAGATGATTTTTACTTAATCGATTAACCCTGCATCAGCGTATTGATTTCATGTTGTGAGAAAGTAATTTTCATGCACAAACGGTTATGGACGTTGATCGAACGCGGATTTCAGCCAGAACGACTCAATCATTACGAGACGTTGTTCACCATTGGCAACGGCTATTTGGGGACTCGCGGCAGCTTTGAAGAAAATGATCAACCCCAAGGCATCGCTGGCACCCTGATACACGGCATATACGATCACGCGGCGGGGATGCTGGTGCCCGAGCTGGTGAATGCCCCCAACTGGTTACCGATTCACATCACCGTGGACGGCACGCCCTTCACACTGGTGAATGACCGCCCCGATAACTTGCGTCCGGTCAACGGGGCACTGCTCGGTTATGAGCGGGCACTGCATCTAGATCGCGGCGTCTTGAACCGAGACATTTTGTTTCGGGCGGCGTCGGGCAGCGTTGTCCGCATCAATTTTGAACGCTTCGCCAGCCTCAGCGATATCCACATCATGGCGCAGCGTGTCCGCGTCACCGCTGTGGATGGCAGCCCCACAATCACCGTCCGCTTCGGGCTAGATGCCGACAGCACCAATACTGGCGTCAACCACTGGCACCCCACCTTCACCAGCGCTACCCAAGAAGGTGTCATCGGTTTTGAACGCATGACGGGTCAACTCAATTACCGAGTGGGCATAGCCGCCACCGTCACTGACCCGCGCGCCGCTATCGAAGGACGCGACGGGCTGCATCCGGCGTTGGTCGTCAGCGCCACGCTCGCGCCGGAAACCAGCGTCACCTTCGACAAGCTCACCGCCATTTACACCAACCGGGATGTCGCCAACCCGTTAGAAACCGCGACCGCTGTCGTTGTTGCGGCTGCCCAACAAGGCTATGATGCCCTCTTGGCGCTGCACGAAAGCGAATGGGCGCGTTATTGGGATACCAGTGATATCGTCATCGAAGGCGATGATGAATGCCAATTCGCAACCCGTTTCACCCAGTATCACCTGTTGATTGCCGCCCCTCGTCATGACGAAAATGTCAGCATCGGTGCGAAAACGCTATCCGGCTTGGGCTACAAGGGGCACGTCTTTTGGGATACTGAGTTATTTGCTTTGCCCCCTTTGTTGCTTAGCCACCCCAACATGGCGCGCAATCTGCTCTTGTATCGTTATCACCGCTTGGCAGGGGCGCGCCAAAAAGCCCACGAAAACGGTTTTGCGGGGGCGATGTTCCCGTGGGAAAGCACCGATACGGGCATCGAGACGACCCCCAAATGGTCAGACCCCCAACCCGATGGTTCGCTGATTCGTATTTGGACGGGTGACAGTGAACAGCACATCGCGACCGATATCGCCTATGCCGTGTGGCAGTTTTGGCGCTGGACGGGCGACAATAATTTTATGACGCGCTATGGTGCCGAAATCCTGCTCGATACTGCTGTCTTTTGGGGCAGTCGGGTCGAAGCCAAAAACGGGCGCTATGAGATTTCCCAACAAATCGGTCCCGATGAGTATCACGAGAATATCGATAACAGCGTCTTCACCAATCGCATGGTGATGTGGCATCTCGAAAAAGCGCTCGTGTTGCTGGATTGGCTGCAACGGCACGCCAAAGCCGACTATAAACGGCTCGTCGAAGCGCTCAAGATCACGCCCGAACGTCTCGAAAATTGGCGCGATATCATCGCGCGCATGTTCATCCCGTTCGATAGCGAAAAACAACTCCATATCCAATTCCCCGGCTTTTTCGACATGGAATACATCCCCGTGCCGAACTATCAGCCGCGCACAACCAGTGTGCAAGCGATCCTCGGTCACACCCGTAGTATCCAAACCCAAGTGATCAAGCAAGCCGATGTCGTCATGTTGATGGCATTATTGGGCGACGAATTGACCAGCGATGAACAGATCAAGCGCAATAACTGGGACACCTACTTCCCGCGCACCGATCACGGCTCGTCGCTTAGCCCCGCCATTCATGCGTGGGTCGCCGCCGGTTTGGGATTGATCGAAACCGCTTATGATCAGTTTTACCACGCCGCCCACATCGACCTGCAAGACAACAAAGGCAACGTGCGCGATGGCATGCACGCCGCTGCTTGTGGGGGGGTGTATCAGGCGCTCATCTTTGGCTTCTGTGGGCTTCATATCAATGCCGATGGCGACATCGCCGTTGCGCCCAAGTTGCCGGAACACTGGCGGAGCGTCTCCTTTTCTGTGATCTATCGTGGGGAAAAACGGTCTTTTACCGTGCGTAACCCGCGTTAGTCTCTCTGTCGACTGAAAGACAGAGCCTATTCAAAACAAGTAATCTTTTTTCAAAGGAGTTCCAAATGCAAAAGTCGCGATTTTTCTTGATTGGGCTGGCGATGCTTGTGCTATCGCTGGCATTCACTAGCCTCGTCGCCGCCCAAGATACGGTGACATTGACGCTCGCTATCGCTGCCTCGCCCGCCGAAGCTGATGCAGTCCAGCTACAAATCGATGCCTTCCAAGAAGCCAACCCCGGTATCACCGTCAACGTTCAGGCACTGCCCGAATATGACACCCAGATGCAGACTTCGTTTGCCAGCGGCGATTATCCTAACGTCTTCTATGTCGGTCAATCGAAATTGGCTGAATATGCGGATGCTGGCGTCTTGGCACCTGCGGACGAAAATATCAGTGATGTCGAAGGCATTTACCCCGCCCTCGTCACCACCTTCACTTTTGACGGCACCCTCTATTGCCCGGCGAAAGACTTCTCGGTCTTGGCGTTGGAATACAACAAAGACCTGTTCGATGCCGCTGGTTTGGAATACCCGACCGCCGACTGGACATGGGACGACCTGAGCGCCGCTGCTGCTGAGCTCGCGACCGATGATGTCGCTGGTTTCGTGATCAACCCCGACATTGACCGTTGGTTCGCCCTGTACGTGCAAGCGGGCGGCACCTTCTATGATGCCGATGGTAATTTCGTCTTCGGTCAAGGCGATGTCAACAGCCAAGCCGCGCTTGATGCCATCAACTTCATTGTTGACCTGTACACCAGCGGTGCCGCGCGTTCGTCCTCGGACTTGGGCGCAGGTTGGGCCGGTGAAGCCTTTGGTCGCGCCCAAACCGCGATGACCATGGAAGGTAACTGGATTATTGGCTATATGCTGGAACAATTCCCCGATATCAACTGGGGCGTCACCCAACTGCCCGCTGGTAGCGCCGAAGGCACCTTGACCTTCACCGTCTGCCTCGCGGTCGCCGCCGATAACACCCACCCGGATGAATCGTGGCAACTGGTCAACTTCTTGACCGATGAAACCGGCGCAGCCGCTGTCGCTGCCCAAGGTTTTGGTCCGATGCCCGCCCGTCCGTCGGCAGGTGCCGCTTATGTCGAATCATGGGCAGCGCGTACCGAAGGCACCGGCGTGGGTAACATGGACTTCCAAGCCTTTGTGGATGCGGGTGAAGTCGCTGTCGCGCCCATCACCCCCCCTGGCTTCCAAGAATTCCGTGCTGCGCTCGGCAATGCTTTGCTCGAAGCTGTCAACGGCAATATGACCGCCGAAGAAGTCCTCGCAGAAACCATCGCTGTCATTGAAGACCTGAGCTAAGCCCTGCGGTTAAAAGTTATAGGGGCGACCGGCATCATGGGTCGCCCTTCTTTTTTATAGAAAGGATGAAGCGATATTATGGCGCAAACCGCGACTGGGCAACGCACAGCGACTACCGGCACGCAAACCTTGTCGGGCAAAAAATTCCAAGAAGCCTTGGCGGGCTATACTTTCCTCGCCCCTGCGGTCATCATCTTGGTGATTTTCTTGATCATCCCGATGTTCGCCGCCCTCTACTTCAGTTTCACGGATTGGAACGGCATCACCCCTTTGAACCGTCAAGATGCCTTCGGATTTGTCGGGCTAGAAAATTATCAACGGCTGCTGCTAGAAACCGGGCGGCGTCAAGAAGTCTTCTTTACAGCACTCAAAAACACGGTTTTCTTTGTGATCGGCGTCGTCCCCGTCCAAACCTTTTTGGCGCTGGCGCTGGCGGTGATCGTCAATCAAACATGGTTGCGCGGCAAAGGGTTGTTCAGAACGGCGTTCTATTTCCCGTCGATCACCTCGTCGGTGGTTATTTCATTGATTTTCATGTGGCTGTTCACTCGTAACGGCTTGGTCAATGTGGCGATCTCGGCAATATTCCCGAATTATGATCCGGTCACATGGCTGGAAGACCCCAATGGTCTCATCCATAATTTCTTGGGGGTGTTCGGCATTACAGGCAACACAGTGGGCGATTGGGCGAAAACCGAGATCGCTAGTGTCAGCCTATGGGATTGGATCAGTGGTCCCAGCGTGACCATGTTCATGATCATGATCCTCAACACATGGACGACTATCGGCACGTTGATGGTGATCTTCTTGGCGGCGTTGCAAAACATCCCCGGTCAAATTTACGAAGCTGCGACCGTCGATGGTGCCACCCCATGGACGATCTTCCGCAAGATCACGGTGCCGCTGCTGCGCCCCACGACCTTTTTCGTGGTGACGCTGGGCTTGATCGGCACCTTCCAAGTGTTCGATCAAATATTTGTGATCTCGTCCGGCGGACCCGCCAATACGACCCTGACCATCGCTTATCTGGTCTATCGAAGCGGCTTCACCGACAGTCGCATGGGCTTAGCAGCCGCCACCGCGATTGTCTTGTTCGTGATCATCTTTGCCTTCACGCTCATTCAACGGCGCTTCACGGGCGAACGCGCTAATGCGTAGGGAGAACTACTCATGACAACTGTCCCCATGACCGCGCCTGCCCAACCGAATGCTCCTTCGTTGGGCAGCATCGTGCGACGCATTATCCCCATTTTCGGTACCGGAGTGCTGATCTTTTTCGCGCTCATCCAGATTTTGCCCTTCTTCTTCACGATCGCTAATTCCTTTAAGTGTTTGCCGGCGATCAACGCCTCGCCAAGCGCCTTTATCGCGGTGCCGCCTTTTAACGTGGCGTGCGTGAATGCCGAGGGGCGCACCCTGCCCGCCGACGCCACTGTCAGCGGCGCGACCTTTAACCCAACGTTGGACGGTTACCGCGAGGTCATCGAAACGGGTTCCCTGCCGCGCTGGTTGTTCAACACGGTGTTTATCGCCGTCACCATCACCATCTTGCGGGTGATGTTCGACTCGGCGGCGGGCTATGCCCTCGCCCGGTTGAAATTTCCCGGCAATCGGGCGGTCTTTTTCCTGATCCTCGGCACCCTGATGATTCCCGGTATCGTGTTGTTGATCCCACGTTTCATCATTTTGCGACAGTTGGGCATGTTGAATCAGTACACCGGCGTGATCATCCCAGCAATGGTGGACGCCTTCGGCATTTTCTTGATGAAACAATTCTTCGAGTCGATCCCCGACGAAATCGAAGAAGCGGCAAAAGTGGATGGTGCCAATCGCTTTGTGATGTTCTTCCGCGTCGTGTTGCCGATGGCGACTCCGGCATTGACGGCGTTGGCGATTTTCAGCTTTCAAGGGGCATGGAACAGCTTTTTGGATGCGCTGGTCGTCTTGCAAGGCAATCAAGAGTTGTGGACTCTGCCGTTGGGCTTGGCGTTCTTGCGTGGGCAAAGCGGCGAAACTTTGCGCTGGCATCAATTCCTCGCCGGTTCGGTGATCGCCACCCTACCCATTGCTTTCATCTTCTTCGGATTTCAGCGATACTTCGTTGAAGGTGTCAATTATTCGGGCTTGGCAGGAACCTAAAATACGATGATTGCAGGGTTACGCGCGGGGTGGCGGGGCATCCGCCACCTCAATCGAGCGGGCTATGTCTACATTTGGTGTAACGTTGCGTGGGCGCTGTTGACCTTGCTGGTCATCACCGCCCCGGCGGCGTGGGCGGGCATGGTGCGCCTCAGTTGGACGGCACAACGCCAGCCGACGGCGGGTTGGGATGATTTTTGGGCGGGCTTCAAAGAGCATCTTGGGCGCGGTGTGTTGCTGGCGTTTGCCAATGTGATCTTCTTCGGCATCGCCATCACCAATTGGTTGGTGTACGCCCCCGCCGAAGGGGAACTTTATACCGTGTTACGGGTGTTGTGGGCATTCTCTATCGTGGCGGTGGTGACACTGGAGCTAGCGCTCTTCCCATTGTATTACGCGATGGCAGAACCGACCTTGATCGGGGCGCTGCGCAATGCGGCGGTGATGATCGTCCGCAATCCTTTTTTCACCATCGGCTTGATGCTGGCGGTCAGCGTTGTGGTGGCATTCAGTACGCTGTTGCCGCTGGCGTGGTTGCTGATCACCGGTGGGGCGTTGGCGTCTATCATGACGGCAGGGGTGATCGACCGCTTACGATTTGCCGGGGTGCTGCCTGCCGAAGAACCGGTGAGTTACCTCGTCGATCCGCATTTTGGGGATACCACATTATAGGCGCGACTCCATTAGAGTTGCCCCGCAATCCGGGCATGGGTCTTTTTAGACTCTCGGAAAATGTAAGCTGAACGTGCTGCCTTGCCCCAGCGCGCTCTGCACCATCGCGCGCCCATCATGCAAGCGCATGATTTGTTTCACGGCTGCCAAGCCCATGCCTATGCCCGCCTCGGTGCGGGAACGTGCGGGATCGACCTTGTAAAAACGCTGGAAAACATGATCGAGATGTTCTGCGGCAATGCCAATACCATGATCTTCCACCTCGACAACCACGTCCCCCTCTTTGAGTAAGGTGCGAATGGTGACGACCCCACCCTCTGGCGAAAACTGAATGGCATTGTCCAATAGAGGCGTAAAAGCCCTCTGAAAGTATTCGCGATTGCCCATAATCGACAGCGCCTCCGGTGAGAGTTCTGTCACAAGGGTGATATCGGATTTTTGGGGGCGCACTTCCAACACGCATTCGTTCACCAGATCATTGAGGTTAAGCCGTAGGGTCTTAAGATGCTGGATGCCATCCAACTTTGCCATATTATGCAGTTGTTGGATGATTTTGTTCAAATAGATGATCTCACGTTCGACCTGTGTTGCTTTTTCTTTGCGCAGTTCGGGGTCGGTGATGCGCGTCATCAAATACACCCCTATCGAGATTGCCGTCAAAGGGGTGCGTAATTCGTGCGATGTATTGTTGATGAAATCGCTCAATAAGCGCGTGCGTTCTCGTTCTGCCGCCAATTCCAGCGCTTGCGCTTCGATAACTCGGCGCGTTGTGGTATCGCTGAAGATGCCATCGATACGAATAGGGTTTCCCTGTTCGTCGTTGATTACCCATGCGTGGTTGTGAATCCAGCGAATTTCGCCATCAGGGCGCACAATACGATATTGCCAACTCATTCGCCCTTGCTTCATGAGCATAGTTTGCGCGGCGAGAACCGCTGACTGATCTTCGGGGTGAATAGTGCTGATGTAAAGGCTAATATCCGCATAAAATTCCGTGCTTAAGCGCCCAAAAATCCGTTCCCCTGCCGGATTAAGATAAATCATCTTAATGCTAGGGACTTCTGCCGACCACACCCCATCATCCATCATCTCAAAGATGCTGCGCAACCGTGCTTCGCTCTCTTGTACGGCGAGCAACATCTGTCTATGTTCGGTTACATCCCGCGCCGCCGCATAGATGAATTTACCGTCAGGTTGCGAGCGCCATTCGATAAAGCGATAGCTGCCATCTTTATGACGATAACGATTGGTGAAATTGAAAATCGGCTGCTGCGAATCCAACACCGATATCGCCGCGATGGTGGCTTGCATATCATCGGGATGAACAAAATCAAGGAAGCGCTCCCCATAAAGCTCATCGAGGGGGTATCCAAGCGTTTTTTCCCACATGGGGCTAAGCTTCAAGAATGTGCCGTTCACATCCGCGATACACCACAAATCTAGCGTGATCGAGAAAAAATGCTCAAGTTCCGCATTTTTTTCTTGGCGCGACTCTGTCATGAGTGCGACTAAGCGTTCATAAGAGGCTTCATCTCGGCTGGATTCGCGCAAGATTTGCAGATAAGAGTGTGGGATTTTCATCGATAAGCAACCATCTAGCCGTTATAATGCCTTCATCTTACACCTAAAAAGATGAGAATAGATTAATATTTATTGTCAAAATGTTTAGAAATTTATCATAATAAATTCCGCCTCTACGGTTGCCGCCCTCAGCAAAGAAAAGAACAAATGTGTTATAATTCATAAAGATAGCCATCCAATCCATTCAGGAGACCCCTTATGTCCCACATCACTGGCACCTTCGACGTGAAAATGACACCCCAACCCGCCGACCCCGCCGTCGGTGATCCCACTGTGGGCAGGCTTGCCCTTGATAAGCAGTATCACGGCGTGTTAAGCGCCACCGGTAAAGGGCAAATGCTCTCGGTGATGGGCACCGTCGATAGCTCAGCGGGCTATGTAGCGATGGAACGAGTCAGCGGCAGCTTAGACGGGCGCACGGGCACCTTTGCCTTACAACATATGGGCATCATGACGCGCGGCATAGGAGAACTGACGATCTCGGTGGTGCCGGATTCGGGCACGGCGGAGTTGATAGGCATCGCGGGGACGATGAAGATCATCAACACCGACGGGCAACACACGTATGAATTTGAGTACAGTTTGCCGGGATAATAATGCCCCCAATATGCGCGGGTCGGGGGACAGGCGGGGCAAAATTCGCTATAATGATAAGGATAATTTCTTCACACCAACCCGACTGCGTGCGAGTCCTCTATTGGGCGGCGAATGACCACTTCATCTATCATAGAATCAGACCCGCTCATCACGGCGATCACCCAGCGAAATCGAAATGCTCCGCAACCAGCGGCGTGAACACTATAAAACCCAGTCACAGCCACTAGGCAAGCGTTTTTCTCAGGAAGAACTGAGCGATTACGCCTATCCATCCTATAAAAACCTATTGATCGGGCGCACCCGCCGCCTTCCTGATAGAGCAACGTTGCTGCGCATTGCCGACTATCTGGAATGTAGTTTTGAGGAGCGCCAAAAGCTACTCCATGCTGCTCAATATGCACCCGAAGCCCCACGCTCCCAACAACGCAAACAAATCACAATTGTGATTGCCGATCTCTCGCTCTCCCCTGCTTTGCTCGCTCTCGAAGATGTGGAAGAGTCCACCGAATTGCTGCAAAGCTTATGGCTGCGGTATGACGCCCTCATCATCAGTGGGCGGGGAATCGTCGTAAAGCATGTGGGTACCCGGTTGATCGCTGTGTGGAGCGCCGAAACCACACGCGAGGATGACCCCTACCAAGCAGTGCGTACCGCGCTGCGCTTGTGCGAGGCGACGGCAATGATTGCCCAAGAGCGTGGGCTTGCCCAGCGCCACCATGACCGAGCAGGACAAGCGGCAGCGCTGCTAGAACTGGGCGGTTTGGAACTTCGCATCAATCAGCTACACAAAGCACGGCAGGTCGTGATGCAAGCGCTCGAAATTCAAATGGTCATCGGCGATGTCGTCGGCATGTATACCAGTCAGTTGCTGCTAGGGTTGACCGCCGCGCAAGGGGGCGATCATAAGACTGCCCAAGAGTATTATCGACAGGCATGGGATCAAGCTGTGCGGTTAGAAGATGCCTACCTGATGACACATGTGACCATTACAGAAGTAGGGCTTTAGCCCGCGAAAGCTACGCCGCTTCAGCGGCTATAGATGAAGCGCCTTACGGCTTTAGCCGCCGTCTGAGCGTCTCAGCGGGGTGCATTTCAAGTGAGTGTAAATTCTCTCGGAATTTCCGCGTTGAGTTCAAAACTCGAACATGATTGCACCAAAGTGAAATGCACCCGTCTTATGGGGTGCATTTCACTTTGGTGCATCGCTATGATTTCATAACAGGTAAACGGGCGGATATTCGGCGCGGCGACTCTTGGGGTTGGGGATTTTTCCACGAGCGCCTAATCCGCCCCTACATTTACGTTGATGAGACGATAGGGGTTGGCAACAAA
>Ga0163154_10003218_pt1 | contig 22951 bp, 24 predicted proteins | sample OliLakLV19MP9P1_FD_148649 | JGI IMG/M metagenome (GOLD analysis project Ga0163154, IMG submission 148649) | Freshwater microbial mat bacterial communities from Lake Vanda, McMurdo Dry Valleys, Antarctica - Oligotrophic Lake LV.19.MP9.P1 | ecosystem: Environmental > Aquatic > Freshwater > Lake >... | reverse complement strand
ATCCGCAACAAAAACAATAGAGATTAGACAAACTGATGATCTCACATCGGCTTTCGTCATTCCATTACCTCTAAAAATCGAGTGTGCTTCCCCGCGGAGGACAAAGACGGAGCCGTTATTGTCGTCTGCGCCACTATAACTCGCAATCGCTGCGCCGCAGATGGAATCTGTGGGGCAGTTTTTTTCGTCTGTGGGAATGCAGAGGAAGTCTGCGGCGAAGTTTTTTCGAAGTTGTAGGCAGGAACAAAATATGTTATACTCACTCATGACACTCAGCGGCGGGCAGTTTTTGTCCGGTGCGCCCGTGTTCGCGGCAACGGTAGTCGGAGTGAGAACGATTATGTCGCCGTTGCCGATCAGGATACTGCCGACAAACGCGCCGACTATTTCGCCGCCGGAACGCAGGTCGTCTGGGATGTCGATGTTTTGCGAAGCGGCGAAGTACGAGTTTATCGCGCCGATGCTCCTGATACACCGACAATCTTCCAACGCGGCGATATTGCCCACGCCGAACCTGCTCTGCCCGGTTGGTCGCTTCCTGTAGATGACCTCACACCGCCATAAATCCAGCACATATCACACAACTCCCTGTCATGCCCTCAAATTTCTGCCAAATGCACCGGAAATTCCCCTGAATGTTCACATGGAGAACATGATACTTCTTCTTGATTTTCTCCGTGTCCTGCGTGTTCTCCGTGGTTAAATGTGTATCAGAAGCCGACGCCGAGCGACCATGCCAGATATTGCCCGCGTATCATGCCGAGCGTCGTGGAAACTTCCAAGCCGCGCCGTCCGGGAGCCAGTCGCCATGCCCCCGTCACGCCGTAATTGAGGCTATAACCGTCCGCTTCCGCCCAGACACGTAGCGGCTTGAAAACTTGATGGCTGATCGAGCCGAACATTCGCCCGTATCGCCGCGTGCCAAATCCGGCGGAAACATAAATCGGATTTCTGCCCGTATCCCAACGATAAGTCAGCACGCCGAAAAACGATTGAGAGGACAATTGGTCTTCGGGCAGTGCTTCTCCCGCCGCGCCGCCGCGCCCTTCAATGTCCTGCGCTCCGAGCGAGAAGACCCACTTTGTGCCTTCATCGGGTATATATTGAATCTGCGCGTTGTAAACTTGGTCGAACGAGCCGCTCTTAATGAAAAATGTTCCGGCGACGTTGAGCCGCCCTGCGGTGGCTCCCAGTGTCAAATAGGAACTGCCATTGCTTTTGCTGCCCTGATATTGGAGCGTACTGTCGAAACCCATCGCGCCGCCGCCGATCTGAACCTGCCCGCGCCCCAGCGTGTGAGCGACAGGCGTTGAGAAGGCGACAGGACCTGACAGCGAGCGATAGCCTTGAATGTCCACGCCATAACCGCTGCCGGAAAGACCGGAGAGATTGCGAAACTGAGGATAGGAATTGAAGCCGCCGAACGGATCGCCGCGCTGCGCCTGAACCGCAAGAGGACAAAACAGCAAACCGCACCACACAAAATTTTGCCGAAAGCGCACCATCGTCTCCCTCTTTGGATATACCATGATTTTAGATACCCGACACCGCCGTTATATTGATCTTCCCTTACTCATTTTGACCTATTTGCTTGCAATTTTGGGCGTGGTCGTCATTTATAGTGCCACAAAAGGCGACGCAACCGCTTATCACAAGAAACAGATCGTCAATTTGGCGATTGGAACCGTCGGCTTAATCATTGCGTCCGGCTTCGATTATCACTACCTGAAGCGTTTCGTTCCTTACCTTTATACCCTCAATCTGTTCGCACTCCTAATTGTCTTCAAGTTGGGCAAGGAAGTGAAAGGGGCGGCGCGTTGGATCAAGATCGGGAGTTTTCCGTTTCAACCTTCGGAGTGGGCGAAGATCATCATTATCATTACGCTTGCCGCGTTTCTTGCCTCGCGTCAGGAGGAGATTGAAAAACCAAAAACCGTCTTTCTCTCATTCCTGTATATCTCCGTTCCTCTCGTTCTGATCTTGAAACAACCGGATTTGACAACTTCGATGGTCTTGTTTGCGATTTGGTTGGGAATGGTGTTCATGGCAGGGGCGAAACTCAAGCATATCGGGGCAGTGCTGGCGTCGGTGGGCGTGCTGGCGGTCATCTATTGGAATAGCGGCATGATGCGCGACTATCAGAAGGCGCGGATCACCAACATTTTTCACGCCGAACAAAATAAAAAAGGCTCCGGTTATCACGTCACACAAGCCAAAATTGCCATCGGTTCGGGCGGAATGTGGGGCAAAGGTTTAGGCAAAGGCAGTCAAGTGCAGGGCGGTTTCGTGCCGGAGGAACACACCGATTTTATTTTTACGGTGGTTGGCGAAGAGCTAGGGTTTGCGGGCGCGGTATTTATCGTCCTGCTCTATCTGCTGTTGATCTTGCGGGGCGCGACGATTGTTGCGGCGGCGAACGAGGACATCTTTGGCAAACTTATCGGGACGGGAATTCTCTCCATGCTGACCTTTCACGTCTTGGTCAATATCAGCATGAACATCGGTATCTTCCCGGTAGCAGGCGTGCCGCTTCTCTTACTCTCTTACGGCGGCAACAATATCATGCTGACTTTGGTTTGCATCGGCGTCTTACAAAGCATTGTGCGCCACCGTCACCAGTTGCTGTTCTGATGAGCAAGGTGATGAGAAACGAAAATTCCCATCTATGTTGCGACTACGATAGGCGGCGGTTTAGGTTGAGACACTTTGCGATCATATCGCTCGTTATTTTTCTGTGTCAAGAAGTGGCGAGTGCATACTCCTCTAAAATTTGCGTGTTATTCTTGCCTTCCCACTCCGCTTCGATCTCATCGAGCGATTTGCCGGAAGCCCTGAGACTGTCAATGATCGCTCCAATCCTTTTATCTGTTCGAGTTCTTCTTGTGTCATCCCAAAGTCCAGCCACTCGTCATCAATAGACCTCTTGCAAGAGTCCAGCAGAATAAATTCTTCGTGCAGGTGGCGTTCCGCCGTGCCGTGCTTTGTACTCTCAAGGAATCAGGGAATTTCGTCCGTAGGACGCCTGTTTTTCAGTCGGTTACGTTCTTGTACCCGACTCTTGCAAGAGGTCTAATGAAAAGAGGAGCAATACTGTGGTGGTGACAAGACCATAGGAGGGATGAAGGGGAAACGGTGCGCGGAAGTTTCCCCGTATGATACTCAGGTTTGGCACACTCCTTGCAAACAGAGTGATTCGTTTGCCACAACGCGCAGTCCGTGCAAAATTTTTCGTTTTACGCTGTCATGCTTCCGACTTTCTTCTGCTCCCTCTAAACCTTTCGGATTTATTCGCCGATAATGACGATCAGTAAGGGTTGCAAAGCGGAACGTCTCCGGCGGCACACTTTGTACACTGCGCCTATTTTGCGATAACAAGGAAGGACACGCACTCCATGAATATCTGTGTCATTGGAACAGGGTATGTCGGTCTTGTCACCGGAACGATCTTCGCCGATCTTGGCAACGATGTGATCTGTGTGGACAAAAATCCGGCGAAAGTCGAAATGCTGGAACGCGGCGAAATGCCGATCTATGAGCCGGGACTGGAAGAGATGGTTCTCCGCAATGTGCAGGATCGCCGCCTCTCGTTTACCAAAGATTTGCAGTTGGCGGTTGAACATTCCGACGTGGTCTTTATCTGCGTCGGCACTCCTCCGCTTCCGAATGGCGACCCCGATATGTCGTACATTCAGGGCGCGGCAAAAGAGATCGCGCTGGCACTCAATCGCTACAAGGTCATCGTCAATAAGTCTACCGTTCCCGTCGGAACCGGCGATATGGTGCGCGAGATCATCGAGACCAATCGCCGCCGCAATGTCGAGTTCGATGTTGTCAGCAATCCCGAATTCCTGCGCGAAGGCAGTGCGATTAAAGACACGCTGGAGCCGGATCGCATCGTGATCGGTGCGCCGTCGCAGGGCGTCGCCATGAAAATCTTGGAATTGTACGCGCCGCTCGAACGCCCGATGCTGATTACCGATGTGGCGAGCGCAGAGATGATCAAGTATGCCTCCAATGCGTTTCTCGCGACCAAAATCAGTTTCATCAACTCTATCGCCAATATCTGCGACCATGTCGGCGCGGATGTCATTCAAGTTATCAAAGGCATGGGCTACGACCATCGTATCGGCGCGGCGTTCCTGAATGCCGGCTTGGGATATGGCGGCTCGTGCTTCCCGAAAGACAGCAGTGCGTTGGCGCGCACGGCGGAAAAAGTCGGCTATGAGTTCAAATTGCTCAACGCCGTAATGGAAGTCAACAAAGAGCAGCCGTTCCGGTTCTTGGATCGAATGCGCGAGGCGATGGGCGGCTCCTTCGAGGGCAAAACCATCGGAATGCTCGGTCTGGCATTCAAGCCGAACACCGACGATATGCGCGACGCCAAATCGCTCGACCTGATCGCCCGACTGCTCGCGGAAGGGGCTTCGGTCAAGGCATATGACCCGATCTCAATCGACAACTGCCGCGAAGTGTTCCCGCAAATCTGTTACACGAACAACGCTTATGAAGCCGCCCGCGAAGTGGACGCACTGATGATTGTGACGGAGTGGAACGAGTTCAAGCAGCTCAATATGGAGCGCGTCAAGGACTCAATGACGACGCCGCTGTTGTTCGACGGGCGCAATATCTACGACCCGCTCCGAATGCGCCGGATGGGTTTCGAGTATCACTGTATCGGGCGCACCACCGCGCAATTTAAGTAAAGGAGGGAACAGGGAATAGGCAACAGGGAACAGGACAATTCATAAAAGACCACAGGGGACACGGGGAACACAGGGATAATTCAACATTCCTTGCTTTCGACTTTTGCACTTGAAATTTTGTGTTCCTTTCGTTTTTGTGTTCGTGTGTTGCGTGGATCGGATTTGCATTTTCCTGTTCCCTGTTTCCTGTTCCCTATATTGGAGGATATCATGTCGACACTGGGAAAAATGTTGGGGTTTGGACGCAATACGCACTATGATAACGGCGTGCGAATGTTCGATAAAGGGATGTATGAAGAGGCAATTTCCGAATTGGATTGCTCGCGCCTCACGAAAAATGGCAAACACGACGCGATGACGGAGCGGCTGGCGTTGTTTTATACCGCCGAGTCTTATACCCAAATGGGACACAAGGCGATGAAAGCGGGCGCGTGGGACAAAGCCGAACAGTGTTTTGCAAAGTCGCTGGAGATCAATCCGCAATATGCCGATTTGCATTTTCATCAGGCGTTGGCGCGACGTGCCGGACACAAATTAGAAAAGGCACTCGATTCGCTTTATCGGGCGTTGGAGATCAATCCGCGCTTCGCCAAAGCCTCGTTTTATAAGGGGCTGATTCGCTACGAGCAGGAGTTCCGAGAGGAAGCCATCGAGTCGATCTGCAAAGCCATCGAACTGGAACCGGGCTTCAAGACCGAATCGTTTCAGAGGGCGATAGAGTATCACAGCAAAGGCGAATTCTTGGCAGCGTTGCAGTCATTCGAGCAGGTTTCCCACACCGAAGTGGACGACATTTTGTTTCATTATCGGCTGGGCGACGACTTTTTGCGGCGCGGGCTATATGAACCCGCGGTTGGCGAGTATCAAAAAGCATTGTCACTGAATCCGAATTACGCCGATATTCATAATCATCTCGGCGTCGCCTACAGTGCCAATGGCAAAACCAACGATGCCATCAGTGCGTTTCAAGCGGCACTTGTCATCAATTCGCAGTTTCTGGACGCCACGCTGAATTTAGGGATCGCATTGCGCGACGCCGGACGCAAGGGCGAAGCCGCGCACTATTTCTCGCGTGTCCTCGAACTCGACCCGGAAAACTCTATCGCGCAGACACAACTCTTGTCTTCGGCGTTGCCGCAGGAAGTTACCTATACATCGGATGGATTGGCACAACAGGCGGCATAACGAAAAAAAGATGCTGGCTGCTGCGCTTTCCATTGGGCAAAATATCGTTCTCATTTCTCCCTGCATTCATTTTCGGACGCAGGGATTTTTCTCGCAAACTCACCTGACGCATCGGGTAAAAAATGTACCTGCCTGAAAAACATCTCTATTGGCTGAGAGCGTTGTGCTGTCGTGCGGGTACAAAAACGTACCCGCCTGAAAAACAGACGTCCTACGGACGAAATCCCCATTTGTGAGTGTTACCCTCTGTAGGGGACAGTGTCCTATCTTTCTCCTCCTTGCTGCCTCTTCCCTGAATTGGGAGGGCGAAGCACGGCACGGTGGAACACCCCCAGCGGAGGAATTTATTACGCTCTCTAAAGAAATCGCTTAAACTTCAGACATGGGTTTGTCGGGGGTTGAAAACCCCCGCCTGAAATGGCGTTCCGCCAAGCGTCCGTCGGACGCGAGCTTGTCAGAAGTTTATCAGATTTGTCTATCAGAAGGGAATCAAGTCTCTGGTGAGAGCATCTATGTGAGGAATCACTGCTTTTTCCTGATAGGGGAAATCGTATCCCAAAAAGCCACCACAACGCAAAAGGTTGACACGCAGGTAATTCAGCAGTGACGCGCCGTAAACAATCATCACATCATCAAAATCTATCGGTGCGTCAAATGCTCCGTTTGGAACCCAAGTGCCGTAACTACCTACACCTTCAACACTCGAAATCGGTACGTGCAAGATAAGATCGCCGTTGTCGTCCTCGTATTCTCCCCAATCAACAAAGCCCTCAACAACACTTTCGCCATCAATTTGCAAATCCGTTAAATCACCTTTCCATTCGGGATGACTGCCGCCAAAGTCAATATCGCCAACAATCTCACAGCAAGCACGCCATACAAAGGGGATTTGTGCAAAATTCTCCTCGATTTCCAGAATACGCTGTCGAGCGTCCGGCAAAGGAGGGCGTAGGGGAGTTTCATAGAATTTAAAGCCAATGGCGTTGAGGCGTGAAACCAATGTCTCAGCATTAGCACGCACGCGCCGCATCGCTTCTTCTGCCACCGAACAGGCGTCGAAATACACTGGCTCCTGCCGGACTTGTTCGCCTAAAGCCATCAGTTCATTGCAGACTTGTTCGTATTCACCATTGAGATAAGCCACACAAACAGACGCGGCGTCTGCCGAATCGGATGGGCTCTTTTCGGTGGACGCCGCGCACGCTACGACATAGGACGCACTGCGGAACCCCTCGTGTTCACACTGTCCTTTGCGTGAATACATTATTGGATAGAAACCGCCTTTTCTTGAGAGACTCCTGAGAAATTCCGATGGCGTGTCCTCGATTTTCTGCCGGTTGCAACCAGTGTGGTCATCTTATGTGATTATCAGCATGGCGTTGCGGGTACTGAAAGTACCCGGCAACAAAGTACAAGCGTCTTTCAGACGCGGATACATTCGCGGATACATTCTCATCGCGAGACGGTGTGCGTCTGAAAGACGCTTGTTTTTTCCAGACGGGGGTTGTAAACCCCCGTTGCGAGAGGTGAGTTATCAGCATGGTGTTGCGGATAGAAAAATCGGTTGCACATGGAACAATGCTCGCGATAGGTCAGAGTTTGGCAAAAAGGCGGAGGGCGTTGGCGGTTGTCGTTGCGGCGAGTTCTGCATAGGGAATTCCCCGCAGTGCGGCGAGATAATCGGCGACGAGGCGCGTATACGCCGGTTCGTTGCGCTGTCCGCGATGCGGCATCGGAGCCAAATAGGGCGCGTCAGTTTCGACAAGCAGACGATCCAACGGCGCGATTTTGGCACTTGCCCGCACATTCTCCGCATTCTTGAAGGTCACCGTTCCTCCAATCCCCAAGTGCATCCCTAAATCTATGGTTTGCTGTGCCTCTTCGACGGTTCCTGCCCAACAGTGCATCACACCGCCTAACATCTGGACAGTCTCCTCTGCCAAAATTTCGAGGGTTTCGGGATAGGCTTCGCGGCAGTGAATCACTACGGGCAAGCCGACCTCCTGCGCGATTTTCATCTGAGCGCGAAAGGCGGCATTTTGTAGGTCTCGCGGCGAAAAATCGTAATGAAAATCCAAACCGATTTCGCCAATCGCAACGACGCGGGGATGATTTGCCCATTCACGAAGCCTCTGCGCCGTCTCCTCACTCCAATCTTTGGAATCGTGGGGATGGACTCCGACCACAGCAAAAACGTGCGGGGCATATTGCTCGGCAAGCGCGACTGCCTCCGCACTGCTGGCGGCGTCATAACCAACGACGATCATCTGCGCGACATCGGCGGCATGGGCGCGGGCGATACACGCGGGGATTTCGTCCGCAAGTTTTTTATGATTGAAATGGCAATGAGTATCTATCAACATTTTGGTTTCTTTCATCCGATGCGGTGGAATAAAAGCGGATACTGAAAGTACCCGCCTCGGTGTCCTGACGGACGAGCGTCCTTTGGACGCCAACCCAGAACAATGCGGTCTTTGCCTTCGCGGACAAACGCTGTCTCTTTGTCTCATTATACGGCTGTTCTGCTCAATTTCTCCCTTGCCAAGCGTAGGAAACAGGCGAAGAACGCAAAAAAGCAGGAGAACAGAAACATGATGGAGAATCAACCGTCTATACTGCGAAGTGAAGATCAAAAAAGGAGAACACAATGAAAGTTCTGTTAGGATTGTGGATTGTTGCCATGATCTTTTTACATCACGATTTGTGGAATTGGACGAGCCGCGAGTTGGTATTCGGTATCCTGCCGATTGGGCTGGCATATCAAGCATTCTATGCCGTTTTAGCAATGGTGACGATGGCACTGCTTGTGAAATTTGCGTGGCCCGCACATCTTGAAGAGGATATTCCTGAACACCCTATCAACCAACAAGAAGGGGGACACTGACATGATTCCTCTGATTGTTATTTTTATCTACCTCCTTGTGATCGCTTACATTGGCAGCGTCGCCTACAAGCAGAGCAAAAACAGTACCGAAGACTTTTTTCTTGCCGGGCGCACTATCGGTTCCTTCGTTTTTTTCCTCTCTCTGTTCGCGACGAACATGACTGCCTTTGCAATTTTAGGCAGTTCCGGTGCGGCATATAAGCAGGGCATCGGCATTTTCGGAATGATGGCGGCATCGTCCGCGTTTGTTATTCCGTTCACGATTTTCTTTATCGGAACGCGCTTATGGGCGTTGGGCAAAAAGTTCGGACACATGACACAGGTGCAGTATTTTCGGGATCGCTGGGAATGTTCCGGCATTGGGACGGCGATTTTTGTTCTCAGCGTGATCATGCTCGTTCCTTATCTGATCATCAGCATCAAGGGCGGCGGCATTGTGTTGGAGGAGATTTCCATTGCGAAAGGAACCACCAATCCACTGATTCCGTTCTGGCTTGGGTGTCTGATCGTCGCGGTTGTCGTCACCGTCAATGTGTTTTTCGGCGGAATGCGCGGCGTCGTTTGGGTCAACGTGTTTCAGACGATTCTGTTCCTGTTGTTCGGTGCGGTTGCCGTCATTGTTATCAGCAATAACCTGCCCGGCGGCTTGAGCGCGACCATCAATCAAATGGTGACCGATACACGAACGGGTTCTCTCCTCTCGCGGGAACGGATGCCTGCCGAGTTGTTCGGCAGTTATTTTCTAATACCGCTGTCTTCGATTATGTTCCCACACATGGCGATTATGTGTTTGTCGGCACGGAAAATGTCGGCGTTCAAGCAGACTGTTATCGCTTATCCCATTGCGATCATGGCGATTTGGCTGCCGTGTGTGTTTCTCGGCGTTGTCGGGGCGCAGTTGATTCCCGGCGTCCAAAATTCCGATACGATCCTGCTGAAACTGCTCAGCGAATACGCTCCGGTATGGCTTGCGGGCTTACTCGGTGCGGGCATCATTTCGGCGGTCATGGGCAGCGACTGTCACCAAGTTCTGGCACTCAGCACGATGTTTACCAAAGACATCTATGAATACTATGGCGGCGAAAAGAGCAAAAGCGTACCGTTTGCCCGCGTGTTCATTATCGTGCTGACAATCATCGCTTATTTGATTGCTCTGGTCAGCCCGACAAGCATCTTCGAGTTGGCGGTTCAGTTCGCGTTTTCGGGTTTTGCGGCGTTGGCTCCTGTCATGGTGGCGGCGTTGTTCTGGCGGCGCAGTACCAAGTGGGGCGCGTTGGCTTCGACCCTGTATGTGGCGTTCTGGCTGCTCTTCAGCGGCTATCTGACCAACATTTCCGACGCGATTGCGCCAAAGCCTCCCACTCGTGCGGCAGCGCAAGTGCGTCCTGCCGGTCAGTTGGGCGCACCGAGCGGGATCAATCCCGACAGTGTGACCTCGCCTATGGCAAGCGGGAAACCTGCCGCGCCCAAAAAGCCAATTACCTCTGTAACGATTCCCGGCTATGGCGGGATGTTCCAGAGAACAGCCACGACTGTGACATTCTACGGGTATCGCCTTGTGGTTCCGATGGTTGTCGGCTCTGCCATCCTCATGCTGCTCGTTTCGATGCTGACCCCGCCGCCGAGTCGCGAAACTGTGGAGAAATATTTCCCGCATCGGGCGTAATATAGAGGAAGAGACTCTACCTCACCCCCAACCCCTCTCCTGACCAGTCGCCGAGGCTCCTTAGGAGAGGGGAGTCAATGCTCCAATCTGAGACTCCCTCAAGATTGGGCAAAAGAACCCACAACCTCTGACTCCCCCTCTCATAGTGAGGAACGAACGGTCAGGAGAGGGGGTTGGGGGGTGAGGTTATGCTTGAGAAAGAAGAGGAAGAAATCATTATGGCAAGCACAGACAATACAGTCAGCGCAGTAGCGGTTCACGCCGCGCAAGAGCAATTGGACGCGCACGTTCGCGAAATCATCGAATGGCATTTTTCGCCGGAAACGGGCAGTCCGTTCTGGCTCGATTGGGCGCAAAAAGCGGGATGGGACCCGCGCACCGAAGTCACTTCATGGGCGGACATTAGAAAGTTTCCGCACTTTGAAGACGAATGGCTGCGCGATGAGCAGAACGAGCGTTGGGTTCCCAAGGCATACGCCGGACGCCCCTACTATATTTTCGAGACGGGCGGCACAACGGGAATGCCGAAACAGCGCATTGGATGGGAAGACCACTTGCGCGATTACGAGGAGTTTTCGGAGCATTTAGACGAGAAATCTTTCCCGATGGGCGGCACTTGGCTCATGGTCGGACCTACGGGACCGCGCCGTCTGCGTCTCGCCATCGAACATCTTGCCCATGTGCGCGGCGGTTCCTGCCATCATATAGACCTCGATCCGCGCTTTGTTAAGAGAGCCATCGGGAACAAGCAGTTCGATGTTGCCAAAGATTACATGGCGCATTGCGTGGATCAGGCGGTCACGATCATGAAGAATCGCAAAATCTCCTGCCTCTTCACCACGCCCAAACTTCTCGAAGCGATGGACGAAAAGATCAATGTGCCGGACGCCGGAATCAAAGGCGTGTTCTGCGGCGGAACCCAAATGACTCCGCAATTGGTTCGCTTCCTAATCGAAGAGGTTTTGGAAGAGCGAGCGCAGTTTGTCCCGACCTACGGCAATACATTGATGGGTTTGGCGTGCAGCCGCCCGCTGTCTCCCGAAGACAACTATAGTATCACATACCATGCGCCGCAGCCGCGTGCCGCATTGCGCGTCGTCAATCCCGATAATACGGACGAAACGGTAGAATACGGCGGATGGGGGCGGGTCGAATTGACAACTCTTACCAAAGAGTTCTTTATGCCGCGATTTTTGGAGCGAGATGAAGCCCAACGCCGCGAACCGTTCGGGCGTTTCTCTTGGGACGGTGTCGGCGAAGTGCGCCCCTTCGGAGCCATGCAAGCCAAAACCATCGAAGGCGTCTATTAAGTCTGTTGAAATGCGTGCCGGAGGGGAAATCTCTCCGGCATGGGAGATTGATATGCTGACCGCAGAAGAAGAACAAGAGATACAAGAGATGCAAAAAGAGGTTGATATGACTCTCATCCGATGGATGCTTTCTCTCACGCCTCTGGAACGTCTGACAATTATTCAAGAATACGCAGAAACGACATGGAGAATGAGAGATGCCCAGTCCATTCAGTTATCCGAAAATGCTTCGAGTTCTCTTAGCGCATCAGGTTGATTTTGTCGTGATAGGGGGTGTTTGTGCGACCCTTCACGGTTCTTCAGTGTTGACAGCAGATGTGGATATTGTTGCTTCAAGGCATAGTGATAATCTGAAACGTCTTGAAGCGGCTTTAACGGAATTGAACGCTTACTATCGCGAACATCCGCGTGGACGTTTTCTTCCAGACGCAGAACGGTTGGATACCAAAGGGCATCACCTTCTTATGACCGATTTGGGCGCACTCGATGTTCTCGGAACAGTAACAGGAGGTCGTGGCTATGAAGAGTTGCTGCCCGAAACGATACAGTTTACGATTGAAGGCGATTTGCAAATTCCTATGCTGAATTTGCCGATGCTAATCCTACTCAAGCAGGAAACAAATCGTGTCAAAGACAGATTGATTGTTCCTATTTTACGTCAACTTCTTCTTGAGAAACAAGAGGGTACCAACAAGGAAAACGCCGACAGTGAGAATTAAAACAGTGGGGTTGCTTTTGACATTGGTTTTGTTTCCGATGGCGGGAAAGGCGCAGGAGTGGACGCGGTTTCGCGGGACGGACGGCGCAGGAATCAGTGCGGCAAAAACGGTTCCGGTGAAGTTCGAGAAGGCGGACACTCGCTGGAAAATCGCGCTGCCGGGTGAAGGGCATTCGTCGCCGGTGTTGTGGGGCAAAAGGCTCTTTGTGACTTCTGCCGAGATGGGCAAAGGACGCGGTTCTCTGTTGTGCGTGGATACGGCGAACGGCAAAACCTTGTGGAGCAGAGAGTTCGCGTTCAAACCCTATCACGTTCACGATCTCAACTCGGCAGCGAGTTCCACGCCGGCAGTAGACGCCCAAAATGTCTATGTGACGTTTCCAACAGCAGAAGCGTTTGTCGTCGCCGCCCTAACGCACGACGGCAAAGAACTGTGGCGCAAAAATTTGGGGGCATATCCGACTCAGCATGGCGGCGCGTCTTCCCCCGTCGTGTTTGACGAAACGCTTTTTGTGACCAAAGAGTCGGAGGGCGAAGGCGGGACGCTCTATGCTTTTGACCGCAGTACAGGAACGGTTAAATGGAATCAAGAGCGCGTCAGTGTATCGGCAACCTATGCGACGCCCTTGATCTATCGCCCCAAAAACGCGCCCGCCGAAGTGATTTTCACCAGTACATCACACGGCTTCACTAGCCTGAACCCGAAAACCGGCAGCCTGAACTGGCAGGTGGACGGTGTGTTTACACGGCGATGCGTCTCTTCGCCGATTGTCGTGGGTGATCTGATTTTGGGAACGGCGGGAGACGGCGGCGGCAGTCGGCAGGCGGTGGCGGTGCGTCCGGGCGGCAAGGGAACAGAAGCCAAAACCGTCTACAATTTTGCACGCGGAGCATCGTATGTGCCGACTCCCATCGTCTATAACGGGCGGCTGTACTGCTTCCACGATGGCGGAATTGTGACCTGCTATAACTCTGAGACGGGCAAACAGGTCTGGTCGGAGCGGGTCGGCGGCAATTTCTTTGGGTCGCCGGTCTGCATTGACGGCAAACTTTATGCTCTCAATACCAAAGGTGAATGTTTGGTTGTTGCAACAGGCGATAAGTTTGTGTTATTGGCGAAAAACGAGTTGGGTGAGGAGTCGCGTGCGACTCCGGCGGTTGCGGGCGGCGTTCTTTATCTTCGCACCGTCTCGCACTTGACAGCAATCGGCGGTAAAATTTCGCCCTAAATCTGCCGAAAATGGGCGATCCGGCGTTTGGCGCAGAAATTGTGCAGGGCGCAAATATGATTCTGCATCTTGACCCGCTTCAAGCCGTGCAGCGTCCCGATGCCGACGCGATAGACACGATTGCCAAGCCATTCGATGCTCCTCATGAAAACCCTGTTGTGGGAGACGCCACGCTTGCGAACGCCGCAACAGAGGCAGCACGGGACGGACGTTGTGGCGGCATTGTCCGGGATCAAGACAAAAGAGGGACAGAAGGAGTATTTTCCTCTGTCCCTCACTTTTCCTCTCTGGTCGAGGAGTTCGCCGAAAGCCGAGAGGATTGTCTCCCCCTCGCCCCCTCTTCTCAAATCTCCTCCGCTTCCTCCGGCATGATCTGCGGCAGCTCGATGTTCTTGTTGCGAATCAGCCCATCAATTTCATCCATCATCGCCGGGTGTTCTTCAAGGAAGGTACGCGCATTCTCACGCCCCTGCCCCAGCCGCGTCTCGCCATAGGAGAAATACGCGCCGCTCTTGCTGATTATCCCGATGTCTACCCCCATATCCAGCAGACTGCCTGCACGCGAAATCCCCTTGCCGAACAGAATGTCGAACTCCGCTTGCTTGAACGGCGGCGCGACCTTATTCTTGACCACCTTCACCTTTACCCGCGCCCCCACCGCCTCGGTTCCGCTCTTCACCGTCTCGGTACGCCGCACTTCCATTCGCACCGATGCATAATATCGCAGTGCCAGCCCGCCCGAAGTCGTCTCAGGATTGCCGAACATCACGCCGATCTTCTGTCGAATCTGATTGATGAAAATCGCCACTGTATTCGTGCGGCTGATATTGCCCGCGATTTTTCGCAGTGCCTGCGACATTAATCGTGCATGAAGCCCGACGTGCGAATCGCCCATATCGCCCTCCAATTCCGCCTTCGGAACCAGAGCCGCCACAGAATCCAAAACTACCACATCAATCGCACTCGAACGAATCAGCGCGTCCATAATATCGAGGGCTTCCTCGCCCGTCGCCGGCTGTGCAATGAACAAATTGTCAATATCCACACCGAGTTTTTTGGCATATTCAGGGTCAATTGCGTGTTCGACATCGATAAAAGCGCACACGCCGCCCCTTTTCTGCGACTCCGCTACAATCTGAAGCGCAATTGTCGTCTTACCCGACGACTCCGTTCCATAAATCTCCGTTACGCGCCCCTTCGGAACCCCGCCGATCCCCAGCGCAATATCGAGCGCGATGGAACCTGTCGGAACCGAATCCACATTCAGGCGTGTTGACTGTCCCAAACGTATCACACTGCCCTTGCCGAATTGCTTTTCAATCGTAGCTAAAGCCGCTTCCAACGCCTTACTCTTTTTGGGGTCGATTTTCAATTCCAGTTCAGTGGTTGCCATAATTCTCAAATCCGATCCTTTCCAACGAAGAGAAGCCGCACCGCTCCCAAAAGAACACTCATGAGACGGATTTCGGTCTTCTTGCGCCGCACTGGCGCGTTCACGAGAGGACGCAGCGGCGTTCCCAATCAATGGCTTCACACAGCGACTTGTTTCCGTAGAAACAAGTTCTGCTCAGCACACGATCTGCCTGTAAATGGATTTGGCAGGGAACGCGGGTGGCCTCCGGCGTTACGGATGCACTGCCGAAACGAGTTCGGCAATTTCGCCCCCAAATTGGGAGCCTTTCTACGTGGCAAGAACAGCGGATAATACGCAAAAACAACAGCGAATACCTCTGCAAACCAACGCACAAGATTCTACCACAAAACGTACATTCTGTCCATCACTTTTTGTGGCACTTTCTTCTACTCAAAACTCACACGCCAAACCGGAAAAGCAAAGCAGAGGAGAGATAGAACCACAGGGGACACGAGGAACACAGGGCAATTCAAGAATTCCATTTCTGGATTTTTGCATTGCTTTCGTGTTTTTTTCGTGTTCTTTCGTGGATCATCGCATTGGTTTTTTCTCCCCTTCTCCTTTTCTTACTCACGGCGTGTTCTCGTTATAGTACGCGAACAACTCCTCGACCTCGAATGTCTCCGGCTCGTTCGGAATAAACAGCACTGGACTTTCAGGATCATAGAAAATCGGGTCATCCATAAAAATGACGTTGCTGCAAAACTTCTTGTGCCGTCGCTCCAATTCGCCATAGACCGAATAGGTCAAACCAATCAATCCGCTCATCAAATATTCGGCATTGTTTGTCTTTTCGCGCAGATAGTATTGAACAAGTGTCAACGCCAGCGGACCGTACATTGTCATACGCTCTTCTTCCCTTTTGCGCGTACGGGAATTGATAAAATTGCTCAAAAACTCATCGGACAGCAATTCCATCGCCACTTCCCACTGCGACGTTTGCGGCAAGTCTGACACATTGATCAGTACATTCCGTAACTCTTGCAACGCTTTAATGTCTTCCGGCTGTGCAGCCGGGTTTTTCTTCTTCACAGTATCTTTCTCTCGATTCTCTTGTTGTGTCAAACCCTGCTTTTTTTCTCTCCCAGATTTGGGAGAAAGGTTGAGGGCGAGGGCTATTCGCGCCCAATGCCTAAACCATCTGCTACACGGTTAATATAATTGAAATAGGAGGCGATAAGGTTGATTTGCAAGACCGCTTGATCGTCGAAACCGACAGATCGCAGCTGCTCTACATCGGCGCGACTCATTGCCGCCGGATCGCGAGTCAGCTTCGCCGCATAATCCAGCATCGCCCGATCCGCCGCGCTCAACTTCGCCGTTGTATAGTCGGCACGCACCGCCGCCGCCAACTCGTCATTGCCCGATGCCCGACGCAGAAACTCTGCGTGAGACTCCGTTCAATAAAAGCACGCGTTGATAACCGAAACCACTGTCGCGATCATCTCCTGCTGTGAACGGTTCAGCGGCAAATCCGGTTGCAGCAGTTCGCCGAACAGCGCGAAGGCGTGATAGTATGCCCCCGGAATCAGCGTATGCGACTCCGAGATTCCGCCGCCCCGTTCCGGTGCTTCCCACTCTTTCAGCACAGGAACAGGAACCCCGTATTCCGGCGGATACAGCAGACGCCATTTCGCCTTTTCGCGCAGTTCCGGGCTATCCTTGAGCCGAACAGTCTTAATCCATGTCATCGCTGGGTTTGCCCCTAATTCACGCCACGCGGAGCCGACTGCGGATCGATCCCGCGCAGCATCATGCCCTGTCCGCGTGACTCATGCGTCTGAACTGTTGGCGGATCGGACGGATCACGCATCTGCACCAGCAGCGTTGTTCGTGCCTCATCGCTGACATTGATCCCGGAGCCATGCACCGTCAGATAACTGAAATACAGCACGTCGCCCGCCTCCGCCTCGCACGGAACCGCCGATTCGACGGGATATTCCGCAAACGGCAAATGCCAGCCCCCTTCCGAACTATGCTCCAACGCCCCTTTCTTATGACTGCCCGGTACAACCCGCACACACCCTTTCTCAATCGGAGCCGAGTCGAAATGAATGATCGCCGCGATCATCGAATTGTTGTCGTGTGGAAAATAGGGATAATCTTGGTGCATCGGAAACGGCGATCCTTTTTCAGGCGGCTTGATGAACATCTTGGTATGGTGCAATTGCACGTTATCGTTGCCGATAATTTGCCCGGCAACTTCAGTCATGCGCGGGTCGGAGATCAGGCGCGTAAACGCCGCCGAATAAAACTGCACATTATGGCAGTGCAGAATTTTGGTGTCTGCCGCTCCCGGCACTGCCTCTCGCGCACTGCCCCAAGTCGCGTCCATATTTTTGTGGATGCTCAGGCGTTCCGCCAACTCATGGCACTCTTGCCGCAGGGTCGCCGCTTCATCTGGCGCAAGCAGACCTTTCACTAAAATATAACCGTTTTCGCGGTAAAACGCTAACTGTTCTGGTGTCAGCATGATAGAATCTCCTTGACGAAAAGTTGGCTTGAAGTTCCGCATACCTGCCCGAAGTTCCTGCCTAAAGTTCAAGAAGGGGTGCGAATGAGTTTTAGGGCAAGTTCTCTTTGCTGTGTTCCGGGGAATTCACTCCCCAGTAGCCTCATAATACGACACTGCCCTAAAACTCATTCGCACCCTTCAAGAAGCCCCGCAACTTTGCGGGAATCTGAATATTTTTGCAATTTCTGGCATAATGAAATGCGATCAGAAGTTTTTCCGTATGGTACAATAGGAGTGAAGTTCGGGCAACAACAGAGTCGCTGTTTCCGTCTGAACTCCGAAGCCAGCAACAAGGCTAACGTCAGTGAAGCCGTTAGGTCACGAGAGACGATGCTCCCTTGTTTGCGGCACAACCAGCACAATCCGATTCGAGGAGGAGTCATCTCATGAGCGTTATCGCTCCCGTCGCCAAAAAAGAGGCATTTTTGCGTCCGTCAGTCATGGAGGCAATGCCCGTATCAACCCAATTACCCCAAGAAAACATCAACCCCTACCACAACGCGCTCCAGCAATTGGACACCGCCGCCCGCTTTTTAGAACTCGACCCCGGTTTGCATGAAGTCCTGAAACGTCCCGAACGGGAATTGACTGTCAACTTCCCTGTGAAAATGGAGGACAACTCGACTCGCGTCTTTACGGGCTATCGCATTCAGCACAATATCGCCCGTGGTCCCAGTAAAGGCGGCTTGCGTTACAGTCTGCTGACCGACATTGATGAAATTCGCGCCCTCGCAATGTGGATGACATGGAAATGCGCCCTCGTCAATATCCCGTTCGGGGGCGCGAAAGGCGGCGTTGTCTGTGATCCGCGTAGTATGTCGCTCCTCGAACTGGAACGCATGACCCGCCGCTATACATCCGAAATCAGCATTATTTTGGGACCAGACACGGATATTCCTGCGCCGGACATGGGAACTAACGCCCAAACGATGGCGTGGATTATGGATACCTATTCGATGACACGCGGGCGCACGGTTCCCGCTGTTGTCACCGGCAAACCTGTGGCAATCGGCGGCTCGGAAGGGCGCAACGACGCCACAGGGCGCGGGATCGCCGTCATCACACGGGAAGCGATTCAAGAGTACGGCATGAAGATGGAAGGGTTGCGCGTCGCCGTGCAAGGCTTCGGAAATGTTGGCGGCGTGGCGGCTCGTATCCTGCACGAAATGGGTGCGAAAGTGATTGCCGTCTGCGATGCTTTCGGCGGCGTCTACAATGAAAACGGCTTGGATATTCCCACGTTGCGCGATTATATGAACCGCGACGGCGCGTTGATCTCGTATCCCGGCGGAACCTTTATCGCGCCCAAAGAAGTCTTGGAACTCGACGTGGACGTGCTGATTCCTGCCGCTACCGAGAACCAAATCACCGCAGAAAACGCCCATCGTATCAAAGCCCGAATCGTCATCGAAGGCGCGAACGGTCCGACAACCCCCACCGCCGACAAAATCCTCCGAGATCGCGGCATCTATCTCGTTCCTGATATCTTGGCGAATGCGGGCGGCGTGGTTGTCTCCTACTTCGAGTGGGTTCAAGACCTGCAATTCTTCTTCTGGTATGAGGACGAGGTCAACCGCAAAATGGAAGCGATTATGGTGAAGGCATATCGTGATGTGCGAGCGATGGCAAAACGCGAAGAGGTAGATATGCGCCTCGCTGCCTACCTTATCGGTGTCAAGCGCGTGGCAGATGCGACCATGATTCGCGGCATCTACCCGTGATTTGGGTAATAGTACTCATAGACGTCTTGCAAGAGTCGGGTACGTTCTTGTACCCGACTCAAAAGCAGCCGTCCTACGGACGAAATTCCCCTGCTTTTCGAGTGCGAAGCACGGCACGGCGGAACGAGACCTGCACGAAGAATTTATTCTGCTGTACTCTTGCAAGAGGTCTCATAGACAAATCAGATAAATCTCGTACATTGCGCGTCCGAAGGACGCTTGGCTGCCTGCCATTTCAGACGGGGGTTTAAAACCCCCGCGCTGGCGAATGTACGGAGTTTAAGCGATTTCTCTATGAGCAAACGCCCGCAATTCTCCCAGCGTGACAATGCTCACGCTATGCAGATCGCCACTGCCTAAAAGTGCGTAGGTTTGCTCGATAGACTGCGCCATTTCATCATTGCGTGCGTAGTGGACAAAGATGTTGGTATCGGGGAGGATAGTCCCCGCAGTTTGCGGCATCAACTCAGTTGTTCCAGCCACGCATTGATCTCCTCATCGGTTTCGTCGCCCTGCAATCTCTGCCCAGACATTCCGGTCTCCGTTTTTTGCGGCGGCTTCTTCCCAGAATTTGCGCTGTCTTTCCTTGACGCGCTCATACTCGGCATCGAAGAGTTCCTTGTTGGCGTAATAGTAGGCTAATGCGGCATGGTACTGCCAATCCTCAAGGAGAAATCCTGTCTTGAGCAGTTCGGCGTTATCGGGGAAACGGTGATATGCCTCCACAAACGTCGTCATTCTGAGAGAGGCATCGGGAATCAGGGCAGAGAGACCCTCATCAGGAACACAAGGCGAAACGGTTATTGTCATTGTTAAGCCTCCTTTCAGAAGCAGAAAGGGAAGCGCGAAGTGACGCGCTTCCCTCTATTATACGCCCTCTTTCCGTGCCGTTTCTCGTTATTGGTCGCCCTGCTTGTTGTAGTTGGCGACGAGAAGAAGTAGGTCGGAAATGTCGTTGGCTCCGTCATCGTTGAAGTCAGCGGCATTTAGGTAGTCGGCACTCGGCGCATTTTTGTTGTAGTGCGCGATGAGAAGCAACAGGTCGCCAATATCGGCGGCATTATCGTCGTTGGCATCTCCAGCGAGAAGAGTGGCGTTGGCATTGGAAACATTGCCCAACCTTGCATCAACGGTGATGTTCTTGCGGAGCCACTTCGCGCCTTTGATGGAGAGCGTATACTCGCCAATCGGAATATCGTTGAAACTGTAGGTTCCGTTCGTATTCAGCGTCGCTGTTCGAGTGAAGGGTGTACCTGTGCCTGTCGGAGGGCGAAATGTGAAGTTGATGGACTGCGCCCCATTCAACGACGCTTGCAACGCGATGGTTCCATTTAGAGAGGCTTTGCGGTAACGGTTTACTGGAGTGTGCAAGGGTTATTATGATACCGCGGGGAAATTACGAAGTTCTGTCCGATTTCTTTGTGATTGAGCAGGAAAATGAGGAAATTTTGCGGCAAAACTTCCTACTGAAGCGGGAATTTTATGGAGAGATGCCACGTTTTTCCATGCTTCTGCGGCGGAGTCATGAAAGAATGCGCGGAAACAACGAAAGAACACTTGGCGATTTCATTGAACCAGTTGGGCAATGCCAAAATACAGTACAGAATCAAGAGATGCTGTCACGGCGTGTTCGGGTCAATGTAGATACGCTGAATCTGAGAAGGGTAGAGATGGTCGAAATCCTTGTCTGTTGTCAGCAGGACAGCGTCAGTCACGAGTGCAGTGGCGGCTATCCAGAGATCGTTGTCGCCCATAGTACGCCCGACAGAAATGCTATAGGCATTCAACTCTGCATAAGCCTCATAAATCTCCTCTGTTTCAATTGGAGCAATGATACAGCGTTCAATGAGGGTTTGAGTGCGTTGTCGTTTCTCTCCGCCCCATTTTCGGAGGCGAGCAAAGGCACGTATCTCTCCCACAATGACACTGCTGATAATCGGAGGAGCAACGCCGCTTTGAATCGCGTAGGTTTGCTCGACGAATTGAGAGAGGGGATTTTGCCGCACATAATGGATGAAAATGTTCGTGTCGGGCAGATAGCGTAGCCTCGATACAGGCATCAACTTATTATCTCCAGTGCAGCAATAACTTCCTCATCCGAGTCATCATCAGGCAGTGCTCCATAAAGTTCTGCCCAGACATTCGCTCCTCCGACACGAGCAATCTGTTCCTCCCAAAATTTTTCCCTTGCCTGCCTTTTGCGTTCCAATTCCGCGTCGAAGAGCTTCTTGTTGGCATGATAGTAGGCGAGTGCGGCATAGACCTGCGCCAGCGATATATTCATGCCGCTTGCTAAATTGTCAGGTGTGGGGTCGGGGGCGTCGGGGTTTGCATTGAGCCGATCCCGTACCTCCAGTAGGGAAAGGACATAGAACGGCGAGCCGATGATTTGCGCCCGGATGCCATCGTTGGAAATATAGGAGAAACTTGCGTCTTGAAAGCTGGCAAAGCGTGCTGACCGTCTCTCCTCGTCGGCGAGTTCTCTAAGAATCAGGGAGGCAATCGCATCCTGTTCTCTGTCCGGCAATTGCTTGGTTTGTGTGTAGACTTGTTCTAAGAGTTGTGTCATGGTCTTTTGCTCCTCCTTATGTGGGCATTATACCCCGCCTCTCGGCATACGGAGGAGATTTCTGACGAGGCACAGTCCCTGCATTGACACGCAAGGGTAAAATAAAAGCGAGACAGTGCGCCGTGCAACTTTGGCGCGACGCACAATGTCAGCAATCTTTACCCGCAGCGGTCACGGTTCTTCCACAGGCAGACTTACAACTCGTTTTGCACCTCCTGTCCTATTTCGATCAGCGTTTTCTGCTTGTCCGTCAGGGGCTGCGTGGCAAAAACCGTCATTTGCGGTGGTTTGGAAGGACGCAGCAGAGTGTTTCGCTCATTATCGCGTTTCGCCTTCGGAATGAAGGTGCGGACAATACAGCCGCCAAAGAAGAGTGCCGCAAAAAGCAGCGAGCCGATGACTTTTGCGAAGCCGTTTCCCTGAGCCAGCAGGTTTGCTGAGACACTTACGACACTGCCCAAGAGATAACCGCTGTCACGTCGGCGGTTAATCGTCTCCTGCTCGCCGGGATTCAACGCGGCTTCCCGGCGGAGTTGCGCCCACTCGGAAATTGCACAATCCCACACTCCTTGCCCGATCAACCCGCCCAGCGCAATGAGCAAGACAGCCGGGACAGAGAACGTCCCTCCGAAGACCAGCGTGATCAGCCCCATCAGCCACGCCGTAAACGCGACTTCGACCACATACCAGCGAGACAAGCGTTCCACGACGTATATCTTCTGCGCCGCGCTGTCCTTGATGCGGAACTTCTCTTTCAGCCAGCGTGTGAACCGTCCCGCATTGAGAAAAGATTCGTACTGGTCGGAAGCGAGTTGGAGCATCATGCTGAACCCGGCAGTCTGCCCTGCTACCAACAGACTTGGAAACAGCACATAACTTTGTGTCAGCAAGAAAGTTAAAGCCGCGCCATTAATCAAAAAACGCATAAGTCCTTTGATAATCTTCGGTTTGTTCTGTGCCGCAGTGAACCATTGGAACAGGCGGCTATTCTTGATCTTGAGTGCCAGAACCTTAAGATTCCAGCGCATCAGGTCATA
>Ga0163154_10003217_pt1 | contig 22955 bp, 22 predicted proteins | sample OliLakLV19MP9P1_FD_148649 | JGI IMG/M metagenome (GOLD analysis project Ga0163154, IMG submission 148649) | Freshwater microbial mat bacterial communities from Lake Vanda, McMurdo Dry Valleys, Antarctica - Oligotrophic Lake LV.19.MP9.P1 | ecosystem: Environmental > Aquatic > Freshwater > Lake >... | reverse complement strand
GTGATATTATACATGGTTCATTTTTTGATAATAATTGAAAAATATAATCATTACCCTCTTGGATACCTAATATCTTTCTATCACCATAAAATGCTACAATTTTAGGTTTATCAATATAGTTTTTAGGTTTATATAAGCTTGTTTTTATAAGCATTGCCTTTATAAATTGCTTAATCATTTTGTAATTTATCATACTCTTGCTTTCATTTCGTTAAACATTTCAGTAAGCGTAGTTTCGAGGTCATATTGCCATGTCCATGTAGGATAATGCATTTTGAATTTTGAAACATCAGAAATCCACCAAATATGGTCGCCTATGCGGTTTGTTTCTGCATAGCTATAATTCATTTTGTTACCCGTAATTTTTTCACAAACAGACATAGCTTCTTGCATAGAACAGTTGGCAAATCGTCCCCCCCCTGCATTATAAACTTCGCCTTGTTTCGGGTTTTGATAAAAATGCCAAAACATATTCACCAAATCCCAACTGTGAATATTATCGCGTACTTGTTTACCTTTATAGCCAAAAATAGTATAATGATCGCCTGTAATGGCACACTTCATCAGGTAGGCAAGGAAACCATGCAACTGTGTACCCGAATGTTTGGGTCCAGTAAGACAGCCGCCTCGAAAAACGCCCGTATTCATTTCAAAATAACGCCCATATTCTTGTACCAATATATCTGCTGCAACTTTTGATGCACCAAACAAAGAGTGTTTGGTTTGGTCAATGCTCATCAATTCATCAATCCCATGTGTATAATAGGCATGAGATTCAGCAATTTCCCACCGATTTTCTAATTCTACCAAAGGTAAATGATTAGGTGTTTCGCCATAGACTTTATTGGTAGAAGTAAAAATAAATACTGCTTTAGGACAGTGCAAACGTGTAAGTTCGAGCAAGTTAAGTGTGCCATTGGCATTCACTGTAAAGTCTGTAAGTGGCTCTTTAGCCGCCCAATCGTGGCTCGGTTGCGCGGCAGTATGCACTATGAGATGTATATCTTGAGCATATTCTTGAAAAACCTTTTCAAGGTCAGTATAATTACGAATATCTGCTTTATAATGCTTATAGTTAGGCGTTTCGCGTTCTATGCGTTGTCTATTCCATTCTACGGAAGCACTTTCGCCAAAAAAATAAGCGCGGTAATTATTATCAATACCAATAATAAGGTCAAATTTATCAGTAAAAAAATCAACGGCTTGGCTGCCAATCAGTCCTGCCGAGCCTGTTATAAGAGCAATTTTCATAAATTCAGAATAGGTTTAAGGGCATCTGCGTTTTTTTCTATCCACACAAATATATCCTCCATGATACGTTGCACGCTCATTTCTGGTTTCCACCCTGCAAAGGTAGTAATTTTTTTGTTATCTGTAAGGTAAATACGCAAATCGGCTACACGATTTTCTACTACTTTATCAAAGTGCAAGTTATTTCCTGTTATATTTTGGCAAACTTGCGTAAGCTCTTGCAAAGATGTGCTGACTTCGCGTCCGCCACCCACATTGAAAAGCCCACCATTGAACCGCTCTATTTCGTGAATTTGCTGGTCTATCAAACGAAATAAGTCGTCTATATGCAAGATATCCCTTACCTGCTTGCCTTCCCCACCATAACCAAAATACCCTAACTTTCCTTTCCAAAAATGCCTTGCCGCCCATAAAACAATCACGCCTTGATCGACCTTGCCCATTTGCCATGCACCTGTAAGCACGCCACAACGATTGATAACCGTTTTCATACCCGAAAGTGCATTATACTCTTCTATTAAAAGTTCGGAGGCAAGTTTGGTAGTGCCATAAAAAGAACGTGATCCCTCTAAGCTAAATTTTTCGCTAATGCCTCGCGATGAAACACCCAATAAAGTCTGTTGGTCTGTCCATTCAAAACGGCTTTCTTTTTCTATAAAATCTACACTTTCCAAGGTCTTTATTGGATAAACTCGGCTGGTAGAAAGGAATATAAAACTTGCTTGATGTTTTTTGGCAAGTTCTAAACAATTGACTGTTCCTATTAAATTATTATTCACTACTTGAGCAACAGGCGAAGTAATACCTGCCAAAACTGAAGGTTCTGCTGAAGCATCTATAAGACAATCAAAACCTTTAATTTCCGAAAAATCTTCGGGGTTGCGAATATCAGCATGCAAAAAATGTATACCTTGTTCTTGCAACCTTGATAAATTCAGTTCAGAACCTCTGCGTTTGAGATTATCTAAGCAAGTAATTTCGTAAGAAGGATATTTTTGTTTGAAATAAATAGCAAGATTTGAGCCTGCAAAGCCCGCCCCGCCTGTGATGAGTAAGTGCATTTTTTTAGTTTGATTTAATTTTTCTGTATTTACTCAGATATATTTATAATGATTTAATATGCTGGTAAAGTTTATCAATTATTTGCACGTATTGTTTGCGTATTTTCCACATTTCTTGTAAACGCCCATACGCATATTCATAGTTACAAAAATAGACTTCGCCCTCTATATCTTTGTATAAAAATCTAAATAAGCGTTTTGGAGAACGACAAAGAAATTTTAGGTTTGTCCAAAAAATTTTATGCCACATTTTTTGTGGTGCTATTTTTTCATCCCTTTCGATACACAAAAGAACGTATTGATACATATCCAAATAAGTAAGAGATTGCCCTATACCTCTTTGAAGTTTTCGGCAATATGCCCAACTCAAACGGGAAGAAGCCATGAAATGTTGGAGTGTCAGCCTTGATGAGTAATGAATTTCATAACCTAAAATCTTTGCATACCAACACAGTTCCGTATCTCCTCCTGTGCTTAAATTTTTACCTTTTCTGTCCGACAAAAGTGTTTGAAAATTGGCAGCTTTTATAGCTTGCCAAAAACTACGACTCAATACCATTCCTGCCCCAAAAACTCTTCCGCGCGTATGTGTTACGTCTCCATCAGAAAAGTTTGTTTCACCTACAGCGTAAGTAGTTTCCATCATTTTATACCAAAAAGGTGCTTCAGTTTCAAAAGATGCTGTATTTTTGCCACCCAAAATACCTATTTTGTTATTTGTAGCTATTAAATCAAAAGCATGTTGAACATAATTTTCGTCAAGCCAATTATCATCATCACAAAAGATGAAATAATCACATTCAGATGTTTCTACCCCTTTTTGCCTTGCATAGCTCAAACCTGCTCTCGGTTCATCTATAATTTGAAAAGGCGTATTACATGCTGTTTCTTGCCATATTTTTTGAGCTACTTCTTTAGTATCATCAGTAGAGTTATTATTAACAATAATGATATCCCAAAGGCATGTAGTTTGTTGTAATGCTAAATATTTAAAAGTGTCAGGAAGTAATTTTTTGCTATTATAGCAACAAATGATGACTGAAATACCAAACATATAATTACCTTAGTCCTCCTTTAAGTTTAGGTATCTTAATTTTAAAACCTATTATATTTAATAATAAACTCCAAAATAACTTTGTTTTAATGTCTGATTTTAAATAATACAAATTTTTGAATAAAAAAACAATACTTTTGCATCTATTTTTATTCAAATGATATAACACTTTGGAATAATAATAATAACGTAATGCGTGGTACAATCTATTTTTATCTATATTAATAATAGAAGTATTTAGTCTTCTAAAATAGGCATCTTTTATAGCTTTGATATGATATAAATGCGCTTTTTCAAAATTCCCATGTTGTGAGATTCCATTGCTATTATTTCTATAATAATATAGTGGTTGATCAACAAATTTCACTTCACCAACTTCTTCTAACTTTAACCATAGATCTTGGTCTAATGCTCTTTTAAATTTGGGCGAAAAGCCTGTGGTAAGGTCATAAGAAGTTCGTTTGAAAGTAGAAAAGCTATCTCCTGTCATTGCATTTATCAAACTCTCCTGTGCAGGCAAAGGCTTACTTCTGATAGATTGAATGTTCATATCTTGATCACACAAATAAATTGCGGTATAAATAAAACTTGCCTTCGCATTTGTGATATGTGCATCAATCATTACACGTAGTGCATCAGGTGGTAAAGCATCATCAGCCCCCAACATGCCTATTATATCACCTGTAGAATTATCCATAGCTGTTTTAAATGTGGTGCCTGCCCCTTGATTTTTAGTATGTTGTATAAGTTTTATTTGAGGGTTTTTTAGATGAGGTTGTAATATGTCAATAGAATTATCAGTCGAACAATCATCTGCAATAATTAACTCCCAATTTGTATAAGTTTGCTTTTCTACACTTGCAATAAGTTCAGGCAAATATTTGCCATTATTATAGTTTGCTACAATTATTGAAAATTTCATTGCAATACAATATTTTTAATATATATTATTTGTTCTGCTGTCAATTCAGCATACATCGGCAAAGATAGGGTTTCTTTTTGAAACTGCCAAGAAACAGGAAAATCTTTTTCTGTGAAGCCAAGTTGCGCATAACATGGCAGGAAAGGAAGTGCGCTAGGATAATGAATAGCCGTTTGAACGCCTTTTTCTTGTAATTTCTTTTGCAGTGCATCGCGGTTTTGTGTTCGGATAACGTACAAATGAAAAACATGTTTGCTATTCATTCGTGTTTTAGGAGTATGGATTTCTGTATTCTCTAATGCTTGTGTGTAGGCAAGTGCGTTTTGAATACGCCTTTCTGTCCATGCAGGCAAGTAGGTAAGTTTAGTAGAAAGTGCTGCGGCTTGTATGCTATCCATACGGCTATTACGCCCTTCTATAGTATGGTCATGCTTACCAAGTTGCCCATGATTAGCTATTCTACGTGCTTTTTCGGCTATAGCATCATTATCAGTAGCCATACCGCCTGCATCACCATACGCACCTAAATTTTTACTTGGATAAAAACTAAAACTCGCACAATCACCCCAAGTACTTACTTGTTTGCCTGCTATTTCTGCCCCATGTGCTTGTGCGCAATCCTCTAAGACCTGTAGCTGATGTTTTGTTGCGATTTGCATAATGGCAGGCATATCGGCAGGTTGTCCATAAAAATGTACAGGTATAATCGCCTTTGTTTTATCCGTTATTTTCTCCTCTATTAGTTTAGGATTGATGCAATAATAATCCTCTTCGATATCAACAAAAACAGGTTTTGCGCCTACATTGCTTACAGCCTCTGAAGTAGAAATCCACGAATAGGCAGGCACAATTACCTCATCACCTGCTCCAATACCCATAGCTTGGAGGAGTATTTCAATGGAATCTGTCCCATTCGCGCAAGCAATAAAATGCTTTACACCTAAAAAATGAGCAAATTCTTGTTCAAAATTTTTTTGGTACTTGCCTCCAATGAATGCTGTTTCTTGTATAACTGTTTGAATCACTGTATCTATTTCTCGTTTGATACTTTGATACTGTGCTTGTAAATCAACGAAAGGAATATTCATACACTACTAAAAAATAATTTTGACCACTTTCCCATTATTTAATCCATACTTTTCGCCACTTTCGGGACAGGTAGCCACATTATTACCATCAAATTTAAGTTTATGACCATATTCAGACATCCAACCCACTTGTTTGGCAGGGTTGCCTATCACTAAAGCATAGGCAGGAACGTTTTTTGTTACCACCGCACCTGCGCCAATAAAAGCGAATTCGCCTATATCATGCCCACAAACGATAGTCGCATTAGCACCGATAGTCGCGCCTCGCTTTACAACAGTTTTACTATATTGATTTTTGCGATTGACAGCACTTCTTGGATTTGTAACATTGGTAAAAACCATAGAAGGTCCTAAAAAAACATCATCTTCGCAAATAACGCCTGTATAAATAGATACATTATTTTGTACTTTTACATTATTTCCCAAAATTACTTCAGGCGAAATAACGACATTTTGTCCAATATTACAATTTTCACCTAAAGTACAGTTGGACATGATATGCGAAAAATGCCATATCTTCGTTCCTTCCGCTATCTCGCATGGCTCATCTATGATGGCAGTTTCATGCACAAAATATTTTTTTTCCATGTGTTAGGCTATCCTTTTAGCAAAGTTTTCAATTTGTAAATATTCTCAATAATCTCAACCACTTTTAATCCTTCAAAAGCGTTTGTGGTAGCTATATTTCTACCACGTAATGTATCTATCACATTATCAATGATATAGTGGTGATTGGCGGCACTCCCTTTGTATGCACCATAATCGTTAGGTGGATTTGAAGGAGCAAGTTCGGGCATTTCGTATCCCTTTATATGGCAATATTCTACTTTATCCATATATTGTCCACCCACCTTGATAGAACCATTTTCAGAAATAATAGTAATACTGCTTTCAAGATTTTTATCCCAAACAGAAGTCGAAAAGTTGATACTACCCATTCCGCCTTTTTTGAAATCGAAACTTACGAAGCCTGAATCCTCAAAATCAGTAAGATTTTGGTGATTAAAATCATTGAATTTAGCTTGTATATTATGGATATCACCAAATAACCAAAACATAATATCAATAAAATGACTGAACTGTGTAAATAGCGTCCCGCCATCTTGCTCTATCAAGCCTTTCCAACCACCTTTTTTGTAATAGCGTTCATCTCTATTCCAATAACAATTTACTTGCACCATAAATATTTTGCCCATTATCCCACTGCTTACAACTTCTTTGAGCCAAGCTGAAGGGGGGGAATAACGGTTTTGCATCACACAAAAGGCTAATTTTTGTGCTTGAAGGGCTTTAAAAAGGACTTCTTCTGCATCTGCTTTGTGCAATGCCATAGGCTTTTCGCATACTATATGGCAACCGTTTTCCAAAGCTAAAATAGATTGGGAGGCGTGTAAATAGTTAGGCGTAGCAATGTTAATCACGTCTGTAGCTATACCCGACTGTAAGAATTCTTCAAAAGACGCAAAAAACGGCACTTTGAAAGTGCTTTCTAATTCAGAGCGCAGGCTTATATTGATGTCTATAACTGCCACCAATTCAGCCTCTTGATTTTGTTGAATCATAGCGGCATGTCGCTTGCCTATGTGTCCCGCGCCTACTACGGCAAATTTTATTTTTTCCATGTTATGATAGATATTACCTAAAAAAACTAAGCATTGATTCGCAAATGTAGGCAAGCATTTCGCTGTTCATTTCCGTATGTATGGGCAAAGATAATACTTTTTCCGACAACTTCTCAGCAGTAGGCAAGCTACTTGCCTGCCAGCCCAAATATTTATAGGCTTCTTGCAAATGTAAGGGCGAAGGATAATAAATCATAGTCGGCACGCCTTTGCTTTGCAAATATTTTTGGAGTGCATTTCTGTCTATATTTTCGGCTAAAGTGAGCGTATATTGATGAAAGACATGGGTAGAATTTGGATTGCGCACAGGTATTTTAAAATGTGTACTTTCCGCAAAAAAAGCATCATAATATTGTGCTGCTTCTTGCCTACGTTGGATGTAAGTATCTAAATATTTGAGTTTTACATCTAAAAGAGCGGCTTGTAATGTGTCTAAACGTGAATTAATGCCGACCATTTTGTAGGTATATTTCACTTCTTGTCCGTGATTAGCAATGCATCTCATTTTTTTTGCAAGTTCGTCATCGTCTGTAAATATAGCTCCACCATCTCCCATACAGCCTAAATTTTTGGAGGGAAAAAAAGAAGTAGTGCCAATATGACCAATAGTTCCTGCAGACTTTATTTGTCCATTTTTAGAAGTATATTTTGCTCCTATTGCTTGAGCAGTATCTTCTATAACATACAAATCATATTTTTGAGCGATTTCCATTATTCTATCCATATCAGCACATTGCCCAAAGAGATGCACTGCTACTATTACCTTTGTTTTTGGAGTAATTGCTTGTTCTATTTTTTCGGTATCTACGTTATAAAAACCCTCTAAACTATCTATAAAAATAGGTCTATAACCTAAAAATGCTCCAACTTCTACAGCCGCCACGTAGTTAAAGCTCGGCACGATAAACTCGGCATCAGCAGGCAAGTTTAAAGCCGAAAATGCTATTTGGAGCGCGTCTGTGCCATTGGCACAAGGTATTACGTGTTTGGTTTGCACGTATTTACCTAAATTATCCGCAAAATCTTTCACAGCGTACCCATTGATAAAAGCTGATTTCTCTATCACCTTTTGCATGGCTGCATCTATTTCTGTTTTGATATGTTGGTATTGGGTGAATAAATCCACCATTTGGATATGTTGCATTTTTAGTGTGAATTGGGGTGGCATTTCAAAATCGATCCACACACCCTCTCCAAATTGGAGAGGGCAAGGTCTTAAGAAAAGGTTTTGAAATGCACCCTGTGAATGTATTTTTTGTGCAAAGATAAGCAAAAAATTATAAATATGCTTCTGCCATCAAAACAACCCACGTATAATTTTCAAAATGGCCAAAACGAGGGTTTACAATTTTCTCACTAATAAGTTTGTCCTTGCCTGCTTGTATTTTATTTTGGACACCTTGATGCAGAAGCCAACTATTTTGAGGTGGCTCATAGCCTATTTTGTCTATACGCCAAGCGATTTCGGGAGGCAAGATATCAGGAAAACTAACACGCTGAATATATTTTGTCCAGCCTTCACGAATTTTGAAATGATTGGGCAAGGTAAACAAAAACTCCACCAATTCATGTGAAAGAAAAGGCAATCTTATTTCTCGCGAGTGTGCCATAGAATTGCGGTCTGCATAACGCAATAAGTCTTGTAAACCTTGCACAGCCGTATTGTGATACAATATTTCGCTCAATTTGTTAGGTGTGTGTGTGGCTACAGGAGAAGGTTTGTAAGCTTCATAAAAATCATCAGCAAAAAATTGATAGTCTGGCATTTTACTTCCTTTTATTCCCTTGTAGAGGCTGTAAAAAGGTGTTTTCTTTACTATATTTTTTATTTTTTGTGTAAAACCTATAGGCGTTTGTGTCGTGGAGGCAAGTTGTGTATAATCTTTGAAATAACCCTGCGGATAACGCTCTTGATATATCTTTGCTTCTTTATGGTACATTTTGACATCTTTCTCAAAAAGCTCTCTAAAAAAATAATCATAATAATAATGATAGCCTGCCAATATTTCATCTGCCCCTTGTCCATCAAGTAAAACCGTTACATTTTTTTCTTTAGCAAGTTTCATCACTTCCCATTGAGCAAAAATACTTGCCGAGCCAAAAGGTTCTTCTTGATGATAACACAAACGTTCAAAATCAACCAAAAAACTTTGCTCGTTGGGAAAAGTGAAGTGTGGCTCTACATTCGTGCTATCTATGACATATTGCATGAACTGTCCCTCATCTTTGGCAAAACCGGGAAAACGTGCAGAGAAAGTATTTTGCTTTACTGTTTGGCTTTTATTCAAATCATTGATAGTACACACCACCAACGAACTATCCAAGCCGCCTGAAAGACTCGAACCTACAGGAACATCTGAACGCAAACGTCTGCGTATAGACGTGTAAAAAAGCTCTTTGAATTTTGCTTTGGCTTGTTGTTCAGTGATTTGATAATCAATATTTTGTATATCCAGTTGCCAATAGCATTTTATTTCTATTTCAAGTGTAGGCTTTACTATCAGGTAATGGGCAGGCAAGAGCTTTGAAACATTTTGGTAAAAAGTTTCTGAAGGACGAGCAGTATCGGACAGCATAAAATTATTTTGCATAAATATAGCCCAGATACGCCAATTCTTCTCTTTATCTATCCCGCCTGCAAAAAGCGCCTTCATTTCTGAAGCAAAATTAAAAGACTTGCCTGCCTGATGATGATAGTAAAAAGGCTTTTCACCAAATCTATCACGCGCACAAAACAATGTCTTTTCTTGGCTATCCCAGAGCGCGAATGCAAACATGCCATCGAGGTCTTGCAGGCAAGTTTCTCTTTTCTCATGAAAAAGTGCCAACAAAACTTCTGTATCTGATTCGGATTGAAAATGATAGCCTTTGGCTATCAGCTTTTCTCTTATCTCAAGATAATTGTAAATCTCTCCATTAAACGTAATACTGTAGCGTCCGTTCGCATAGTGCATAGGTTGCTTGCCTCCGTCTGTCAAATCAATAATAGAGAGTCTGCGATGCCCTAAAGCTACATTCTTATCGTCATTTATCCATTGCCCTTCGCCATCTGGTCCGCGATGTGTAATGGCATCTGTCATTTTTTTGAGTTGAGCTATCTCAATATTATTTTGAGAAGTAAGAAGTCCTGCTATTCCGCACATAATAAATTTGTTTTTGGCCACTAAAAAAGCACTAAATTAGATGTGTAAAGAAAAAAATATTATTATCTACTTTTGGCTAGACATGCTTGTATATCATCGTCTGTGCAGATAAAGTTTTCTAAAGTCCCATCAGCATTTATACCTAACATAATATAGTCTCCAAAATGCTTATTTGGAAAAAATTTAGGTACATATCCTTCGTATAAATGATGCTTACCTTCTGTGTCTTCAAAGAGAATTTGACACTGATCAGCTGTTTTATAATGGGTGTGCATTGACTCACTATACAACCAATTTTCTACTGTCAGGTTTTCCAAGTTTATGGTCATAGTAGTAGCTGTTTCGCAGAACATTATATGCATTTTTTTATATTTTGTAACCATAATAATAACTATAAAATTTATAAAATGCGAAATTTAAAATATTAAACCATCTCTTTCTCCACTTGGCACATATTTTTTATACCAATCACAATCTTTTACGAGGTTTGTCCATTTGTTATAAGTGTCTATATTTTCAGGTTCAGGGATAAACTTTTCTCTAAAAAAGATAGGAGTATGTTCATAATGATGTTCTTTTGTTTCTAAAATGGCTAACATTCGCTCACAAAACAAATCAAAATTTAGGTGTTCCTTTACATATTTGGGTCCCATCAGAGATAGTTTACAACGTAAATCATAATCATAAATCAAAGATTTCAACTTATCATAAATCGTCTTTGGGCAAGTATCTACTATTGGGTGTGCTTCCCTATCTGGAATATAATCGGGATACACATCAAAGCCCATTTTCCCCATCACAACTCTACCCATAGCCATACATTCTGTAGCAAACTTGCCTGCACCTGGGCATAACAGTTGGTCTATAATAATATCTGCCTTTTGATAGGTTTTTAAAGCTTCTCCATGTGGCATATTTTCAATTAACTGAAATTGAAACACTACACCTTCACTTTTTAGTTTTTCTATTGCCTCTAAAACATATTTTGTGCCTTTACCATCCCTATTACTTGGCGAATGAATTACTAAAGGATTTAATTTGTTTTGTGTATAAATAGGTGTAAAATCAGTTGGTACGACCATCATATGCCATTTATAATGTGGTCTTAGTGCTAACTGATTTTGGTCTGCTCGGCTATAAACCAAATCTGCGTATTTTTCAGAGGTGCGAAGCCAAAGTAATTTTTGTTCAGCCGTTACTTGCGCCATATATTCTTTTGTATAACCAACAGGCTGGTAATTATATAAGGCAAATTCTTGTTGCATAGCATACGGGTAACGCACATCATCACCTACATGAATACATACAACCTTCTTCCCCATATTTTTTAAATAAGCAATATCCGAAAAATCGGGTTCAAAACTTGACCAAATAAAAATAAAGATGTTGCATTCTTTTACGATATCTTGGTGTATTTTTTGTATTTTCTCTTTTTTTTTATCAAATAAATATCGTAATAAGAATCTCAACTTATAAGGTCTTATGTTGTCATACCAACTTTTTTTATTATTGATGATACTAAAATCATAATCTACCAATGAATAGATAATTCCACTATTACCGCCATAAATGGCGGTAGTAGTTTCGTAACCCAACTTAGTAAATGAAGATTTGAAATCTCCTATTTGGGATGCTATATTTGCTAATCCAATAAATATTTTTTGCACTTTACAGCTTGTTAATTTTTCTCAATTGTTCTTTTAATAAATCAATTCTTTGAGCAGGTGTTCCAGCCCAAGTTTCATTGTCAGGTATATTTTTAGTAACAATGCTTCCTAAACCAACTAATGTATTATTACCAATTTGTAAAGTTTGCATAATAGATACAGAAGGTGCTATCCAAGCATTATCTTTTATTTCTACACTTCCACCTATCATAGCATTTGCTATTACGACAGCATTTCTACCAACTATAACATTATGGGCTATATGAACAAGATTATCTATCTTACAACCTTCTTTAAGTAAAGTATTTCCTAAACTACCTTTGTCTATACAAGTATTAGCCCCTATTTCTACATTATCCTCAATAATAACGTAACCTAAATGCGGGAACTTTTCTAATATACCTTCTTCATTACGTTCATATCCAAAGCCGTCACCCCCAATTACTGAGCCTGCTTGGATGATAACATTTTTTCCAATTTTTACATCATCATAAAGATAACAATGTCCATGAATAATAGTACCTTCATCAATTTCGCAAATACCAATATAAGTAAATGCACCAATATAAGTATTAGGATGTATTTTTGCCTCTGGGTGTATAAATGCTGTTGGGTGTATCTCCCATACTTGTTTTTTTTGCGTAAAGGCTTGTAAAATACGCAAAAATACGAGTTTAGGTTGTTTGACTATGATTAGGATTTTTTCATGCTTTTGTAAATCTGAAATTTGCAACGTTATATCACATAAAATTAGACGTGCTTGTGTAATATTAAGTAGTTCTTGAGCATCTTTTCTTGTAGGGCTTACCCATGTTAGGCTGTTTGCATCAGCATCAAAAATTGACTTTATATTTTGAAAAGAAATCATTACTTCATCTCCTACAATTTGGTAATCACTCCCTAAGAAATGTTTGATAGAATCAAGATTATACATAGTTATAAAAAATTAAAGATAATAAGAAATAGAACCATATGCTCTCTCTGTTTCTATGATTTGTTTTTCAGAAAGATGCAAATTTATTTTTATAGTTTTTTGCCAAAGTTGTTCTGTAGGCAAATCCTCATCACTTATCCACCAAATAGGGTGAATTAGTAAATGCACTTTTGGGTATAACGATTGTTCAAAAATTGTTTGTGGATGATAATTTTTCCAAACTTTATTAGAGTCTGAAATATAGTGAAAATCCTTAAACATTTGTTTATCATACGTATTGATATAGTTTATCAATTTTATTTCATTGTCTATAATAGCCTTACTTGGCTGATGAAACGAAATTGTTTTTACAGAATCAATACCAAACATAGTTTCAATTACTTGTGCTTCTGTTTGCACCAAATCTTCTAATTTTTTTTGATGTTTCGGATAAAAAGCCTCATCATAATGCAAGGCAATATGATGTCCCATATCAATAATTTTTTCTACAAAACTTTGATTATGTCTTGCAAATAAATTATATACAGGTGAACGTAGCATGAGAAAATAAGTAGATTTTATTTCTAATTCTTTTTCAACTAATGCCATTTGGTAGGCAAGTTCTAAACTTACATCAATATCATGCCTTAATAAACATATTTTTTCGGACTTTTGAAAATTATTGATGTCTTCAAAAGAGCAGAATTTATAGTTTTGTTTTAATGCACTTTCAAGCACTTTTACATATCCAGATGTCGTAAAATTCATATCTAAATCAATTCATTTATGGTTTTGCTAAATATATAGGTTGTTTTGTACAACAAATTTTCCATTTTTTCAATATTTGCTACTAAGTTTTTTGCTTCTTGGTTTTGTATTTCAAAAATTGCTTTTTTATCTATTGCTATTTCTATGGTTTCTACTATTTGTCGTAAAGATAAGACTTCCTTACCTGCTACATTGATTTTATGGGTTCCTTGCAAATTCACAGCATTTTTTATACAAATTACTGCATCATCTACATAAATAGGGTTTATTTTGATACCATTTTGCCCTTGTAAAGTGATTTTTTTTCCTTCTTTTACACTATCTACCAAACGAGGAATAAGCATAGACCTTTTTTGATTTTTGCCGTAGACAAAGAAAAAACGCAAAGTAATAATATCAAAAAACTTAGTAAAACTTTCTACTAATATTTCAGAACAAAGTTTTGTACTCAAATAAAAACCTAAATCTCCCGAAGGTGCCAAGGGACTATCTTCTGAAAAATGTTGTTCACCATTGCCATATACACCACCCGAAGAAGCATAGATAAATTTTTTAACGCCAATTTGTTGGGCATAATGCAACAACTTCAACGTACTACCTGTATTTACAGCAAATACTTCTTGAGTTTTTTCAGGAAAATCTCTAAAATAAGCAGACTGTGCCAAATGAATGACTGAATCAATGTTTTTAGGTAAAACAGCTGTATTCCATTCCTTAGACAAATCTATTGAAATGAAAGTAATATTTTTGGTGTTTTGTGTATTTTTTTGAGAAGTTATTGCAAATACATGATATTCTTCTGCCAATAAAGGCAAAAGGCTTGTACCAATTAATCCATTTGCCCCAGTGATAAGTATATTTTTCAAGGTTTTTTTTTACTTGTTTAAAGTTGCTAACAATTCCGCAGGTATTTTATTCTCTACCAAAGGATGTACTATTTTAGGGCTTTGATTATTATACGAATCAGGCATCAATGGGTGAAACATATTCATTAAATCTACCTCTTTTTCATACCAAATTTTGTCATATATTTTGCCAAACATATATTGAGCAGTTTGATATGAATGATATTTTTCCACATATTTTCGCCCCGCCCTACCTAATTCTTCTCGTAATTTTGGATTTTTGATAAGAATACGTAAGTTATCTTTGATAGTTTCGGGCGTAGTAGAAAGTATTGGACATTCATTTAAGTAGGAATATCGTCTAAAAACTCTCAAATAAGTGTCATTACACATATTGTCCAAGACAGGTAAACCACTTGACATGCCCTCTATACCGCTTAACGCATATCCCGAAAAAATCATTTGCTCTGCCAATATATCTGCGTCCTCTAGCATTATCCGCCTAACCTCACTATTTTGTACTCTTTCTAACAAAATTAAATTTATCTTTAATCCTTCTATTTTCAAGTCTTCTATTGCGCTTATTATAAATTCAGTCCCTTTAAATCCTCTATGATTAGGAGTATGAACAATATTTACTACTTTATTTATACCATCTGCTTGGCTATAATTTATTTTAGACTGCCACAACTTAGTATCTATAGCTAATATACTATAGTTAAGAACATCCCATCGTCCAACGCCATCTACCAATACAGATGGTAAAAAACACGTAGCATTTTTAACCCAATATTTTACATTTTCTTCAATTTTTTCTTCTGTAATAGCCGCATTTGGGTAAGACATAAGCAAAGCATGTTTTAATGATAGATCTGTTATTTTTGAGTATTGAAAACCATCGGCTCCATAAAACATAACAATAGTTTTAATGCCGAAAGCCTCAAGTAAATTAGCTTCTAAGTCTTTATATTTTGTGTTAGATAATGTAACTCCAGAACATGGAATATGCAAAATGTCATAATGGTGTAAAATATAATTTGTTAGCAATAGATTTCTTACAATAGGGCAAAGCCTTTCAAATTTTAATAAGAATTTTTCAAAAAAATTATTAAATTTAATATCTTGATAATACAGGTCATAATCGTTTTTTTGATTGATAGTCGTGTAAACTGTTTCCATAACAGTAGCACTATCAAACCCTATTTCTTTCATGGCATTAGACCAATATTTATTATTCAAAATAGGTACAGGACCCCAAAACAATCTTAGCTTAAGTTGATTTTCCCTTTCCTTTTTTTGGTAATATGATTTTTTAGACCAATATATTTTAAATCCCTTTACAATTATGTATTCTATAAGTTTAGACGCAAATTTAATTGGTAAAGAAAAATAGTGGTAAAAACGCCATAAAAGAGCATTATAAAAAAAAATCATCATTATTTCAGTCGTTTTCTAATAGATTTAATAATTTTAGCAGGTTTTTGTCTTTCATTTTGATAAGTAACTTCTTCTATCAAAATTTTACCTTTGCCCGTAATGATGATAATATTTCCTGTTGCTTTTTGAATTTCTGCCACTTGTCCCGAAACAGCCAAATAAACTTCTTCATCTTCATAGATTTTAGCACGCCAAATAGTCATTTTTTCGCTTTCATATTCGCAAAAAGCACCACTATATGGCTCAGAAGAAGCATTAATTAGTCTTAGTATTTCTATACTCGATTTTTGCCAATCTATTCGCCCATCTTCTGGGTTGCGAGGGTAACAACGCAAGGCATCTTTTGGATTTTTAGACTGTATTTCGCCCAAATAGTTACCATCAGTGGCTAATAAATTAGCCACTTCTAACATCATGGTAGGTATTACACTTTCAAACCAATCATATACTTCTTGTAATCTCGTATTAGTATGCAAATGGAAATGTTTTTTTAAAAGAATATTGCCAGAGTCCAATTCGCCACCTATCATTTTATGAATACATAGTCCTATTTTTTCTTCTCCATTGATTATTGCCCATGCTTGACAAGCATTTCCTCTATATCTCGGCAAATCTCCACCATGTGCATTTAATATGCCCATAGGAAATAAATCAATTACTTCTTGTGGAATAACTCCACTATAATTGATACTAATTGCTAAATCCATATGAAGTTTATGCCCCACATCTTTTATATCTTGTGCAGACACTTTTGGCGAATATATAAAGAATGCACCTATATCATTAGCCAATTTCTCAAAATCTTTTGAAGTTTTAGTATATTCAGGCACTTCTTTAGAAGTTACAACAAGCACAATATTATACCCTTGCTCTCTTAAAAGCAAGGCTGTTTTATACAGAATCTCTGTTCTTCCAATAATAGCAATGTTCAAAGGTCTAAATATATTCATTGTAAATTTCAATCATTTTCTTATTAGATATATTTTTATTTTTTACAGTTTCCAAAAAGTGAATAAGTATATCTCTTGTACCTTTTATTTCAGTATTCCTGAATGTTAATAATTTTTCTGGCTCTTGATTATATTTTTTAGCTATTTGATAACGGTTATCATTTTCACTATTTAAAAAAATATGAATTGGGTGGAAATCTAAAATATTAAAACTACTCTCCGATAAATCTAAAGAATGGTCATCAAAAGAGTTTTCATAAGTCCAATGCACATCATCTTCCCAATTATACGGAATACGCAGACTACCTGTCATGTACTTAAAAGGCCTAATATTTTTTTGGTATGGTAACAACAAATTTACATCGTACAATAATCTTTTTTCAGCAAATTTATAAAGTAAATAACTACCATCTGCCAAACTATGACTTCTTACACCTTTTGATTCAGGATACCAAGTAAGTAAATCATCTAAAATATCTTCTACTGACTTACTTTCTTTGCCTTGTAATAGAAAATTAAAGTTAGGATGAATTGCTATCTCAAATAAATCCCTGTTACAATTTCTTATTACTTCTGATGGGTGTGTGGCAAACAAAGTACATTTTACTTGATATTTTTCAAAAAAGTGCAATGTATCCAAAATAACTTCATCGCAAGCCCAATCTATATCTATTGTAAAAGATAGCATAATTTAAAAATGTTATTTAAAATCCTGTAAAGTTTTAATTTTAATTGTACTATTTACATTTTCTCTTATTTTATTTTCTATTTTTTCACCAAAAGCAAAACTTGTAATAATAACATGGCTTGTTGGTTTGTTTTTCAAATCTGTGATATTTTCAATAGGAATAGCAAAACCATCAAAATATTGTAAATGTATGCCCGAATTATCGTCGAAAAAACGAATGTTATCAAATACTTTAAACATTGCCAAATAAGGCAAAGCACGCAAAGCTGCATAAAATGCAATAGGCTGTGTACTTGTTTGGCGTACTTCTGTAACGTAGGCAAGCAAGTTTTTTGTCATTACTTGATGTTTATTACAAAAAGTTGCAAATTTCTCACTGCCCTTTTGGTTTGTATAAAGTGTATTTTTTTTATCAACTTTTGCCACACAATATAAGACACCACCATAATTTGATTTCTGAATAGTCAAGACTTCAAAACCTGCTTTTTGTACTGTAAGAGCCAGTGAATTATCATCAAAATAATTCAAATGTTCGTGCAATATCATAGAAATATCTCCAAACTCAATATAAGGCGAACAATCAGGCACTGCAAACAAAATCAAACCATCTTCTTTCAAGTCGTTTTTGTGTGCTTCCAAAAAACTAACAGGGTCTAAAGTATGCTCTAAAACGTCATAGTGAATAATCATATCAGATTTTGTTGCTTTGTCTGTAGGGTAAAATTCTGCAAACACTTCAAAACCAAATTCTTTTCCCTTTTCTATAGCAATAGGACTTGGGTCAATGGCTGCTACCTCATATCCTTTTTCTTTCAATTTTTTGAGAATGTAACCACCACCACAACCAATTTCTGTAATACGTTGCATTTTTGAGTGGTATTTTTGCACAGAACTGTCAATAAAAGCCAAGAAATCTCCGCCATAACCTACAGCCAAATCGTGTCCTTCCTGCAAATAACCAACATTGTAATTTTCTTTATAAATAGTTTCCAAACACTCCCATACATAATCATTGCGGGTTTGTATGAGAAGTTGTATGTCCTCACGAAAAGAAAATTCAAAAGGCAAAAAGTCAGGCACCACATTTGTAGGTGTGTTTGGTGCTGATGTCATACGCCAATAAAATGGCAATTTACCTAAGTTTAATGAAGTCATATTATTAAATATTTCTTGTATATTTTAATTTTTGAGTTTTTTATAGGTGTCAATTAAGACATCTGTTTGAAAAAACAAATTGTCTTCTGCCAAAATTCCGAGTAAAAGTAAGTTATCTAATTTCAAATCTTTAATCCTATTTCTAATATCTTTCAATACTTTTATATTATTTACGGTTGGCATTGGGAAGCCACTTTCTAAGATTTCTGCTTTGGCAAATAAAATTTCTGTACCTTCTTGCATAATCTTAAAATTATGCAAATCTTGTAAAGCAAGTGTTGTTAATTGTTCGTTACTTTCTATTTTTTCGGGTTCTATCAGCATTTCTATTGAGATAGGATAACCGCCATTTCTGTATGCACCATTGCAATAATTACTAAAATTAGTCAAACGATAGGTATTAAAATTTTTATCATAACAGAAAAAATAATACAAATCTCCCATATCTAAGGGCTTACTTACCAAAATATTAACAACTACTGTTTTCAAAGGTTTGTCAAATCTATATTGACTATAATCTAACTTCAACATACTACCAATGGCAGGCACATTACTTGTCCATATCAATTTTTCAATATTTTCAATGTTGGTTATTTGCCCTTTTTTTTCAATTTCTATACTTGTAATTTGTTGATTAGTATGTGATATTTTTTTGATTTCTGTTTCAGTAAGTATGTGTACATTTTTTGCCTCTAATTTTTTTATAAAACCTTCCACAATTCGCCACATTCCGTATTTAATAGGGTAGTATGCTTTCCTGCCTGATGATTTTTCTATGGGCAAATTTCTTTGCTCTGTAAATGCTATTTTACTTCTCAATAAATCTGAATTTAAAAAATCTTGCATCACTGGTTCATCAAATAACACTACTCTATTCATTGGCGTAAGCAAGGTTGCCATATAATCCAATGTTTCAATAGGTTTTTTATGGTTTTTTTCTAAGGCAACCGCAATTATTCTTTCTGTTATTAAAGTTCCAAAACGTCTTTTTGCATAATCGTATGCGTTGAGTTGTGTTTCGTCTATATTTTCGTTATGGACTTGTGTGTTTAAGTTATCAAAAAAATCTGCTAAACATTCTCTATACAAGCTTTTTTCTAAATTTCTAAGGTCAATATAGATAGAATTTTGTTGCAATTTTCCATTAAAAAATATGCCTGATAAATCTCTTTTTTCTGCTTCCAAAATTTGCCATTCTTCAGGCGGCAATAAATCAAAAATCAATTTATCTAATTCTACGAAACCTGTTTCAAGCATATTATGCATTCCATAGTCAAAAACACCATTTTCACCATAGTTAAAAGCACGCAAAAGTCCTCCTATTTCATTAGCCTTATCTATTATAAAAATTTCACATTCAGGTTTTATTTCACTAAGCAACAAGGCACTCAATAAACCCGAAATTCCTGAACCACTAATGACAATATTTTTAGACATATTTTTTTAGAACTAAGCTACTTAGGTTGAATAAATTGAAAAGGTATTGCAAAGAAATTTTCATACTCTGTTAATAATACAGATTTATCTGCATGAATTATAGCTGTATTGTTAATTTTGGTATAATAAAAATAATTCACATCAGTAGTTCCCCAACGACTTTTAAAATGATAAACGCCATCTTGTGTTGCCCAAGTTCCGCCCCAATTCCAAAGATTATAACCATTTCTCATGCCATCTAACATAGCTTGAAAAATCAATCTGCTTAAAGGCTGTTTTTCTCTAAATTCCGCAACAATAACAGGCGTATAATATTCTATGGTTTGATTATGATAAAAAAGCAACATAGAAGCAATTTTTTGTCTGTCAATGGTAGCCACATAAATATTAAAATCTTTACCCGCCTCAAAATATTTCGGAAATAACTCAAAGAACATATCTGATTTTGGTTTTCCGCCTATTGCTTGCATATTTTGTTTATGCGTTTCTTTAGTAAAATATATGCTTTCTGCTGAATTATCAATATGAACTTCTATATTTTCTTTCAATGCTTTACGCACCATATTTCGTGTTTTATAGTGATAAATTGTCATTAAATCTTCCTCATTCATACTCGCAGGCAAGTGCGTAAGTTGTCCAATTCTATAATCTTCAAAAGTGTAATTTGTTTTTTCTTTATAATTATCTGTACTTAATGGACTTGTAATTAAAGTTGCAGAGGCCACATTTTCGTTGCTGGTAAATTCATTATAAAAAGTTAATAAACTATCAAAAACATTTTGATTGTTTGCTAAAATAGCCCCATTGCTTCCATAAAAAGGTAATGAATTGTAAACAACTCCTAAACTCCCCTCTTTACTCATCAAAGGCAAAATGCCCACAATATTGTCTTGCTCATCTATTGCTAAAAAATACTTTGGTATTGCATTTAATAATTTAATTATAAAATTTCTATAATGCAAGGTGTGATATAACATAGAATTTCTGTGTTCTTTAACATAAATTTTATACTTATCTTCTTGATTTATAGAAAGTTCTATAATCGTTATTTTTTCGTTCATCATATTTAATTAGACATTTTGCGTGTAAGTATTATCAGGTCTTGTAATTTCTTGTTGTTTAAAAATGGTTATTGTATATTCATAAGGCATATAAGAAGTATCTATCATAACTCTTTTAGATAAATTTTTAATGACAAATTCATAAATTTCTGATATATTTTGGTGATAAGAAGTTTTTTGTATAAAATCTACTTCATCACGCATAAAATTAACAGAAAGATAGATGTTTGTATGTTCAAAAAGATATTCTAATGTGTCAAAAACAATTTTCTTATGAGCTATTATGTCCTCTACATACAGGATATTAAAAACACCAGAAGAAACTATATAATCATAATTTTTGTGAATGTCCTGCACATTTTGTATTTGTAAAAATTCATTTTGTTGATATTTTTGCTTATTATTTTGTATAAAATCTGATACAATGTCTGCCCCTATATAAGTAAAATTTGTAAATTTTCCATTCAAATAAGGTTTCAAATGTGCCAAACCACAACCAAAATCAAGAATAGAAAAATTATTTTTCTTGATGTTTTTTGTTAAAGCCTCAAATCTATCATCTTGTCTGCCTTTAGGCCACAAAACTGACTGAGGTGTATCGCCAAAAGTTTCAAAAGCATTCTTATAAGTATTAATAATGTGTTTCATGCAGAAAATTACAAATTAAATAAACTTTTTAATTCTCTTACTACTGTTTCACTTTCCTCTTGCGTAATACCTGCGTACAAAGGCAGGGTAATTGTTAGCATTTCTGCTAAAAATGCGTTGGGAAAATCTTGTATGGTAATGTTATATTTCTTTTTGTAATAGTCCAAATGGGCTACTGCATGTGTGCCTTGTCTTGTGATAATGCCTTTTTCTTCTAATTTTGCCATGATTTCATTGCGTCTGTTGTGCATTTTCTCCCAATTTTCCAAGGTAGGTTTTTCAGGTTGAAATAAGCAAACGTACGACTGATAACCATGCACATAGTCTTCATGTTTGAAGGGCAATTGCAACCAATCCAAGCCTTGCAAAAGTTCGTCATATTGTTTTGCACCTTGTCTGCGTCCTGCCATAATTCTGTCTGCTTTTTGCATTTGCGTTACGCCTAAAGCACCTTGAATATCGGTCATACGGAAATTAAAACCTAAATGGTGATATTCTGCCAATAAGAAAGAATATTTTTGGTTATGGCGTTGAAAATCAGACCTTGAAGCCCCGTGGTCACGCAAAGTTTGTGAAAGTTTAGCTTTTTCGTCGTCTTGTGTGGTTATCATACCACCTTCACCCGTTGTAATTGCTTTGCGTGGGTGAAAAGAAAAACAACCAAATTCGCCAAAAGTACCTGCGTGTTTGCCTTGGTACCAAGAATCAAAACCGCAAGCCGCATCTTCTACCACAAATAAATTATGTTTTTTAGCAATTTCCATAATGGGTTGCATATCAGCAAGCAAACCAAATAAATGGACAGGAATAATACCTTTTGTTTTCGCTGTGATTTTTTCTTCTATTTTGGTAACATCTATATTAAAAGTAGTCAAATCAACATCTACAAAAACAGGTTTTGCTTTAAAATATTCTACACAATTTGCAGTAGAAATCCACGTAAAAGCAGGCACAAGTACCTCGTCATCAGGTTGTAAATCTAAGGCAGCCATTGCAATATGCAAGGCAGTTGTGCAGGAAGTTGTTGCAATAGCGTGTTTTGACTTAGAAAAACTAGCAAACATTTCTTCAAATTGTTTTACAAATTTCCCCTGCACTACCCAGCCAGATTTTAAAGGCTCTTGGATAATGGCGAAGTCTGTTTCATCAAATATTGCTTTTGTTATAGGAATCATACTTTATTTTACTTTAAAATATTTTAGTATTTTTGTTAAATTTCTTAAATTTTTTCATTATGTAACAACA
>Ga0163154_10003216_pt1 | contig 22964 bp, 26 predicted proteins | sample OliLakLV19MP9P1_FD_148649 | JGI IMG/M metagenome (GOLD analysis project Ga0163154, IMG submission 148649) | Freshwater microbial mat bacterial communities from Lake Vanda, McMurdo Dry Valleys, Antarctica - Oligotrophic Lake LV.19.MP9.P1 | ecosystem: Environmental > Aquatic > Freshwater > Lake >... | reverse complement strand
GGTGGCGAGCTTGACCTGGCTTTCGACCGCTGCCTGATCGCGACCGGGGCCAGCGCCGCCGCGCCACCGATTCCAGGCTTGAAGGAGACCCCTTTCTGGACTTCGACCGAAGCCCTTGTCAGCGAGACCATCCCGCCGCGGCTGGCGGTCATTGGCTCGTCGGTGGTGGCGCTGGAACTGGCGCAGGCCTTCGCCCGCCTGGGCAGCAAGGTCACCATCCTCGCGCGCAATACCTTGTTCTTTCGTGAAGACCCGGCCATCGGCGAGGCCATCACGGCAGCGTTTCGAGACGAAGGCATCGAGGTGCGGGAGCACACCCAGGCCAGCCAGGTTGCCCATGTGAACGGCGAATTCGTGCTCACGACGGGGGACGGCGAAGTGCGCGCCGACCAGTTGCTGGTCGCCACGGGCCGCGCTCCCAACACGCGCAAGCTGGGTCTGGAAGCCGCGGGCGTCGAGGTTGGCCAGCAGGGCGTCATCGTCATCGACCCGGGCATGCGAACCTCGAATGCAAACATCTTTGCCGCGGGCGACTGCACGGACCAGCCGCAATTTGTCTACGTGGCCGCGGCGGCTGGCACGCGTGCGGCGATCAACATGACGGGGGGCGACGCCGCGCTCGATCTGAGCACCATGCCTGCCGTCGTGTTCACCGATCCGCAGGTAGCCACCGTGGGCTTGAGTGAAGCCGAAGCACACCTCAAAGGCATCGAGATCGACAGCCGCACGCTCGGCCTGGACAACGTGCCGCGCGCGCTGGCCAACTTCGACACCCGCGGTTTCATCAAGCTGGTGGCCGAAGCGGGCAGTGGCCGGATTCTGGGCGTGCAGGCCGTGACGCCGCAAGCCGGCGAGCTGATCCAGACCGCCGTGCTCGCCATCTACTCGCGCATGACCGTGCAGGACCTGGCCAACCAATTGTTCCCCTATCTGACCATGGTCGAGGGACTCAAGCTGTGCGCGCAGACGTTCACGAAGGACGTGAAGCAACTGTCTTGCTGCGCCGGCTGAAGCCGGACCGACCGTTGCCATGCCGTCGCCAGCGGCCGGCCAAATGGCTCGCGCCCGCTCCGACCTGGAAACGAACGGTCACCAGGATGCGACGTCAAGTATCCAACGGCTGGACACGACCTTCTACCATCAGCGTAGTCCCGGCGTATCGCGCTATTCCAGTGGCGAATCCGGTTCCCGCCCCCGTTATAAGGAAATCAGCCCGTGTCTTCCGAACGCATTCTTCACACCCTCAAATCCATCACCCCCGACACCGCTGATGCTGGGCAAAAGGAGATTCTCGACCAGGCCGTCAAGGCGGTGGGCTTCCTTCCCAACATGTACGCGAACATGGTGAATGCGCCCGCGGTCCTGAGCACCTACCTGCACGGCTATGGTCTGTTCCGCTCGGAGTCCGGCCTCAAGCCCGCCGAGCAGGAAGTGGTCTTCCTCGCGGTCAGCCAGGTGAACGGCTGCACCTACTGCACGGCAGCCCACAGCATGATCGCCGACAAGAAATCGGGCGTACCCGCCGACGTCCTGAAGGCTATTCGCGCCGTACAGCCGATCCCGGATGCGCGCCTCGCGGCGCTCTACGCGCTGACCGCCGAAATGGTGAAGACCCAGGGGCGACCGAGCCCCGCCACCGTGCGGAGCTTCCTTGACGCAGGCTTCCAGGAAAAGGACGTGCTCTACATCGTGCTGGCGATCGCCGTGAAGACCCTGAGCAACTACAGCAACCACGCCTTCGCTACGCCCGTGGATGCCGTGTTCGCGGCGTACCGGGTAGATTGACGAGGAACACACAGGACATCGTCGGCGAGATCGGAGCCTGCCGGCGGTCGAAAGAAGTTCTTGGCGGGCCGTCCCACACTTCATTCACAATCGAAGCTCGGCTCGAACTCACCTCGTCCCACCCAGGAGGCGACCTCATGCTGATCCCTGTTACAGCCGACTACCGGCACACTATCGCCGTCATGGCCTCGGCCGGTTTGCTCCTGGTCGTACAACTCTTGGTGGCCGACCTCGCAGCGATTCGCCACCACCACAAGGCCGGCTACCCGATCCCAGCTGACAGCAGCAAGTTCATCTTCAGGGCCGCGCGAGCGCACGCGAACACCAATGAAAGCATCGCGGCGTTTGCGCTGCTGTCGCTGTCTTCGATGCTCTTGTCGGCGTCGCCGCCATGGGTCAACGCCCTGTCGATCACATGGCTGACCTGCCGCCTGGCGCACATGGGCTTTTACTACGCCAACATCAAAATGGGGCGATCCATCGCCTTCGGCATCAGTCTGTTGACCTTGTTGGGGCTGTTCGCCTGCGCCGCCAGTGCGCTCGGCTGATGCCGCAGTCGCCGGACTCGCGCAGCTTGCGACTACGCCGTAACATGCAATGTCACGACGCGCCGGCATCATCCCGTTCCTGCGGGACTCACTTGCGCACGGCAGCGCTCTGTGAACCACGAACCAGCCCGAAGCAGACATGACTCCCGACCTAGTGCCTGCCGAGTTCGAGCAGACGATGGGCTGCACCTTGACGGATCTGCTGCGGTACTTGCCCGGCGCACTGCCGGGCGCACACTTCGACGCGGACCTGGCAGCCGGAGTAGTCCGCGCCGTATTCAGCGATGGCTCGCTGCAATTGACGATGTGGAGCTTACCCGCACGCCGCATCGCCCTGCTGGAGATTCCTTGCCTGCAGGTTCGCTTCGAATACACCGGCCTCGAGCCTCGGCGCCGCCATGAAGTGCAGCGCCGCTTTGATCTCGGCACACACCGGGGCGGCGGCTGATTGATCGGCAGTACGTCTTTGTTGCCGAGAGCACCACCCACCCCGCGATTTGTTATGCAAACCTGGAGCCCACCATGCCTTTTCTGACTTCTCTGCCGGAAGATGCCGGCGTACGCCACATCCTGAGGCTCAACCCGGCGGCCGGGCGGGCGCTGGTTGAATTCCACAGCGCGGCGCTGCGAACCGATTCTCAGCTGACGGCTGGCGACAAAGAGCTGATCGCTGCCTATGTGTCGGGACTAAACGGCTGCCAGTATTGCTACGGTGTACACAGCGAGACTGCCAAGGCGTTCGGCATGCCGGAGTCACTGATTCATGCGTTGCTCGACGACCTCGAAAGCGCGCCGGTCAGCTCTAAACTGATGCCAATCCTTGCGTATGCCCGTTTGCTGACGTTGACCCCGGCGAAGGCTACCCAGAAGTACGTCAATGCCATTTTTGCCGAGGGCTGGACGGAGCGCGATCTGCATGACGCAATCCTCACCGTATGCCTGTTCAACTTCATGAACCGACTGCTCGAAGGCCATGGAGTCAAAGGCTCGCCGGCCTTGTTCGCAGAGCGCGGGCTCGCACTACACGAGGGCGGTTATGCGCCGCTGTTGGGCATGCTGGCTGACCCAGCGAAGTAGATGGTTGTCCATTGTGTGCATTGGCCGAATCGGCTGCGGTATTGCCGGTCAGTGCGCCACGCCTTCGAGGCCATTGGTCCGGCCGATTCGACTAGCGAGAGGCGGGGCGGGCACCGGACGCCTGCCCGATCTGACGACCGTAGACCCAACCGAGCACAGCCCCGAAAATGAGGTGCAGCACCAGCGTCATCATTGGTGCCATCAGACCCATCTTCATGGCGAACAGCCTGGCTCCGGCCATCGGCATCAGCATCAACATCATGACCAGCCAGCCCAGGGTGGCGATCATCACGCCATGCCAGACATGGCTGTTGCCAGGCAAGCGCTCGTCGAGCAGCGTGATCGCGGCGCCGTAGCCCACAATGCCGATCATGAAGTGAACGATCCAGCCGATGAAGGGCTTATCGGGAGACCCCATCATGCCGGCAAGCATCTTGGCGATGTCCAACTCCGGCATCACCCCCATCATGCCTTTGGCAATCATCAGCGCAGAAAGAACAATGGTTGCAGCAAGTCCGGCCAGAAGACCCTTACCGATTTGATTCATGACGACTCCTCGTGAAATGTCGCGGTCGATGCGTGACCGTAAACATTAGACGCGTCAGCGAGGTCGAGGCTTACTTCGCAGCGGGCCGAATCCGTAGGAGATCACCTCGAACCAAAGTCGGAGGATGCGCCAACCGCTCGGCTTGCACCGACCAAACATGGCTAATCGCAGCTGCTTGCCATGATCAAGACCGCGGGGCAACAACTGGTCCGATCGCGGCCCAGCGCACTCCATGACTCCCCATCACAACCCGATGATGCCGTATCCGAGGTTCAACCGAACGAGTGCGGTGGCGTAGAGAAGGAAGCAGGCAAGCAAGCCCACAGACATTGGCAATGATAATGGCCTGATGGCGCGGTACGAACGGCCAAGCCAACCGATGCGAGAAGCGCCAAATTGACTGCGCTCTTCCAATGCGACGATGGCAACTCCCACCATGAGAGTTCCAGAAACCACGGCCGCCAACCCCCAGAAATCACCGAGATGGCGCAGGCCGTGCCACAACGCATTCCACAGTCCTGCAGCAAACAAACCAGCGCCCAATACGCCGATGAGGTTCGCGTTGTCACGCAGAACGCGCAATCGATTCGGAAGCCAGGGCGAGACCAGTAGCAAGCCCAACAACATAGAAAAGGCAACGACGATACCCATCGAAGATTTCCCCTATGTGGAGCGAAATTGGCCACGCCCGCGCGGCGCCTGTCCGAGGCCCGGATTCGCAGTGGCCGTAAGCAAGTCTCTAACGCCTTATTCTATTGCGCCACCTCGCACCCGGGTTGTCGCGTTTTCAAGGCGTGGTCGCCGCTGCGGCCAGTCCTGCCAAGGCCTTTGCAAGAATCGGGACGTCTGCCCAAGTCGAGGCACCGTGACGTGACGTGCGGCGATCCATACCGGGTCGTTGCAGCCAAGCCAGACTTGCCCCTTGTCGTCTTGCCAGACAAGGGCCTTGAGTGGCAGGTCGATGCCAGACGTTCGCTCGCACTCCAGCAAGGGCGTTCCGCCGTGCGGATTGCCGAAGAAAAAAACTCGGTCGGTCGCAAAGTATGGCCGACCGTTGTCGCACATGTGGCATGGTCGATGCGCGCGAAAAGTCTCAGTCCGCGATTCTGGACGGCGGCCTCCAGGCGCGAGGCAGTGTCAGCGGTGGAATGCAGACCCCGGAACTGCACCAGTCCGTCAGCCGCTTGGGCTGCGACTGAGCAAAGAATAACCAGGGCGGCGGCAGCGAATTGGAGGATTCGTATCGGTATGATCTTTCAACGTGAATAGCAAGAATAGCCGCCCAATTGGGAGCGTGTCCAGACAACACAGAGCGCCGCTGCAGGCCGCCACTGATGGTCGTTGGGGAAAGCCAATCATTGGGTTCCGATGAACCTAGACGATCAAGCATCGATACTTCTTACATCGAACGGGCGTACGGCCTGCAAGAAATCGAAACGGGGTAGAAGTCGAATTTGGTAGGCCATTTCAGCAGTATCAAAGGAGCCACCCGGCCCACGGCGCCATCCAAGGAACAACCCGCCTGTCCTGAAGCCGAAGCTTCGCTGCACTTCACTCTGCCGTTATAGTGGGCCTTCGGCAGAACACAAATCAACCAATGACGATCGCTCCGCAGCCTCAAACGCGGGAACCGAAAGACGCCAGCCTCGACGTGAGCACCACCGCGCTGGGGTTGATACGCCCCGACATGCTACGTTTTGCGAAGCTGCAACTGGGCGACATGGATGCCGCCGAGGACATGGTTCAGGAAGCGATGGAATCCGCGCTGCGTCACCTGGATGGTTTTTCTGAAAAGTCGTCGCTCAAGACATGGGTCTTCGCGATTCTCAAGAACAAGATCATTGATCATCTTCGTCAATCAAGGCGGACCACCAATTTTTCGAGCTTGGTCCACGACGATGATGAGAACGGGGAATTGCTGGAATCGTTGTTCAACGACCGAGGCGGCTGGCGTGATGGGCCGCGTCCGGTGGCTTGGCCGAGTCCGGACGAAGCGGTCCAGTCCAAGCAGTTCTGGATCGTATTTGAAACCTGCCTCGATCTGCTGGCACCGAAGGCAGGAAAGATCTTCATGATGCGCGAGTTCCTGGGCTTCGAATCCGAGGAAATCTGTTTGCAGCTCAACCTCACCACGAGCAACCTTCACGTTATTCTTCACCGATCCCGCCTCAAGTTGCGCGGCTGTCTAGAAACCGGCTGGGTCCGGTCGGGATCACGCTCATGCTGAGCTGCAGGAAAGTGACGTGAAATGGGCTCACAAGAGATGCAGCGCAACCTGCCGTTGCAAGCGTGTGTCGCTGTGTATGTATCGGCTGCTGTGCAGCAGCTGCGCCAACTTCCGAAAGCATATGCAGGCGACACGTATCGCCATGCAGCACCATGCGAGCGCTGCCGCAGTATCGACGTCCGGTGTTCGTAAATGCCAAGCGCGCAGGGAACCGGACCTAATAGCGTATCGGCAGGGGACATGCTGGGAGCGACAAGGTACAGCGCACTGAAGACCCGTATGAGTTTGGCCTGAATCCAACCTATCAAGACCTTACTGTCCCTGCGCAGGTCGGCTAACGCACGTTCGACACGGGCTGGCAGTTTTACTTCGGGCTTGACCCGCGATTGTCAGGACCAACTGAGAACGGATGATTTCTGAATCGGGAGTCGTGACATTGAGATGTTTGATTCCCCGGCCTATCGAAACCTCTCAGAACTCCAGAATAAGAAAAGCCAACTCCGCATCGGCATCGCTGAGGCAGCGCTCTACGTTGGGTCGTTCTGGGGAGTCGGGTCGTGGGGAACCTCGGTCGGCAACGCCTTTCCCGCAGCGTAGGCAACCGACATCTCCCGCAACATCTTCACTTGTTTGCGATAGTTGCTGCAGCCCGAGCACATCATCAGATGCGTTCTCAGCGATACGCGCTGGCCCAGTCCAAGCGGGGTCTCCAGTTCCGATGAGCAAAGTTCTGTGACTTCCCGACAATTCAACATGATGGTCCCCCTGATCGACCCCATCCCACCTAAATGCAAGCTCGCAGCTTGAGGCGGGCGGGGTGAAGAATAACGTGGCAATTGCGGATCGTGATGCCCAACTGGGTACAAATCTTTTCGCAAGCGAAGCCGAAAAACTCCCGCATCATGTCGGCGCGCAAGGCGACCAAGGCATCCGCGCTTATCGCAGTGGGCGGCAACGGCGCAAGTGATGGTGAAACTGCAGTTGCCATCGGCGGTCAGCCCTTGCAATGCCAGCGCGCGTCGTTGCGGGCGGCGCTGTAGCAAGATACACAGAACGGAACCAGGTAATTCATGCCGACATGCCACCAATGAACTGACTGGTTGGCCCACAATTGCTCGCCGTTGTTGAGAATGTTCAGAATGGTGCCGACGACGAGAGACACCTTGAGAGCTGAACGACACACTGGCCACTGGGTCATGAGCTTCAAGATACTTGGCGACGGCTTTCGGTCGGTCGCTGGCGCGGGCAATCCATGGTGGCGTCTATCTGACATTTTTCTGACCTGATGTGACGCGTTTTGGTGAGAGGAAGTCTAGCGGCAAAAGGAAACAGGCAGGTCCCTTCATAGACGCATTGCCAAGTCAGTTCCTTACATTCTCGGTGGTTGAACCTGTAAGGATTCATGAACTCAGACCGTCAAAAGTGTGAATTCGTGACGGATGCCGCTCTGGTGCCTCGACGTGGTTTCATTCGCGCATGAACGCGCAGTTAACCAAACCTGAAAGCAGACCCAATGAAAATCAAGGCAATCGCATTCGACACTGGTGGAACCGTCCTGGATTGGCACAGCGGCTTGGTCGGCGCCATGACAAGGGCCTGTGAAGCGCACGGCATCGCTGCTGATTTCCACGCGGCAGTCAACGACTGGCGCCGTAGGGCGATGAAGGGTATTGTTGGGCAAGTGCAGCCGTCCTTCAATATGGACGACGTGCACCGAACCACTTTGGATGAGACGCTTGCGGCTTTCGGACTCGGCACCATCACGCTGAGCGAACGGCGGGCCATCCTGCTTGCCTGGCACCAGCTCAACACATGGAGCGATTTTCCGCCTGCGCTTCAACGACTGCGCAAGGCAATGCCGGTGGTGTCGCTGACCATGCTTCCGACGGCGCTGGTTGTCGATGTATCAAGAAGGAACGATTTCCACTGGGACGTCATCATTTCCTGTGAAATGATCGACATGTACAAACCTCACGCTCAGGCCTACCTGACTGCTGCAAGATGGCTTGCAATGCAGCCAGCCGATATTTTGATGGTTGCATGTCACAACTTCGATTTGAATGCGGCGCACGCGGCCGGGTTCAGAACCGCATTCGTACGACGGCCTGACGAGTGGGGACCGATCGGCCCACCAGACCCGAATCCCAATATGGACTACGACATTGTCGAGGACGGTTTCGCCGCATTGGCGAGCCAGGTCGAACGACGACTCGGCTCATCGGCGTAGACCTTCTCCTGCCGCGCCGAATGCTCGACCGCCATATTGCCAAGCTTGTCCAACCGTGGGTGGTCCGGGTTGCCAGGGTACTCGTACACGCGAAGGTGGGCGCAAACGGCCTCATCATCGATGGCTTTTTGATTGGGCTGATCGCCGCCAAAGCCTCTTCAGCCCCAGCGAAAGGAAAATGACGAAGCCTCCGACCACGAGCCAGATCCACAACGGCAGCTCCAACGTGCGGTCCCCGATCACGGCCAACAAGATTGTCAGAGGGAGTATTCCCAGTCCGGTCGACCAGATGAACGTCCACCACGTTACTTCGGCCAGAGCTGCAGCGTAGTTGACCAGGTTGAAGGCAATAGCCGGTATGAGACGTGCGACAAGCAAGGCAAGCCCACCACTTTCGCGCGACCAGTGACCGAGTTGCCGCAACTGATGGGCCGTTAGCCATCGGACCAGTAACGGCCGCCCAAACATGCGAACAAGGGCGAAAGCGCTGATGGCGCCTGCCATGGCCCCTACCCAGGTGATGACCGAACCCCACACCGGGCCATAGACCATACCGTTCGCCACCGCGATGATCTCGGCCGGAAACGGCAGGAACGAATGGGCAATCATCAACGCGATGGAACCGGCCACTCCCCAACCGCCCAATGAGCGTACCCAGTTCGCAACTCCTGCAACTGTGCCGTCAAAGCCGATGAGCAATTCGGGCGGAAATACCCACCACGATATGGCCGCCACGGCGATGAAGAGTGCGCCAGCGATACCGAGGCCAGCGATGAGCGTTTTGCGCGGCATGCGTTTGGAGTTTTCATCGACGCGATTTCGCATACGGGTCAGTCAACAGGTACTGCTTGTGAGGATGGTAGTCTTCCGTCGTGCCACTTGCCAGTCCTTCAACTGTTGGACCAGACAAGACCAGCCCCCACCGTGCCACTCGAGAGGCGCGACGATGATGGTAGAAGCCAACGGCCTCGGGACACGCTATCTGGCTTCGATGGCGAATTGGAAACTTGTTTCCTCCGATCAATTCAACCTTTGACCGGCATCGTACACAGGACAGCGCGGCCGTCGGCTCCGAATACTTACAGCCTGTTTGCCCGCAGACGCCATGCTGCCGCGCAAGCGCGCGGCAACTTCCCTTGAGGTTGTGCCCAGTACGACCAGTGGTGTTCCTGCCCCCAGCCCGAATACCAACATCAGCAATGCGACTTGCTCAAGGTGTGAGCCTTGGGCTGCCAAGGTGGATGCGGCGCCGAGTGTCGGCCCCACACAAGGCGCCCAAACCAGGCCGAGCAGCAAGCCAACTGCCAATTGTCCGCTCCAGCCGTCGCCCTTGAACCGCGACAACAAGTTGTTGCCCGACGCGCCAAGGCCCGCCGTGGCAACCGCGAATCCGTCCTGGAGCTTGCGCGACCAAAGGACAAGTCCAAAAGCGATCAGCATCACTGCCGCCACCTGCCGCATCACCTCTTGGTCGAGTCCAATTGACACGCCAATCGTGGCGATGAACAAACCGACTAGCGTGAACAAGACCGCCAAACCCGCCGCGAGCGCGAAAGGGCCATATCGATGCTGCGAAAGCGCGGTTGCGACAAGGATCGGAATCAGCGGCAATACACAGGGGGACAGGATCGACAAGACGCCTGTCGCGTACCTGAGAGGGCTGCAGCGGAAACCACTGCCGAAGCAAGTGCCCTGGAGAGTTGCCTGGAAAGGTGGTTCATGATGGTGTCCTTGAAGTTGATTCAAAGTAATGATTCACGCCCGAATTCGCGTCGGCGTCTGGGAATGCGTCGCGATTCGCGTTGCCGGATAGCGATGGCATTGGGGTCTTCGCACCCGATCGCGGGCACGCTTGAGGGGTGGCTCATTGCATATTTTGTTATTGACGTGCGGAGTATCTTGTTGCCAACCAGTGGTCGACCGAAAAGGCGCCCGGCCCCCGGGCGATCAAAAACAGCAATACAGCGGCCCAGGTGCCATGCGTGGCATAGGCTCCGGGATAGACGAATACCTGGATTACCAACGTCATCCCCAAAAGCGCCAAAGCGGAAAACCGGGTTGCCAGCCCCATCAAAATCAGCATGGGAAACAGATGCTCCGCAGTTGCTGCCATCGGTGCCGCCAGTGCCGGAGAAATGAAGGGAAGTTTGTACTCATCCTGAAACAGTGCCAGCGCGGAATCAGACAGCCTTGGCCATCCAAGCACAAACTCACCGGTGACCAAATTGACGGCAAAGCCGGCATCTTTGGTTTGCCCGGAGTTCCAGAACGTCGCCGCAATGGAAAACCGCGCCAAAAAAGCGATCAGGCTGTGCGGGATACGTTCCAATATGTGAACTGCAGACCACACGTAGCCAGCCAGGCTGGATGTGTCTTCAGGACTCGGGGTGCCAGTCAGAGAGGCGGTATGTTTCATGAATCAAGCCTTTGCGGTAGGTGGATGGATGTCAGTGCGCCGTGTGTCATCAGAAGACCCAGCGCATGCGTCAGGTCAAAATTTCCCGCGGTATGGACGGCGATGCCAGCTGCTTCGCCGAGGGCAATACCGCTTTGAATGGCAGCGATGAACTCCGCGGCGCCTGGTTGCAGCAGGACAACCAGCACGTCAAGGCCCTGGCGAGCAACCATTGCGGATTCCGCGCAATAGGGATCCACCAGGCCCAGATCTCCTTCACCCTGGTGTGCGGCCCACAATGAAACAATGGCAAATTTCGACGTGACGAAGGACACGGAGGGATGGCATACCAGTCTCAACTCAGCCATCTGTTCCCCACTGGCAAGCGCGAGCCCGACCACGTCTCGCGACACGGGTTCTGCGTCACCAGCGTGGTATGCACGGACACGCGCCATTTCAAGGCGCGCGATGTCCGCGAGGTAGGGTACGGACTGCGCCGGAGCGAAGCCCTCGATGAATACCGGAAATGCGCCGCCGTACTGCGCAAGCACCCGCGTGCTCGGCGGGCTTTGGCGTACGAATATGGACGCCATGGCGCGAAAAAATTCGGGCCCGACCAGTTCCTGCGTTACAGGAAAGGTGTCGGCTAACGCGTCAATCAGTGAACTAACGACATTGTTGCGGTAGACCGCCAAGCGCGCGATCGGGTCGGAGTCGTTCCATGTACGGATACCACTGGGGCAGGGCGCTTCAGGGTTGAGCAATGTCAGTGCGAACAGCGCTTGCTCATAAACATGGAGGTCCATCATGAGGTCACGCGCCAGCCTGTGCCGATGCCAGCCGCAGCATGTGGCTGCATCAATGATTCGGCCCGATGGGCCTCGTCCAGCAGAGTGGCAAGCGGTGGCACGTTGTTGTCCCTCTCCAGCAAGGTGGCCATAGGACCCAGGCGAGCCGTCACCGCGTCAAACAAGGTCCAAACCGCTTCGTCGACTGCACAGCCGTGGCTGTCGATCAGCAGGGGATCTCCTTTGGCGTCACAGTCTCGCGCAAAACCCGCGAGATGGATTTCACCCACGGCCCAAAGCGGAAGTTCATTGATGTAAGTTTGGGCGTCGTGGCCGTGATTGACGCAGGAGACGTAGGCATTGTTGACATCAAGCAGCAGACCGCAGCCTGTGCGACGGACAACCTCGCAGACAAACTGCGCCTCACCCATGGTCGAGCGCGTGAACTCGAAATAGGTCGAAGGATTCTCCAGCAGCATCCGGCATCCCAGTCGTTCTTGAGCCTGGTCGATGTGGTTGCAGACCCGGGTCAGGGTGTCGGTGTCATAGGGCACCGGCAACAAGTCATTGAAATAGGTGTCCCCGTGACCCGACCACGCAAGGTGTTCGGAAAAAGCGGCCGGCTGATACCGGTCGATCAGACTCGCGAGACGGCCCAGGTGCGCAACGTCCAATGGTGCCGCGCCCCCTATCGACAGCCCCACTCCGTGCAGCGATAGGGCGTAACGTTCACGAATCAGCCCCAGGTAATGGTGATACGGGCCACCTGCGACCATATAGTTTTCCGCGTGAATCTCGAAAAATCCGACATCGGGGTTCGTGTCCAGAATGGCGCGGAAATGCTGGCTCTTGAGACCAATACCTGCCCGCGCCGGCAGGCTTGCGCGGACAAGTTCGTGCATGCGCCCGGTATCCGACTGGACATGCCATGCCATTGACCCGACGTCGTCCGTGGCTTGGAAAATTCGAGCGGGTAGGGTCATATCTGGTCGGAAACGAGGCGCAGGATGGAAAGCAGCTCAGGCCTTCTTAGCCGTGAACTCTTTGGCCTGACCAAAGCCCGAGGGCGACGTCTTCGAAGCTGTCTTTTCGCAGCTTCCCTTGGCGACGTAGGACCAGGCGTTGGTCTGGAAATCCACCTTTGAGGTGCCTGCGCAGGTCGTTCCGGCACCTGCGGCACAGTCGTTCTTGCCCTTGAGGGCAACGCCGAAGCACTTTTCCTTGTCGGCCGACTGCGCAGCCACAGGCAGCGAAACAAAGGCGGCACCAAGCGCAAGTGCAAGTGCCATGGCGGGTAGTTTGTGGACGGTTTGGTTCATGCTTTTCTCCAGGCGGAACAGGGTTGATAGATGGATGACGCTTCCGAAGCCAGGGCGGCGCCCCACCTTCGTACTGTTTAGACGACCCTAGCAGTCAGATCCTTACATCGAAAATTGCCGATGCGTTCGCGTCTTGTGTCTTTTGAGAAAGGCAGACGCCCAACGTTGTCTGTATGGCATTCCTGGCCGACCCGCAGCCTTGACACAATTACTGGTCAGTTGTCAGATGGGCCGTCAGGAACTTTTCCGTAGCATCAACGCTCATCGGTCGCGCAATCAGGTAGCCTTGCGCCAAATCACAGCCAAGCTCGGCAAGTAGCTCGCGCTCTTCTGCGCGCTCTACGCCCTCAGCCGTCACGACCATATCGAGGCCGTGTCCGAGGTCGATAATCGTGCGTAACAGTGTCCTCGCTGCTGGGGTACGGTCAGCGCCTGCAACGAACGCACGGTCGATCTTCAGTTCATTGACTGGCAGTTGTTGCAGGTAGGCCAGCGACGAATAGCCGGTGCCAAAGTCGTCGATCGAAATTTGCACTCCAAGAGCACGCACGGAATGCAGCACCGCCAAGACCTGATCGGTGTCGACCATGGCACTACTTTCAGTGATTTCGATCCGCAGCTTAGTCAATTCCACGCGGTGCTGCAGTGCCATCGAGCAAATTCGCTGCGCGAGGGATAGGTCGCTGAGATCCATGGCGCTGAAATTGATCGCGATTGTCAGTTCCGGGTGGCAATGTCGCCACGAGGACAGCACCTCCATGGCACGCCCCAGCATGAAATCCGTCACGATTCCTATGTCGCCAGTCCGCTCAGCAAAGGGGATGAATTCGTCTGGCGGCAGGTATCCCCGGTCCGGATGACGCCAACGAACGAGTCCTTCCGCGCCCACGAGTCGCCCCGTACGAAGACATTGCTTCGGTTGGAGCCACATTTCCAGTTCCCCCGCACTGGCAGCCGTACGCAAGTTTGAGATCATAGCCAGTTGCTGCGCGCGCACCGTTTCATCGACTGGGGAGTACCAACCCCATTTGCGCTTTTGTTGCTTGGCTTCATGCAACGCCGTTTCCGAGTGCAGCAAGAGATTTCCCACCGAGTCCGGCTGCCCTGCAGTCGATTCGGTCAGGCCAAAAGTCAGATGCATGTCTACAGTTTGGCCCTCTAACTTCAGTGGACCTGACAGAGAGCTCTCAATGATCTGTCGACATTGCTCCAGGCCAGATCGATCAAGGCCGTGCACGAGAACAGCAAATACCCCTCCGGTGAGCCGCGCCAGGAAGGGCTTGAACGGTGCGACGATTTCGCTCGCCATGAGCTGGCTAAGGTGCTCGGCAACTTTGACGAGCAGCTTGTCGCCGTTTTCGAATCCGAGCACCTCGTTGATCGTGCGCAGGCGCGCCACGTCCATCAGAATGAGTGACAGACGCCCAGTGGAGGCCGTATCGCCTGCCCGACGAAGCATGACTTTGCCGGCACGCCGCAACATCACCCGGTTTGGCAACCCTGTCAACCGATCGAAATAGGCCACACGTTCGATTTGCGCCTCGCGGCTTGCCACTGCCTCGGCCATGGTGTTGATCGCGTCAGCCACACGACTTAGCTCATCCCCTTGCCGGTATTCGATCCGCGACGAGTAGTTGCCGGCCGCAATGCGGTTGGCCGCCATTTCAACCCGCGCGGTGGAGAGAACCATTCCAGATGCCGTGCGCCAAGCCAGCCAGACCGAAAGCGCCACTGCCAGCGTTGTCAACAGCGACAGAAACCACCCCGCCTGCGCGACCTGCGTTCGCAATAGCGCCTGGCGTTCGTCTAAGTTCCGCTTTTCGTATGCGAGCAACTCATTTGACGCTTTTAGCAGCGCAATCAATGCGGATCGCCCATGGCCATTAAAGTGCTTGCTGGCACCGGCGAGGTCGCCTGCTTCGATCAGTTCGACGACTTCGATAAAAATAGAACGATAGCGGCTGATACTCCCGGCAATGTCGCGCAACTTCGCCACGCCGGTTGCGTTCGTAGTTGATTCCGACAAAGACACCAACAGCCTTTCAAGGGCAGCGTACTCCGCATCCACGATCGGGTAAACCTGCTCGCGCTCGGGGCGGGTTGAAGTCAGCAACAAGGACATTGCATTGCCGTGGCCTTGGGCATGTTGATCCAATTCCTGGACTCGCAGCAGTCGCTCCATTGAGTGGCGCGAGATTCTTTCGCTGTCGTTCAAAAGCGTCCGCATCTGCAAGCCAGCCAGGATGGCCGTAGTGGCCATGATGGCCAGTAGGGCACCAAATCCAGTTGCCAGGCGTAACCACAGTCGCCGCGCACGCCAGATGCGAGATTTTCGGATTCGAGGAATCACCTTTTGCAAAAGCATCAATCAAATGTACCGCCTTCGGGTTTGGCAAACTTCAGTCGGGTTTCATTGCCGAGTCAGTATTTGGCAAATGCTTCACCGTTTGCGCGACAGGCCGCGATTGTTCGGCTCCGGCCCCATCGCGTTGTACAGCTTGGCCGCGATCACCATGTGCTGGCGCGTCGTCCCTACTGGCGGCCTCATCCAGCACCCAGGGGCTCCACTTCGGATCTCCGCAGGTCATGCAGCCCAGGATCAGGCGGGACACCTTCAGGCCGGTGCGGCCCAGTCGAACATATTCCATGGCAGTTTCCTAGGGAAGGTGGCACGCGGCAGCATGGCCCACGCCGCGCGATGTGAGCTCCGGGTCTTCTTGCAGGCACACGTCCATGGCCAGCGGACACCGCGCGCTGAACCGGCAGCCACTGCTTGACGGCGCTTGCGCGGCAGGCGCATCTTCGGCAAGGTGCTGGCGTCGGCGTTCACGCGGATGGCAGGGCGGCAACGAGCTCAACAACAGCTTCGTACATGGATGCCGGGGCGCGGCAAACAGCGTGCCCCGCGGCGCGATCTCAACATTCCTGCCGAGGTACATCACGGCCGCCCGGTCGCTGAGGTGCTTCACGATGGAAAGATCGTACGAGATGAAAAGCAGTGACAGCCCGAACTCCTGTTGCAACTGCACCAGAAGATTCAGGATTTGCGCCTGTACGGACACGTCTAGTGCGGAGACGGGCTCATCACAAATCACCAGTTCCAGCGGTGTCGCCAGCGCGCGCGCAATGCCGATCCGCTGGCGTTGGCCGCCGGAAAATTGGTGCGGGTAATTGTCGGCCTGGTCGGGCCGCAGCCTGACGCCGCCATGAGCAGCTTCACCCGGTCGCGCCGTTCTGCAGGAGTTCCGAGCTTGTGGATATCCAGCGGTGCACGAATGATGTCCGCCACGTGCTGGCGTGGATTGAGCGACGAGTACGGGTCCTGAAAAACGATCTGCATGCGGCCCGATTCACCGACCACTCCCAGGGTCTCGCGCCGCTGCACCGAGAAACTGATGTTGTCTACTGCGGTGACCGGATCGGACTTGAGACCTGCCAGGCCCCGCGGGCCGGGGAAGCGCACCGTCAGGTTCTGCACCTCGATCACGGGCGCTTCATCCATGCAGCGCTCCCTCGGCCCAACAGGCCACGTGATGCCCAGTCTCCGCTACGGACAACACCGGCACTTCTTCATGGCAGCGGGCGAATGCGGACGCGCACCGCGGCGCAAAGGCACATCCCTTGGGCAGCGCCCAAGGCGGCGGGACCATGCCCTCGATCGCCTGCAGCCGTGCCTTGCTGGCGGTGGCCGCGGCCTGCAGCCCCGGCACGGCGCGCAGAGGGCGATCGTATAAGTGCGCAGCGGCCGGTCGAAAAGGGTTTGCACATCGGCGCATTCCACCCGTCTGCCCGCGTACATCACGAAGACTTGGTCGGTCATTTCCGCGACGACACCGAAGCCGTGCGTGATCAACACCAACCCGCCTAACCTGGAACGTGATGCCTGACGGAACCATCGTGGTCCGCGCCAAAAACAAGTCCATCCTGGGCGGTCATTGGCATGGAGAAAACGAACTTCCGCTACGGGTCGGGAAGAGTCCAACCACCTGTCAAGCTTAAATAAAAGTAGCCGGCGAGACGCCGAAACGCTCCGCCAGAAGTCGTACCTGCCGGATATTAAGTTCCCGCTTGCCCGACAGAATTTCTGACACCACGCCCTGACTGCCCACTTCTGGCAGCTCACTCTGAGCCAGGCCATGCTGCGCCATAAGAAACCTGAGCGCCTGCACGCCGTTTACCTCGGGCAGCGGATGCCGGGCTTCATGGTCTGCTATCCAATCACCGACGACATCGATCAAGCCCATGACGGGATGTTTTTCATCGTTCCCGGCCTCGGCAAGCAGGGCTTCAAGCGTCGCGACCATGCGCCGGTAATGTGCCTCGCTGCGAATCGGCGAAATATCGGTGTCGCGCCGGAAAGCCTCCCACGCGGGCAACAAGCGCTTGATATCAACGCGAGCGTTCATGGTTTCCACACTCCTTTCTCGTAATCGCTGTGCGTCAGCACCGCCTTGATGTAAACAATCTGCTTGTCAAACCGCAGGTACGCGATCAGCCGGTACTTGTTTCCGCCAATATCGAAGACCGTCAGGTTTCCTACCTTGTCCACGGTGTTGAAAGCCTTCTTCAAACTCATCCATTTAGAAAAGCTGTTCTTCTCAATCACCCTGCGCCAGCCTTGCAACGCCTCGTCCGAACGCGGGTGCCGCCGGGAGAAAACTTTCAGTGCGCTGTTGCTGATGATTCTCATGGCGCATGATATCTCAAATCGAGATTAAAATGGGTGACTGCTGAATAGCAACAACAGCAAGGTATGCGAAGGCCGCAGGCTGCTCCTAGATCGGTACGCAACGCTTGCCGATGCCAAGCTACTGCGCCGCCGTGGCGCTGGGGTTAGATGATCCCACCAAAGGCGGATGCACCGGTCTACGCTCCCTGAGAAGCTGCACCACCCCAGACTCCCCGTGCCCAGCGCGTGCAAGCCAACGCCTGCCCGACCAGCAGGGCGCATTGCGATGGCGCCATGGTCCACTACGAGCGCCACCGCCCCGAGCAGACTGCGCTGTACCGCCTGGTGCAGCAGCACGCCCAGAGCTTCTTCGCTCAAACTGAAGGCGGCCACCGGCGCTGGCCTGCCGCAATTCGTCCGTGACGAGTTCGACGCGTTCTTGGAATGTGGAAATCTGGCGCACGGCTTCCTGCGCCTGCGCTGCGCCGACCGCGGCCACGACAAGCTCGTGGCGTTCAGTTGCAAGTGCCGTGGCTTTTTCCCCTCGTGCGGGGCGCGGCGCATGTCGCAGACCGCTGCGCACCTGGTCGACCACGTCATCCCCCGTGTGCCGGTGCGCCAGTGGGTGCTGTCGCTGCCCATCCCGCTGCGCCTGCTGCTGGCCGCACAACCGGTGCTGGTAACGCCGGTGCTGCAGGTGGTGCACCGCGTGATCACGCGCCACCTGCTCGAGCAGACCGGCTTCAAGGCGGACCAAGCCGACAGCGGCGCGGTCACGCTGATCCAGCGATTTGGGTCTGCGGCCAATCTCAATATTCACCTCCATTGCCTGGTGCTGGACGGCGTGTACCGGCGCACGGACGGCGAGCCGGTATTCGTCCAGGCCGATTCCCCCACCGATGAGGACTTGCAGGCGCTGCTGCACAAGATCATCACGCGGCTGATGAAGCTGCTGACCCGCCGCGGCGTGCTCATCGAAGAGGAGGAGGAGGGTGGATCGCGCTACCTGGCCGACGCCGACGCCGACGCCGACGCCGACGCCGATTCGGATGATGCCCGTGCGCTCCGGCCGCTGCAGGCGGCCGCGTGTACTTACCGCATTGCCTTCGGCCCACGCGCCGGGCAGAAGGTGTTTACCTTGCAAGGCGCCATGCCGCCAGACGTCGAGCGCGCCCAGGAGCTGTATGCCGACCATCAGGGCAACAGTGCAGCATGCGGCCGTGCGCTGCGAAGTGCACGAGCGACAGCGGCTGGAACAACTGTGCCGCTACATTACCCGACCAGCACTGGCCAACGAACGGGTACAGATCAACAGCGCCGGACAGGTGGTGCTCAAACTCAAGACCGCCTGGCGCGATGGCACCACGCACATCGTGATGTCGCCGCTGGAGTTCATGCAGCGCCTGGCTGCCCGGATGAACGAAGGGCGCCTTTCAGGCACCCGTGCCGCGACTGCGGCTGCACCTCATTCGCTTCCACGGCGTGCTGGCGCCCAATGCCAAGCTGAGGGCACTGGTGGTACCCGCAGGGCAGGACCAGGACGCCGGCGCGTCGGGGGGCCGCCGCCACGAAGTCAGGCTGCGCACACGCCCGGCCAGCGCGCATCAGCTGGGCCCCGCTGCTCAAGCGGGTGTTGTGAACGGTCGTCAGGAACCGCTGCTTTCTGGCTTTGAGAGCGCGGTTTGGGTTCCCGGGGTGTTCGTGGCTGTGATGGTTTCTGTCCCTGGCCGTGCCGTCCTCGTGCTGCGGACAGCACCCCGCCAAGTCCTTGCCCGTCTTCTTCAGATCAACACCCGAATCCTCGATCAGGCGCGGCACCGATATTTCTTCTCTCAGCCGCTGGACTTGCTGTTCAGGAATGCGTGCCATGGGAGTTACCTTTTCCGACCGGACGTGGGATCAATTGCCGCGCACGGGCGTTGAAATAAATAACTTCGTATCGGTGTACTTCGTTTCGAAGTACATTGAATATCGTTTCGCAAACTCAGGGGTTATCTTCATGGCTGTTCATCCGCACGAGCTCTCAGCAGCCACCATTGCCATCTCCACCGAAGACCGCGATTTCTTCACCGCCCTGGGCGAGCGCATCGCCGCCTTGCGCCGGGCCCACAACGTCACCCAGGTTCAGCCCGCCCAGGCCCTGGGCGTGTCGCAGCAGACCATGCAGTCCTATGAGGTCGGGCGCCGGCGTATTCCGGTCTCCGCCCTGCCAGTGGTGGCCAGCACGTTGTCGGTGTCATTGGAGGAACTCTTCGGCCAGGCAAAGCAGGCCGCGCGCGGCAAGCGCGGACCAGCTCCCAAGTGGCAGCAACAGATCGAGCAGATCGCCACCCTGCCGCGCGCCAAGTAGCAGGTTGTCATGCAGATGCTCGATGGTCTCCTGGCCAGTGAGGCCCGGTGATGGCGGCCGACATCACCCATGAACCCTTGTCCGTTGGCGAGATCGCCCAGCGCATTCATCTGATACGCGGCCAGCGGGTGGTGCTCGATACCGACTTGGCGGCGTTTTACGGCGAGACGACCAAGCGGTTCAACCAGCAGGTCAATCGCAACCGTGATCGCTTCCCCGAGGATTTCATGTTCCAGTTGGACGCACAGGAGTTCGCCAACTTGAGGTTGCAATTTGCAACCTCAAGTTTGAAGGGCGGTCACGGTGGTCGGCGTTACGCACCTCTGGCATTCACCGAGCACGGCGCAATCATGGCCTCCATGGTTCTCAACAGCCAGCGTGCCACTGCGCTGAGTGTGTATGTGGTGCGCGCCTTTGTGGAGCTGCGCGGCATGCTGGCCAGCAACCGGGAGTTGGCCACCAAGGTGCACACGCTGGAGCGCAAGGTGTCCGTGCATGAACGCAATATCGCCGAGCTGGTGGATTCGATGGCCGAACTGCTGGCCGCTCCGCCTCCACCGCCCAAACGTTCTATTGGGTTCTTCACGCCAGAGGACAAGAGCAAGAAAGGGCCCGCCGCTGCCAGACGCAAAGCCTGATTGCGCCGCTCAATGCATCGCCAGCGGTGATGCATCGGGGGACTTGCTGTTCAGGAATGCGTGCCATGGGAGTTGCCTTTTCCGACCGGACATGGGGTCAATTGCCGCGCACGGGCGTTGAAATAAATAACTTCGTATCGGTGTACTTCGTTTCGAAGTACATTGAACAGCGTTTCGCAAACTCAGGGGTTATCTATCGCCACCCTGCCGCGCGCCAAGCAGCAGGTTGTCATGCAGATGCTCGATGGTCTCCTGGCCAGTGAGGCCCGGTGATGGCGGCCGACATCACCCATGAACCCTTGTCCATTGGCGAGATCGCCCTGCGCATTCATCTGATACGCGGGGGGCGAGCGTGTCGAGCCGGCGCGTCAGTGGTGACATGTCCGTCTGCCAGCGCCAGGTTGAGCGCTGCGCGAAGTGCGGATCCGCCGCCGAGACGTGTGTCTCGACCTGGTAGAGGGAAGACCAAGATGCGGCCGCTGAAGGAGGGCGTCATGGTGCCCGTCCATGAATCACCGGTCGTCCGTCACACGGATGGTTGTACATGACTGATGCTGGGACAGGCTCCCCTATTGCTGGCTTGCCGATCGTCGATGCTCAGGGCTTTTGGAGCGTCGGCTTTATGAGCGAATGGGCGCTGCCGTTCGCACACTTGCTTAGCGAGATTGCTTGAATGCCATCACGGCCTGGTTGCGCAGTGTGCGTAGCAAAGCCAGTTCCTTTTCATTCAATTCCAGTGCGCCTTTTCGGGTTTTGTCCGCATAGATCAAACCAAAAGGTGCGCCTTTGACTTGCAAAGGCAAGAGTAGAAATGTCGGGGCGTTGAGGCCAGCTACGTACCAGGGCGGCAAGCGCGAATGGATGCGGGGATTGCTGGAGTCGCTGATCATGCTGTCCATCCCCTTGATGCACACCAAGCCAAACAAATCCGGGGTCGCGACCTTGAGCGAGACCTTGAAGTCTTTCACAAAAACGTCCACGCCTTCACCCAAGCCAAAGCGCCCAACGACAGTCTCGGTCTTGGCGTCGCGCATGCAGAAAATGATGCGATCAAAGCCCATTGCGCGGTACATGGTTTCCAGAATCATGCGCAACACATCGGTCAGCTTGAAGTCTTCCACCATGGCGTTGGTGATGTCCTGAATACCGGCCGACAACGTCTCCGCAACCTGGTTCGGTTTGCTCGCCACCGCGGGCTCAGCGTCACGGACGCTCGTTGTCGCTTGCAACTCCAGGCCGCTGATGCGGCTATCGGTATCCTGCCACTGCGCGGTCTGATGGCGCGCAGAGGCGGTGGTCCCGTCCGAATGCAGCAGCTTGTAGGCCGCCGAATCCGACTTGACACGAATTTCCATCGCCACTGCCAGCTCCTGCAACTTGGATTTGGCTTTTTCAACGACCGCGGTCAAATGCTTTTCGTTGCTGCCCAGCGCACGCGCATACTTTCGCGCCACCTGTGCGACATGCAGCAAAGCTTCCTCTGGTTCGTGTTTGAGCATCAGGTCAGCCATCGCGTTGGATGCCTCGGCAATCCAACGCAGCCGCTCGCTGGCGTCTGGTGACGCATGGGCCGGCGGTACACCGGCCGGGCGCTGGATGCACTTCTGAATGCTCTCGGGCAAGTCCCATGCCTTGGCAATGCCAAGGCCCAGGTGTTCATAACTCAGTCCGAGTACCTGAAACGACGCAGCGCTATCGGTCACCGGCGGTCTGGCAGTTTGTATCAATTGCCGGATCTGTTCGGCCTCTTCAGAAAAGTAAAACTGTGTCAGCAGTCGACCCAAATTCTGGAACATGCAGCCAATAAACGCTTCCTCCGCCTCTTTCACCGAGCCGCTCATCTCGGCGCCGAGCGTGCCGGCCAGCAGGGAGCGTACAAATTCATCCTTCATCTGGGCCGCGTGCCCCTTGTCCTGCATGTGTTCCAGCAGAACCAGACTCAAGGCCATATTGCGAATGCCGTTGAAACCGACCAGATTCACCGCACGGGATACGGTGCTGATGCCGCCACGGGCATGATGGGCGCTGTTGACCACCCGCAGCAATTTGTTGGTCAGTGCCACATCTCTCAGAATCTGGTTGGTGAGGCTGCCGACACTTTCGGTCTCGGAATTGGCCATGCTCTGGATGCGCACGACCGACTCCGACATCGCCGGGAAATCCGACTTGTGGCGCATCCGGCGCATCAGGAATTCCAGCGTGCCACCGGCGCCGGATTGTCCCGCAGCAGGCTCGCTGGGCTGCGGGTTGCGCCAGGCACTCAGTGCGCTGAAAAAGCTGCGCGCGTCGGCAAAGCGCTGCATGGGGTCACGCACCAGCGCCCGGTTCACCAGCGAGCGCAGGGTATCGTCCACATCCGCCCCCACCGCCGCCGGCAACACCAGTTGCTCGTGG
>Ga0163154_10003213_pt1 | contig 22971 bp, 19 predicted proteins | sample OliLakLV19MP9P1_FD_148649 | JGI IMG/M metagenome (GOLD analysis project Ga0163154, IMG submission 148649) | Freshwater microbial mat bacterial communities from Lake Vanda, McMurdo Dry Valleys, Antarctica - Oligotrophic Lake LV.19.MP9.P1 | ecosystem: Environmental > Aquatic > Freshwater > Lake >... | reverse complement strand
CCCCGAATGCGCTCATGGTGTCAGCTTCGCGCGCTGCCAAGTACGCATCTTTGAGCGATTCGGCGCAGGCGACTCCACAGGGGCTGGCGTGCTTGATGATCACGGCGGCAGGTGACTGAAACTCGCGGACCGCTTCGAGCGCTGCATCGGCATCCACTAGATTGTTGAAACTGAGTTCCTTGGCACCAGTGCCGAGGCTCTCGGCCATTGCCAGGCTTCCTGCCGGAGCATTGCGTTCGCGATAAAAAGCGCCCGATTGGTGGGGATTTTCCCCGTAGCGCAGCCCGTACGTTTTTTCGAGAACGATTGAAAGGTGGCGGGGATAGCCGTCTGCTTCGCCCAGGCCGTTGAACCACGCGCCAATCGCGGCATCGTACGCCGCCGTGTGTGCGAAGACCTTAGCGGCGAGAAGCTGGCGACGTTCGCGACTCACTTCGCCCGAGGTTTCAAGTTCGGAAAGCACGGGGGTGTAATCGACAGGGTCGCAAATTACAGTAACTCGTGCGTGATTCTTCGCGGCTGATCGCAGCATGCTAGGGCCGCCAATGTCGATATTCTCGATCAGCTCTTCGAAGCTCGAGTTGCCCTTTTTGAGCGTTTCCTCAAACGGATAGAGATTCACAACCACAAGATCAATGGGCTTAGCGCCAATTCGTTCAAGATCGGCGTCATCCACACCCGCGCGTGAGAGCAATGCGCCGTGAATCCGTGGGTGCAACGTCTTGACCCGCCCGTCCATCACTTCGGGGGAGCCCGTGTAGGCTTCCACCGTTTCAACGGGGATCCCAGCAGCTTGCAGCGCTTTGTACGTACCCCCCGTGGAAAGCAGCGCGACTCCGCGATCGGCGAGGGCACGAGCAAAGTCGATGAGGCCAGTTTTATCGGAGACAGAGAGCAAAGCGCGACGGATCATGCCGAGCGGGTATCGCTATCGGGATCGCGCGTCAACTGAGATGTTTTGAGGCGGGCTCTCGCGTTGGTTCGGGGGAAGGGGCCATTGGAGCGTCGACGAGATAGTAAGCATGCTGACTACTTTTTTCGAATGCGAGGGGCCCGCCCCGCCGACGATGGCGCTGCCGCGGGCTCACGCACTCTGGACACAGGCGCTAGAGTGCCGGCGCTTGGGGCGCGTCTGGCTCCGTCGCCAAGCTTGCCCAGAATTCGGACAAATCCGCGGGAAGGGGCGCGTGGAGGTCGAGCATTTCGCCGCTCACCGCGTGCCGCAAGCGATAATGGGCGGCGTGAAGCGCGTGGCGCGGTAATACCAGGAGGGCTCGATCCTCGGCGGTGAGTTCGCCATCCGCAGCGCGAGCGAGCAAACGTTCATCGGGGCCGTACAGTTTGTCGCCCACGATCGGGCAGCCGATACTGGCCAGATGGATACGGATTTGGTGCTGCCTGCCTGTGTACAAGTGACAGCTAACCAAGGCGTGATGCGCTCGGGTTTCGAGCACGGAGATCCCAGTGCGAGCGGACATGCCCCCGGTTTGCGCCAGGCGCATTTTGACGCGCAGGGAGTTGTCGGTGTCCACCTCGAGCGCTTGGTCGATCAGCGTCAGCTGGGGGATGCCACGCGTGATCGCGAGGTAGTTCTTCTGGAAGTTTTCGCTGGCAAGATCGGTAGTGTCTTCGGCATGGGCCGCAAGGATCGAGCGATCTTCGATTTGTCGCTTGAACCGCCGATCGGAATCAGGGCTTTTTCCCAGCAGCAAGAGACCGCTCGTTTCTTTATCGAGGCGGTGGATCAGCGAGAGAAATTGGCCTGGACGCGCCACGCTGAGGCGTTTCAGGACGGTGTTGTTGTGGTGCCGTGCCGTCGGGTGCACTGCCATGAGCGCTGGTTTGTCGATCACTAGCAGGTGTTCATCTTCGAAGATGATACTGAATTCGAACGGGGATTCGTCTTCGTTGAGGGAGGGGCGCCAGAGCACCACTTCGTCGTCGGTCCGCACTCGGTCGCTCGGTTTGAGGCGCCGTCCACTCGTCGAAAAGCACGTTCGCGCCACGATATCGTGCGCGCGGGTGCGGCTCGTGTTGCGTAGCTGCGATTGCACGAAAACATCGAGGCGCATGCCCGCTGATTCGGCTGGAACTCGAAATACGCGAACCGTCGCGTCGGCTTCTACTTCCTTCGGGCGGAGTGGTCCGGGGGGACCCAAGCTTGGGTCCGGAGGGTCGCCCCGAAACGCGGTCAAGGAGCGAGAACTCGCTGAATTTCCGTGCCAACGCCCTGATCGGTGAAGAGCTCAAGCAAGAGCGCATGACGGCGGCGGCCATCGATAATGTGCACTTTCTTCACGCCGTCATTCACGGCTTCGAGCGCGCAGCGTACCTTGGGCACCATGCCGCCATTGATGACGCCCTCTTCGATTAACTTCTCTGCGGTCTGTGCAGGCAGGGAACTCAAGAGGGTGCCCTGATTGTCCTTCACGCCTTCGACGTCCGTCATTAACACCAGCTTGGCGGCTTTGATGGCAGAAGCGATGCTGCCAGCGGCCGTATCTGCGTTGACGTTGAGGGCGTGCCCGTCGCGATCGACACCGATCGGCGCCACCACGGGAATGAAACCATTCGCCATCAAATCGGAAATGAGTACCGGATTCACCGATTCAATTTCTCCCACACGGCCCAGATCCACCAGGGATTCGACACCATCGGCAGTCTTATTAGTCACAGGTGCCGCGCGTCGCGCACGGAGGAAACGATCATCCTTGCCGCTCAAACCGACAGCTCGTCCACCATGCTTGCAGATCAACGCCACGATCTCCTTGTTCACGAGTCCGCCGAGCACCATCTCCACCACGTCCATCGTGTCATCGTCGGTGACCCGTAGGCCGCCACTGAATACTGGCTTGATCCCGACCCGCTTCAGCATCGTGTCGATCTGGGGACCTCCGCCGTGGACCACCACCACACGGATCCCGACGAAGCGCAGCAGGCATACATCGCGTGCGAAGCTCGCCTTCAGCTCATCGTCCAGCATGGCGTGGCCGCCATATTTTACGACCAGGATTTGCTGCTGGAAGCGCTGAATGTACGGGAGCGCCTCGTGCAAAACTGCGGCTTTGGCGACCAATTCGTCCATGGGCGCGGAGGCTAGTCGTCTTCGGGGCCCCTGAACAAGACGTTGTGTGCTAGACGGGTCGCCGATGGAGATCCTGATAGTTACCCCCGAGTTGAGCCCGTTTGCGCGGGGATCTGATGCTGGCGATACCGTTGCCGCCCTGGCCAAGCACCTCCGGCAGTTGGGCCACGAAGTCACCGTGCTTTTGCCGCGATTCCCCGGGCTGGAGGAGCAGGGCCTGCTGTTGGCTCGACGGCTCTCGCCGCTCGTGTTGCGGAGTGGCACCGAAGTGAGCGTGCTAGATGGCAGGCTGCCCTCGGGCGTGAAGCTCGTGGCGGTGGATGCTCAGCACTATTTCGAACGCGGCGGCGTGTACGGAAACGAGCAAGGAGAATTCACGGACAACGCCCAACGCTTTGGCTTGCTTGGGCAAGCTGCAGTGGCGCTGATGCTTCAGCACCAGGAGCAAGGGGCCCGTTTTGATGTGGTGCACCTCAACGATTGGCCGGGCGCCTTGGTTCCGCTTCTCATGCAAAACGAGAGCGCGCTTCGCGTCCCAACGGTGCTGACCATCCACGATGTGCGGCGCCAGGGTGCCTTCCCGATGACCGAGTTGCAGAGCCTTGGAGTCGCAGAGGGCGACACTGAGAGCTTGCAGCTGGGCGAACAGCTGAACGTTCTGAAGAGCGGTCTGCTCTTGGCCGATGCGGTGACGACGGTGTCAGATGCCTATGCGGAGGCTTTTTCACGAGCTGAAGTGAGTGGGCCCTTGGCCACGTTCGTGGCGGAGAGCAAGGGCGTGTTGGGTATCAACAATGGCGTTGATTATGCAGTTTTCAATCCAGCGGCGGATCCCTTGATCGTGAGCCGATACGATGCCGAAGATACTGCGAACAAGCAGCGAAATAAGAACACGCTGTTGTTAGAGCAGAAGCTAGAGCTGCAGCCGCGGCGCCCAATGATTGCACTTTTGATCGACCCTGCTGCGAAGGAAAACCTAGCGCTCCTTCTGGCGGCCTTGCCATCCATTCTCAAGCACGATGTTTCGTTGGTGGTGGCCTCGACTGGAACGCAAGGAGATCCCGAATTGCTGCAAGAAGTGGCAAAAATGGCGGCACGCTTCCCCGATGTTTGCGCGCTGACTCAGCTTGCGGACGAAGGAGCGAAGCGGCGCTTGCTGGCAGCAGCGGATATCTACTTGAGTGTTGACACGACGCTTGCTTCTTCCATGCTTCCGGTGATCGCGCAGCGCTACGGTGCCGTTCCGGTGTGTTTGGCGACTGCGCGAACTCAGGATCAAGTGGTGGACGCCGACGGCGACTTGAGCACTGGAACCGGGTTCCTGTATGACGACGCCAACGGGCCAGCGCTCATCGGGGCGTTGGAGCGTGCGCTTTCGGCCTATACAAGTCCAGGTTGGTTCGCGCTCCTCCGGCGCGTGATGCGTTTGGATATCAGTTGGGATCGACCGGTACGGCGCTACCTGCAGATCTTTCGTCAGACGCTAGCGGCTCAAACAGAACGGGTGTAGCGCTCCCGCGCGACCGCCGCAGCTAAGCTCGAAAACCAAAGCAACTTCAGCAGAATTAGCCCGACGAACAGCAGCTGCTGCACGCACCAGGTTGCGAAGGTGTGGTCGCGCACCCAGGCAAGGCTGCCAGCTCCAATGAGCCCAGCTATCAACAGAGCCGCGCCAGCCAACGCAGACCAAATGGCGAGTAGTTTCAGTGATTCTGTGCGCACCATATGCCATCCCGCACGAATGAGTCGCGGGATGGAAAGGGCGCCAGAGCGCTCAACGAGCAGCACGCGAACCAGATCCTGAAGGCACCCCACCACAGCGAGCAGGCAGCCTGCGACGGCGAATACCGCGAGCGAAAGCCCGTTCGCCTGCCGAATGTCCCAGCCCAGGGGCGCCGGGCGCTGGGCGAGCAACCAGGCCGTCAGGACAACGGCGCCTTGAATCAAAAACGTGATCATACGCAGCACCGAAAATTCAAACCAATGCCCGCATGCGCGCGAAAACATGGAGCGGCTGCCGCCTGTTTCCGAAACCACCGCAACGATAAGGCCGGCAATCGGGATCAACCCGATGAAAGTGGTGACCAACCCAAGTGCGAGGGTTGGAAGCAAGAGGCTTTGGAATTGCGCAGAACCGAGACGCAACATCTCCAAGAGATACGCTCCGCCCTGGCGCATGAGCACGAGTTCCCCGTCGGCGAAGCCGCCAACCCCCTGAGCCTCAATGCCAGAAAACCAGGGCAAACTGAGTAATAATCCAGCGACCAAGCTCAAGATCCAGAACCCGAAGACGGCGACAGCGCTGCGCGCAGCGCGTGTCACGGCAGCACTCCAAGCCCCAGGAGCTGTGCGAAAGTGAGCAACAGATCAAGTGCCCGGCGCGCTGGCTTCGGGGCGACTGCGCGTGCATTGTTGAACAGATCCTGATCGAGTGGGATTTTAAGATCCGGATCGATCTCCACCGAGGACAGTTCAGATGCGCCTTGGTAGTCGATCACCAACGAGTCGGCGGATCCATCCAAGTGACGCCGCTCCGTCTTGCCGTTTTTCAAATGGAGGGCAACGTCGAACGGAAGCTTGAGATTGCCACGACGAACTACGACCGCTCGCCCCAGCCATTGTTTCGACTCTCTGTCGGTGGCTGGCGGTTGCGAGGAAACCTGCGGTGCACCCTCCGTCCAGAAGCCCTGAGCTATTGGTTTTCGGCGGCTGGCGATGCTTTCCACTTTCAAGTCAATGAACCCGCGTTCGAAGAGGGCGGTGCGCAAGAATTGGCCAGCATTGGCTCCCAAGCCTTGCTCGATGCTGGCAATAAAATCGGCAGGTGTTGGATGCCCAAAACGAAAACGTGCGGTGTAGCTGCGCAGTGCTGCCGCTAACTTTGCTTTTCCCCACGTACGCTCAAGCGTCAGTAGAATGGTGGCCGCTCTAGAATAGACGAGGCCCCCGAGCGCTTGAAAGCCCGTGAATTGACGGGCGGGCTGACCAATATTCTCATCGCCTGCATAGAATGCCGCGTTGGTTCGGTGCAGTGCGGCAACCGAAACGTCGAGCCCCACGCCACTGAATGCAGAGCCTGCGCCAAACAGGGCTTCCATGACACCTGTCTCCGCATAGCTTGTCAGGCCTTCGTCGAGAAACGGTGTCTCCGATTCGTTGGAGGCCAAGAGGCCATAGAACCACTGATGCAAGAGCTCGTGCACCGTGACGGCCTCGATGGCATGACTTCCGAGGTAGGGCTCAAACCAAAGACCACCCGTGGTGATCATGCCCGGATACTCCATCCCACCGGTATCGGCGCCCGCTTCAGGAGGGTGGACAACGGTGAGCGTTTCGTAGGGGTACGGTCCGTACAGTTCGTTCGCGTAGGGCAGGGCAAAACGGAGCGCCGCGAGTGAACGGAGAGCGTTAGCTTGGTGCCATGAAGGAAAGAGTAGGCGCACGGTGACCGGCCCGATCTTTTCAGAAAGCACCTGAAAGCCATCCCAGGCGGTGAAGGCGAAATCATGGGCCTGGCGCAAAACAAAGCGGGTCGTACGGATCCCCTTCTGAGTTTTTTCCTCCATGCGGTTGCCGGAGCTGCCAATGGTGAAGCTCGAGGGAGCGGAGATCCGTACGTCGTAGTCACCAAAATCTGCGTAGAACTCAGAATGGGGATGAAACGCGAAGTGCGCAAAGTGGCCGTTCGGTTCGAGCTTGGCCAGCTTGGGGTACCATTGGCCCGCAAAATGGAAGCTGCCCGCGTAGCCCGTGCGTTCCAAGACGGGCGGCAAATGCGAAGTGAACTCGATATTCAGATCGACGCTTTCGCCCGGCAGGATCGGCGCCGGCAAGGGCACTGAAATGTCAGTCGCATCGTCCGGATCGCCGGGGCTATGCGGCGAGCTTTTTAACCACAGGTTTTCAGAGCCATACTTGGCAGATTGGAGGCGATCCACCTTAATATAGCCATATTCCTGAAGTGTTTGGCCGCTCCGACCGAGCGCAAATGGGTTTCGAAGAAAGAGCGAACGGTTGTTTTTGAAGGCATTCAGGTAAAGGTGAAACCAAAGCTCATTGAGTGGGCGGGTGCTTTGGTTCGTGAAATGAATCACGCCTTTCGAGCGCAGCGTGTGCTGCTGCACATCCAGAGCGACCTCCAGCGTGTATGAAGCTGCGCTTTGTGCTCGGGCCGAATGGCCGCTGAGCATCGCGCAGACCAGGCTGAGCATGGCTAACCAAAGCTGCGCGTTCGGACGACCCTGCACTCGACTGGCTTAGCGTTTCGGGGCGAGTTGGAGCAAGGGTAGCGCCAAGCTGGGCTGAGCTTAGTCTAGGAAACTGAGATGATTTGCTGTTCATACAGGCCGTGGAGCAGGCGGAGCGCTTCAAGCTTGGGCATCCCGCTGACGTCGAGGAGCTGTTCGAGTGTCAGCTGCCCGTCGACTAGGGAGAGTAGAAACCCCGCGCGGTGATCCAAGGAAAGCCAGCGCACCTGGGCCGCCGCCACCTGAACGCTCACCACCTGTGAGAGAGACCCGAGACGCGCTGTGTACATTTGCGTCAGCACATTTTCGCAGTGTACGGCGTAGCGCAGCGCTTCTGGCTTATGAGGTTCGGTTTCTAAAATGCCAGTTGCGAGAGCCAAAGCACCGGTGAAATCCCCCATGGCCATCTTGTCTTTTAGCGTGCGCATGGGATCGACGCTCTCGCTCGCCACCGGCGGGGTGCGCAGCGGTTCAGCTATCGGCTTCATCGCGACAAGGCTTGGGTTACGGACTGCGTGAAGATCTGCGAATTCAAGCGCTGAGTCGCCAGGATTTTCAAGGAAACCAATTTGTACACCTCCCTCTCCAGGTACGGGTACGACGACGGGCGGGGGAAGGGTCGATGCGAGCGCGCGCCGACTCTCGCTCGCTGTCTGCTGGGGCTTCAAGGCATCGGCTGGCATGCTCCAACTAGAATCAATTCCATCCAATTCTGAACCGCCTGGCGCAATGCTCGCCGGCCCTCGGCGTGGACGTTTCTTAGGGTCGTCGCCGGTCATGACTGCTCGTGGCTAGTAAGCGCTCCAGTCACTCTGCTCGCGCGACCACGCCCTTGAACATTCGTTGCGTGCGGGAAAGTTGCTCCACCTGCTCCTTCAGCGCCGTCGAATCTTTTTGGGTGATGGCCTCCCGAGTTTTGCTGACGACGGCGCGGGCCTTCGAAATGGCATCCCGCCCGAAATCTGCGGTGCCGACAACACGCTCGATCTCCGGAAACATCTGCTCAACTTGCTCCATCAGCGTCTCCGCTTCCTGCCGCAAGCCTTCGAACTTATCATCCGTGCGTCGCTCAACCATGTACTGATCAGCGTTGGTGAGCATGTTCTTCAGTTCATCCGGGGTGAGGCCAGTTGAAGCGGTAACCTGAATGGACTGCTCTTTGCCGTTCTCGAGGTCTTTGGCGGAAACGCTCACAATGCCGTCGGTGTTGATCTCGAACGTGACCTCGATCTCGACCTCGCCCTTAGGGGCACGCCGCAGCCCCGTCAGGATGAACTCCCCGAGCAGTTCGTTTTCGTTGGCTTTTGCGCTGTCCCCCTGCATCACAATGATTTTCACGGCCGTTTGGTGGTCGCGGCTGGTTGTAAATATTTTGGCGCGATGCGTGGGGACAGTGGTGTTGTGCGGGATGAGCTCCTCGAAATTGCTTCCGAATGTCATGATGCCGAGGGCGTGTGGAGTGACATCCAACAGAATCATCTCTTGGCGATCTTCGACGAGGGCTGCACCTTGAATGGCGGCGCCGAGCGCGACCACTTCGTCGGGGTGAACTCCGCGATTGGGAGTCCGCTGAAAAAACGCGCTAACTGCCGTTTGGATGACCGGTGTGCGGGTCATGCCACCCACCAAGATCACATCTTCCACTTCTTTCACACCGAGCTTGGCGTCCACCAATGCTTGCCGGCAGATATCGATCGTGCGCTCCACGAGATCTTCCACCAAACGTTCGTAGGTGGCGCGGTCCAAGACTCGCTGCAGGTGAAGCGCTTCGTTTCGACCCGTTGAAATGATGAAGGGAAGATTGATTTCAGTTTCCTGGAGTTGCGATAGCTCGCATTTGGCTTTTTCGGCGGCGTCGCGCAGGCGTTGCAGCGCCATGCGATCCTGGCGCAGATCGATGCCGGTTTCCTCTTTGAAGCCTTCAACCAGCCAATCCATGATGCGTGCGTCGAAATCCTCGCCACCCAAGAAAGTGTCGCCTGTTGTGCTGATCACTTTGAAAACCCCGTGCGCGCCGATTTCCAGAATGCTGATGTCGAACGTGCCGCCGCCTAAATCGTACACCGCGACGCTCGTGTCGAGATCTTTTCCGTATCCAAAGGCTAACGCCGCTGCTGTGGGTTCGTTGATGATACGGATGACATCCAGCCCGGCGATGGCTCCGGCATCTTTAGTGGCTTGGCGTTGATTGTCGTTGAAGTAAGCAGGAACTGTCACCACTGCCTTCTTCACAGGCTCGCCCAGATAGTCCTCAGCGATCAGCTTCATTTCCTGAAGCACCATCGAACTCACTTCGGGGACCGAGAAAACCTTGTTGCGAAGCTTCAGTCGGACGTCGTCGTGGGGGCCCTCAACAATCGTGTAGCTGCACGTCATGATGGCGTTTTCCACCTGAGGTGACTTCCACTTGCGGCCGATCAAGCGTTTGGCCGCGTAGACGGTGTTCTCCGCGTTGGTGATCGATTGCCGTTTGGCGATGTGGCCCACTAAGCGTTTGCCCGCCTCCGTGACCGCAACGATACTTGGGGTTGTCTTGTACCCCCCGCGGTTTGAGATGACGGTTGGCGTGTCGCCCTCCAAGATGGCTACACAAGAGTTGGTGGTTCCGAGGTCAATTCCGATGACGCGATCCATGGTGCTTTTCTCTCGTAAGACTAAAAAGGGGCTCCCTAAAGCTCACCATGCTTCGCCCGCTTCAGCCAGTCCTTGATTTGCTCGTCATCCGGAGCGAGGGCCTGCGCGCGGTCAATCTCGGCGATTGCGCTAGTTTTCAGGCCTGCGGCTAGGTAGGCCTGGATCAAGGTCTGGCGGTACCGCACGACGTCGGGTTCCAAGCGGACAGCTTTGCGCCCAAATTCGACGGCGGTGTGCAGCTCGTCGCCCGCTCGGAGGGCGCAGGCAGCGACCTTGTCGAAGACCTTACCCGTGGGCTTGCCACGTGACGCTTTCTCGTAGGAGTGCGCGGCTTCGGAGAAACGGCCAGTGCGTTCTTCGTAGCTGGCTTGGGCGAAATAGGTATCCGACATTTCCGCGTGAGCGGTCGTCTCCACTTCTGCAAGGCGTGCTTTTAGCGCCGGATCATCGCCAGACAGATTGAGCGCCAGCCGGAGTGCTGAGGTCGCGCTGACGGGCTTATTCGCTGCGAGCGCCACATCGGCAAGCTTGACGTAGTGTTCGATTTGTTGTTGCCGAACCAAATTGACTCGGCCCTCGTAGCGCCGGCGTAGCCCGTCCGCTGCACTTGATCGTTGCTCGCTGCTGGCGAGTGGCTGAGGGGCAGGGCGTGGCGCTGGAAGCTTGCTCCCAGCCCGCAACCTCCTGGAAGCTGCGCGGCGGCGGGCCTCTGGATCAGGGGTCGTGTCGTACGTCGGACCTTCCGGGTGCGGCTCTTCTGTGTGATTCGGAGGGGCTGACTTTTCTTTATTGTCAAGGAGACGAGCCTCGAGATCGAGCAGGGTTTGCTCCAAGCGATCGGGACGCTGACTATCTGTGAGCTCGCGCTCAAGCTCGCGAGTTTTCTCCTGAGCCACTAGATACTGATCGTATTCCGCGCGTGCGCTATCCCGCGTCAAGACATCGTGAGCTTCGGTGATCTGTGCGAAAACGCGCTCCAACTTGGTTTTGAAACTGCCGAGATTTTTGCCGAAATAGCGATCCGGATGAAATAGATTCACCGCGTTGAAATACGCTGATTTTATCGCTTTACGGTCCGCAGCTTGGGTAACCTGCAAGAGTGCGTAGTGATTCAACCCCTGAAGGTTGTAAAACGTGTCGAGCACTTTTCTCCGCCGGTCAACGTCCATGTCCACGGCCTCGTCAAGCTCGGCAGGGTCATAGAGCGCGAATGGGGGCGACGGTGAAGGACGGCGCCCGCCCGGGGATTGGGTGCCTTCGTGCTCCTCGGGTACGGTTTTTCCCTTACCGAAGTGGATCGCTCCAAGCTGCTCTAGTCGCTCGAGCAACTGCGCTAGGTGTTCATCTGAAACACCTGTGGCGGCGCTGAGCTCAAGGACGTTGATGCTTCCATCCACGCGAGAGAGAACAAAAGCCTCTTCTGGCCCAATCGGCAGACTCCGAATATCGGTGCCCGGAGCCAGGCTGGGGATCCGAACGTCTGGTGATGTCTCGAACGAACTCACACGTGCTCACGCCCCAAAAAATGAGAGGGAATTATTCTAGCGCTTCCCATTTGTGCACCGCAACGGGATACTGGACCCAGATCCAACGGCACAGATCTTACGCTTTTTTTGAGGTGGGCAGTCTTGGAGATTCTGCGCCGCACCCGCGCAGAGGTTGAGCGTCCCAAGTGCTCCGAAACTTGTCCGTGAGCGCTCTCAAAGTCGAACACAAGATAGTAAGCATGCTTACTATCTTCCAAGGGACGAACAGGGCAGCTCGCCTGGCACGCCTCCGCGCTGCCTCGCTACCCCATCCCGGCCGCGGCAACGGGCACCTACCGGGCTTTCGGCGCCTTGTGTTGTTGTTCGATCACGGCGCCCTGGATCCGCATCGCATGCCCCAGGTCGGTCAGTGCGCGTTGTTTGGCCAAATTGGCTTGCTCCGCCTCACCGCGCGCTTCGAGCGCCTTCGCCCTGCGTTCTTCGTTGAGGCCACGCGTTTCGAACAGGTAGCCCTCGAAATAGCTGGCTGAGGGGGCCTGTTGAAGGCCCTGTGCGACTGCCCGGTCGGCCGCGTCGAAAGCACCGAGCCGGGAGTGGAGGTGGGCTAAGCGGGCCCAGGTGTCGGCGAGCACTTCGCGAGTTTCTGGAGCGAGTTGGCCCTGAGAGGGCAGGGGGCCTTGAACCACCGCGTCGAGCGGAACGATTGCTTGCTCAAGGGCGCCCTGACGTTCAGCGGCGTCGGCTAGGTGATGGGCTGCGCGACTGCGGCTGAGGAACGCTACCAAGGCGCTATCCACCGGTGGGGCCGAAGCGGGGGCGCAATCATGCTTCGGGGACTTGCTGCATCCCACGGTCAATGCCAAGCAGCAGCACAGCCAGCATGCAAATACAGGGTTCATTCGAGCCCCCATTGTGAGTAGCGATTGCTCCTGAGATCACTGGTTCGAAGCTCCGCGATGCGATCGATTCGGAGCGTGGTATCTTCTACAGCGAGCGGAGCACGCAGCAGCGGAACTGTTGAACGCGCGGCAAGGAGCCTTGCCGCTGGGATGGATCCCTGTCGGCCTAGGACTAACGCTAGGCCTGCCGCAGCCGCCAATCCGGAAAGGACGAGCACGAACCCGCCCGTTCGAAGTTTTGGCCGTCGCGGTAAATCTCCCGTCAGTGCTTCAGCCACCAGGCTTCGCGTGCGGAATGCATTCAATTCGAACGTCTCAGGCCGAGCGGCAGCCCGGAGCAGCTCGGCTACCTCTAGGAGGGGGTGAGGTTTGGTCTTTTCCAGGGCCAATCTGAGCTCATCGGCGTCTTTCAATTCAGCGGCCGTAGGACGCTCCAGCGAATCGAAGGCCTCCTCGATCAGCTGCAGGTTCCGCGCAGGATCCAGCTCCGTTGGAGCGCTCGCGTTTCGCAAGAGTTGAGCGACCGCTTCGTCTTTGTCATCCGTCGGGTTCAAATCACCACCTGCCCCACTTGGATCGCTTTCTTGAGTGCCACCAGTGCTCGATGCAGCAGCACGTCGAAGGTGGCCACGCTCACCTCCAACTCGGCCGCTAATTCTTCCCGACTCCGTTCCTCGAGCACGCGACCCCGAATCACGCGTGCATAGCGCGGATTGAGGCCTTCGAGCGCCTGATCCACTTTGCTACGGGCAGCGAGTAAATCCAAGCGTTCGAGCTCATCACCAGGAGTGCCGGCATCACGATCGAGTTCACGTTCGAGCTCCTCGGGTGCAAACAAACGGAGGCGCTTGTCGCGCCGCAGCTGATCGAGCGCCACATGCAGCGCGATCGTTCGCAACCAGGGGTAGAGCCCTACGTTTTGCCACTGAAACTGAGCAAAATTTTGCACGACTTTCACGTAAACCTGAGAGAGGGCTTCCTCGGCATTGGCGGAATTGCCGAGGCGAGGCAAGAGCACCGATCGATAGAGCCTTGGACCGTGAGTTCGGAGTAAGGTGCCAAGCGCCGCTCGGTCACCCCGAGCTGCCTCTGCGCAAAGCTTCTGCTCTGCATCTAGGTGCGTCTGGTCCTGGTCCAAGCTTTTGGCATACCCATGGAACGCGGCAGCAGGCCAGAGGTTACGCTCGTACCAAGAAAAACGGCCTAAGCGGCTCATCGGGCTTGAATTGCGTGGCAAAAGAGGGCCCACTCGGCCGCCTCCATGGGAAATCTCGCACGCAGTTGCCCTCACTGTGGCGCACTCAATGCGTCGGAGGCTGAACGGTGCCATCGTTGCCAGCGCCGTCTGCTGGCTCCTTGGATTTATGGTCTGCTGTCCTTCGGCCGAGGGGTGCTCGGGGAGCGCACTCCATTCACCGCGCTGTTTTTCCTGACCTGTGCGCTCAGCTTCGCCCTCATGAGCTTGAGCTCAGGCTTGTCTTTGATGGGCGCGGCCTCAGCCTCTGCGCAGCTCAGATTCGGGGGATTGTTCATCGTCCCAGATGGCAGCTTCGTCGCTCAGGAACCATGGCGTTATCTCTCGGCGGCGTTTGTGCATTTTGGAGCGGTGCACCTTGGGTTTAATATGCTGGCGTTGGGAGGGTTGGGGGGAGCGCTCGAGCCAAAGCTCGGGTCCGCACGGTTTGCAGTTCTCTACGTTTTAGCGGCAACATTAGGTTTCGTTGCCAGCGATTACTATCACCGTCTGGCGGGTGCCCCACTCATGACGGGCGGCGCGAGCGGTGCACTTTTCGGGCTGATGGGCGCCGCTTCGGCGCACAAAGCCGCAAGGCGAGAGCCCGACTGGAAGCGTTCACTGTTTGGGTTGTTCGCGTTCGTCATCATCATGACGTTCCTCGTGCCAGCATCCATGATGAAGATCGACCACGCCGCGCATCTTGGCGGTTTGGCCACGGGCCTTGGCCTGGGCTACGCGTTTGGTCTGGAGCGCCACCCTGAGCGTCGTGCCAGGCTTTTTCAGCTGGGGGCGGCGCTGGCGGTGGTGTTTTCCATCGTCAGTGTTGTCGCCTGCCAGCTATCACCTGAATGGAAGATCCAACGGCAGCTCGAGATCCAATGGGGTCTCGACGCGAATGGAGATTAACGGTTAGCCGATTGGGGTTAGGGAAGCGCGCTACCTGCTAAAGTGCCTGCAACGGAGACTTCGTGCGGGGCGCCACCCACTATCCCCAACCAGTTGCCTTTGAGGGTAGACACCTGCGCCAGTGTGCCGACTGTAGCTTGAGCACTGGCATTGACCTGCAGCGTTCGAGCCTGAATACCCGAAGCTTCGCGAGCTCGCTCCCACACGACGACGCCGGCGTCGCCACAGAGATCTGCCAGGCAAACAGCACCACAGGTACCGTACGCAGTACCCGTTGGGGCGAGCTTTGAGCCAAGCTGGGTGCAGTCGAGGGCAGCCTTCAGTGCAGTGGCGAATAGGTCAGTTTTGAGCGCTGTTTTTGCCTGTCGTTCGGCCAAAGCAGTCACCAGCTGGGAAGGCCGCCAGAACAAATTGAGCCCCAGCACCAACGTGTCCCCCGGTTCAGCCGACCAGGATGCTGCGGCGCTTGGGGTAAACCCAGCCCGAATGGGGTCCACGTGGCCTACGCTCGCAACGTCAAAAAGCGCTTGACCGAGTTCGCCTTTCGTCGCGCGCAGATTTCCGTCGATGGCCTCGGGCTCGCTCAAGCTCTTCACGCCATCACTCATCCATTGATTGGCAAGAATGCGCAGGCGGAGTGCAGCTTCTGTCCCCCAGACGGCTTGCACCCGAGCGTCCCAATTGGCTTGGCTTCGAGCGGCCGCGAATTGGGCCTGCTGTGGTTCCGCCAGACTTCCCATCGTGTCCAACAGCTCGGCGACATCGTTCGAGGCGGGTGGCGTCAACGCCAGCACGGCTAGCCCAATGTCACTCGCGAGCGTGTCATAGAAAGATTGGCTGGCTGAATTGATCGCGAACGTTGTTCTTAGGCTTTGAGCTTCAAAGTGAAAGGGAACATCCGACACGGAGACACTTAAGGGCGACGTTCGACCCGGCAATGGGGCCAACATCTCTTGGCAACCCGACGCGAGACCATCCGCCCGCACCAGGATCGTCACTTGGGTGCTTGCAGGCAGAGCTTCAAGGAGAATTGGCATTCCTGCAGCTGCAGGTCCGCGCGCTAGGATATCGCCGTTGAGTGCCGGCTGGGTAGCTGCGGTGGCGCAATCCATTCTACTAGATGCACTGACCACCCACTCGGAGACCTTCCGCTTGCCAGTGTATTCGGGCGAAATCAGCAAACGGGCAAAGCCATCCCTGCTGACCGATATCCCTTGATCGGCAGTCAGCATGCCGAGCGTAGCTCTTACGCTAAAGGTGGAGGCCTTTGCCGGTGCCGTGACCTCGACGCTGGCCACGCCGGCGGCGTCTGTCACCACTTCATCTTGATTCAGGGACGCATCTGTCGCCAGCCCAGCTGTGTCTGGCCCGATCGCGAAGCGAACTGCGTAGCTCCCGGGCGGGGAAACTCGCACCGCTAAGGTCGCTTGCTGCATGGGCTCAAGAGTGAGAGTGGCCGACGATTCAAATTGAAGGCTGTCGGCGCCACTCGGAATTGGCGTGCCGCCCAAATCGGGCGCCTCGGTACTGTCAGCTTTCCCCAACCCGCTGCTGCAACCAACGCTCGCCGCAGCGAGACCGAGCCCAATGAGCAAGAGATAAGATCTGGCCATTTCTGATCCAGGGCGCAAAACGAAAGCGGCGCCGTATTTTCTATAAGCTTAAGAATCAAGTCCCGCAGAATGCGGAGTTGGAGTCTGCCACAGATGGGCCGAACTGCTAAGAACAGAGCTGTCCCAGGTAGGAGTGGTGCCGAGTGGTAGCGGGTAGGCGGGCGGGTAGGAGATCACGCCGCTAGGCCCAATGGCGGCAAGCTGCTACCTTCAAGCCAAAATGACGTCGTTGGTACCCCCACCCGTCCGCCTGTTGATCGTCGATGACGAGCCAGGCCTGCGGCAGATGCTTGAGATCTTGTTTCGGCGCGAAGGTTACGCAGTGGCAACGGCGCCCGGATACGCCGCAGCTGTCCATGCGATTGAGTCCGCGCCAGAGCCCTACTCGGTGGTTCTCACGGATCTTGCGATGCCGGATGGAACGGGCCTTCAAGTGCTGGCGGACGCGAAAAAGCGCAGCTCTGCTACCGAAGTGATTCTTATCACGGCGCATTCATCCGTCGACAATGCGATCGAGGCCATGCGGCAAGGCGCGTATGATTTCGTCACCAAGCCCTTCGAACCGAGCGAACTCGCGGCTCTCGTCACGAAAGCGCTTGAAAAGCAGAGCCTCGTCTTTGAGTACCAGCGGCTGAAAGCCCAAGTTGAACAGCTTTCCGATAAAAATATCATCGGGAAAAGCCCAAAGATGCGGGGCGTGCTCGACATGATCGAGCGCATCGCGCCGATGCGAACCACCGTGCTGATTACGGGCGAGAGTGGCACGGGCAAGGAGCGGGTGGCGCGCGCCATCCACGAACGCTCGGATCGGAGGCACCAGCCGTTCTTAGTCGTCAATTGCGGAGCTTTGCCCGAAGCGCTGATGGAAAGTGAGCTATTTGGCCACGAAAAGGGCTCATTCACGGGGGCTTCTGCGAAGAGCCTGGGGCTTTTTCGCGAAGCCGAGGGCGGCACCGTGATGTTGGATGAGGTGGGGGAGTTGCCGCTCAGTTTGCAGGTGAAGTTGCTACGAATTCTTCAAGAACGAGTGGTGCGACCGGTGGGGTCTTCGCAGGAAGTGCCGATCGACGTGCGCGTGTTAGCGGCGACAAATCGGAATGTTGAAGCTGATGTCGCAGGCGGCAAGTTTCGTCAGGACCTCTATTATCGTTTGAATGTGATTCGCATTGAGCTGCCGGCGCTGCGCGAACGGCGCGAGGATGTTCCGCTGTTGGCTGAGCGGTTCATGCGCAGGTTCTCGGACGAGTTTGGTAAAAATGTAGTGGGGTTCACGCCGGATGCGCTGCGCGCCCTTCAAACGTATGGTTTTCCAGGCAATGTGCGCGAGCTTGAAAACATGATGGAGCGAGCCGTGGCACTCGCTGGCTCACGCGTGATTGGCCTCGGTGATTTTCCGCGAGAAGTGAGCGGAGCCGCGGCTTCGCCTGGCCCTTCTTTGCTGGAATTGCCTCCGAATGGCTGCAATTTGGACGAGGTGATGACGGAAGTGGAGCGGCGGTTTCTGGTCGAGGCGCTGGGCAGAACGGGCGGAGTTCGAAAAGCGGCGTCTCGCGTGCTCGGTATCAGTTTTCGCTCGCTGCGCTATCGGCTCGAAAAGCACGGTCTAGATGCGGATGCGATTGGGTCGGAGGCGTCTGACGACGACGATGATGATGCTGCGGCGGGGGCTACGGCAGCGCGATGACACGGCTGGTGGTACGAAGCGTGCAGGCGCTTCAGGGGATGCGCGCGTTTCGTCACCCAGCAAGCGGCCGGCGTTCCGCGCGAGGTTTCACGCTCGTGGAGCTGATGGTGGTGGTGGCTATTATGGGGATTTTAGCCACGTTGGGCATCACCGCCACCCGCAGGTATATGGATTCGTCGCACTCAACCGAGGCGTTGAGTACGATTCAGGCTATCCGCGGCGGGCAGGAACAGTGGCGTGCGCACACCCAGAGCTACTTCAATGTTTCGACCACTATGGTCTTGTGGTATCCGATGGCTACGCCCGGAGCCACACGTTATCAGTGGGAGCGAACCTCAGGGGCTAACTACGCCAATTGGCAGCTGCTCCGTCCGCCGGTGGAGTGGCCCGTTCGTTTCGGATACACGACTGTCGCCGGGCAAGCCGGAACGGCTATCGGAGCCCTGGGAACGATTGCAGCCAACCCCGGTTGGGGGACGCCCGATCAGCCCTGGTATGTCGTTCAAGCCAAGGCAGACTTAGATACGGACGGTATCCCGGCGTACTTCGTCGCCAGTAGCATGACGAGTGAGATCTACAGCGAGAACGCCGGCGAGTGAGTTGAGTTGCTGCGACGAACGCAGCCGTCACCCAAAGATGCAATGGGCCGCAAAATGGCACTCGGCCATTTGGTCGGTGACGAATTTTGTCACATGGTCAAGCGTCAAGCGAGCAACACCGGCGCGCGTAAATTGTCAGCCCCTCGGCCGTAGCAGGCTCAAGAGCGGCGTTGCTTGAAGGTGTTTCGAGTAAGGAAGGTTGGCTTGACCGACTGCTCCCGGCGTTGAAATTAACTCGAAACGAGGCAAGAAAAGCCGGCGGAGAAGTGTGAGTTGAGCCTTCGGTAGCAGCTGGCACGCTTGCTGCTTATTGGGTCTGCAATGCGTAACGGATGCCCCAACCAGCGGGGCTACACACTTGTGGAGTTGATGATCGTCGTGGCGATCATCGGCGTCTTAGCAACGCTGGCTACCTACGGCGTACGAAAATACATTCTGGCAGCTAAGACTAGTGAAGGCGTTGAGATGTTGCGTGCAATCAAAGAAGCAGAGGAGCTGTATCGGCAGGAGACGTTTCAGTATCTGCCGACGAGCACTGGGGTCGGAGACTCGTATTACCCCTGGGGCGCGACCGTGCCGAAGGGCGGGAGCAAGAAGCTCTTTTCATGCTCAACCTGCGATGGGCATACCGAGTTTAGCAACCTCAACATCACTACCAATCACCCCGTTCAATTCGGCTACGAAGTGATCACCGGCGTGGCCGGAACGGCGCCCGTTGCGCATCCGGAATGGGGCACTCCTGCAGCGGTTCTCCCGGCTTCGCCGGGTGACATTTGGTACGTGGCCTACGCCACCGCAGATATCGATGGGGATGGCGAAGCGCTTGTGTACGCCGGCACCAGCTTCACCACAGAGATCCTCAGCAACAATAAGAATTGACCCAGAAGATTCGAGCTGAGCGAAAGCTCAGCAGGCTGCCCGTGTTTATTAACCTCAAAAACAAGCGCGGCTTCACCCTGGTGGAGCTCATGATCGTGGTGGCCATTATCGGCGTTCTGGCAGCCCTCGCCATCTACGGAGTGAAGAAATACCTCACGAGTGCGAAGTCTGCTGAAGCGCGTGCGGCTGTTGGCCGCATGGCCAAAGACGGAGCAAATCATTTCAACATGGAAACGATGCAAGGCACAACGCTGGGGCTTGGTAGCGCGGCAGCTCCCTCGAGCGCGATCTGCATCAGTGCGGTGGCAGTTCCGGCGGCCAAGGCCTCAATCAAGGGGCAAAAGTGGCAGTCATCACCCGCCAACTGGGATGTTGCAGGTTGGTCTTGCCTGAAGTTCTCCATGGATCAGCCCCAGTACTTTCAGTACGAATACACTGCGTCGAGTGACACCGCGTTGAGCACGGTAGGCACTACGTTCCTAGCGAAAGCTCACGGGGACCTCGATGCCGACGACGCCCTTTCAACATTCTCAATGCAGGGAGAGATCAAGACGGTGACTGGAAGTGGCACCATCGTAGCCCTCTCTCCAGGCATGACTGAGACGAACCCCGACGAATAAACACCTCCAATTTGAGTACCGCCCACCCTCGAAAGCTGAGCTTTCGGGGGTGTTCTCTTTTGTTACCCGATAGAGCACGCCCCACCGCTATGGTACCGCACCCTTTTCGATGAGAAGCTTTTCCGTCCTTGAGCTAGCCCTAGGTCTCGCCGTGGGTGGCTCCGTACTGGCCGTTTTCCTCCCCACGTTCTTGAACAATGTCCACGCTTCGCGGGTGAATGAGCCAGTCGATGGGTTGAAGCGTTTGGCGCAACGGGCCACGGCGTTGGCGGCTGGGCGCAGTATCGAATCGGCCTATCCCGAGTCTGTCGGGCTCACGCCGGCCAAGGTTGCACGCGGGGAGCCTGTGCTCGACCCCCCGGGCACTTGGGAACATCCGACGTGGCGGCGTCTGAACTTTGGCTTCACCGTGCCACACAGTTACAGCTTCACCTTCGAGAGCAAGCTGCCTGCCGGGGCTGAGGGGCGGGCTGAGTTTGTGGGGCGCGCCTTTGGCGATCTGGATGGCGATGGCGGGCTCAGCACCTTTGAAATCTCGGGTGAGTCGCGGCAGGGGCAAACGCCGATGGTTCGGCCCTTGGTGGTGCACCGCGAGGTCGAGTAGCCTGAGGGCAACATGCTTCGCTCGGTCAGAGTTCTAGCTACGGCACTGGTCGGCGGCCTGGGCTTGCTGCTCATCACAACGGTCCGCGGCTCGTTGGCCGAAACCTTTGATGGCCTGAAGATCAAGAATGACGTCTATCCGTTGCCACCAGTGCAGCAAACCGTCCTGTTAAGCCTGGGATATAGAGCCGCGTTAGCAGACGTTATCTTTGCCCATCTCTTAGTGTCTCAAGGGCTGCACTTTCAGGAGAAACGCCGGTTTGAGTTTGTTGGAAGCTACTTGGAGACGATCAACGAACTCGATCCCAAGTTCCGATCCCCTTACATGCTGGCCGATACCCTGCTCACCATGCAGCCAGTCCCGCCGCCGCGGAGCTACTACCTGAAGGCGCGAGCCATCTTGGAGCGTGGCATGAAGGAGTTGCCATTTGACTCCGAGCTGCACGTCAATGCGGGTCAATATTTGCTCTATCTCGGCATCAACGCGATCAAAGATCCCGAAGAGCAGGCCGAATGGAAGCGAGCTGGCACGCGCGCGTTTGCCCGGGCATGCGAAGTCCTGGGGAACCAAAAAAATCTGCCGTTTCATTGCATTCACGCCGCCGCGATGCTCGAAAAAGAGGGCAAACGCGAGGCCATGCTGGCTTTTGTGCACAAGATGCTGACGGTGGATGACCCGGAAATCCGCGAAAAAGCCCTAGCCTATCTCGCGTTTGCGGAGGGCGAGGCCGCGCGTCACAAAGCCCAGACGCGATTCTCCGCGCTTGCCAAAGCACACGCCGATGACGCTCCGTTTCTCTCCGGCGATCTCTACGGTCTGCTGCCGCCCCGCTTCGATCCGTTAACCTGCATAGGCATGGACAATTCACTTCAGCCGCGCTGCGCCACGAGCTGGCGCGAGCAGACCGAAGAGTTGGCGTCCGCTCAGCGTTAGGACGGCCTGCGCCGTCCCCTTGAGCGTTCGGAAAGCTACCGTTACTGGAACCGAACGGCGGCGGTCTTGGTTTCCCCGGCTTCAACTGTGACGGTCTGAACCTTGCGGCCAAACTGGGCGTGAACAAACACTACGGTGTGCGTTCCCGCGGATACAGAGATGCCGATCTTCGGGGTGGGGCCAAGCGGGCGACCATCCAGAATCACACTGGAAACTGGGATGGAATTCAAATTCAGGCGTGAGCCACCCGTTGCCGCCGCGGGAGGCTTGGGACCGGGGTTGGCTGCCACTGCTGGCGAAGGCCGCGCGCTGTATGAGGCTGAACTCGTGCCGGATGAGGGCTCGGCGCCTTTTCGCTGCAGCGTGACGGTGTACGTGCGGACCGGTTGGCCATCTTCGAACTTAATCTCTTCACGATAATCTTCGTAGCCATCCCGCGTGGCAATGATCGCGTAGCCTTTGGTCGCATCGATCTTCTTGAGATTCGCGGGCAAGACGGGCACTCGGCGCCGTTCAGAGCCGCTCACCAACAGCACCGTGGCCTTGGAGGCGTTTTCGCCCTCTTCGATCTTGACCTGGCCCGCCAACACCTTGAGCTTCGCGTCCACTTTAGACAGCTTCTCAGCGACGACGGTGACGACCTGCTCGAAGGGAGCCAGCTCGTAGTTTTCGTTCTCTTCCTTTTTGCCTTCGACGCGAATCTTGTGGTCGCCGGGAGTTAGGTCGTTCACAGCCAGCGGCTGGGCGCTGAGCTCGCCAACCTTCTGGCCGTCCACGTACAGCGTGAGCCCAGCCGGGTTATCCGCACTGACGCTCACTCCCGTGCCGGCGCTTGCGTGGGTGAGAGTTAAATTAGCTACGGACTCTTTCCCTGCTTCAATGGCGATCAGGCGATCTGCGAGTGGCTCATAGCCGGGAGCCTTCGCCGAAACTCGATGGTTGCCTTTCTTAAGATCGCCAACGCTACACGGTGGGGCTTCGCAGCGTAGCTGGTCGTCGACGTAAACCTGGAACTGATCCAGCTTCCGATCATTCGGGCCACCCACCGTCACCATCAATGAACCAGGCTTATTCCCTAGGATGACCACCATCGTCACCACTGCGGCGAACACAACGACCACGACGGCGGCAAAGAGGACCAGCGTCTTGGAACTGGACTGCGGAACCTGTTGTATGGGCGAAAACACTGGCGCGGGCGCGGCCGCGACGGGCGCGGCAGGTGGCCTCGGCGGTGCGACGGGTTTGGGATCACCAAACAGTGAACCCACCGACGGTGCACCCGAAGGCCTCACCATGGCGGGAAGCGCGGGCCCGCGAGACGTGGTCTGCGTGTTCAGTGCAGGCAAAGCGGGCGTCCCGGCTGCTGGCCCTGGGCCACGAAGGAACGAGGGCGCTACATCATCTCGGCCAAAAACCGTAGTGGCCTCGTCTTCGTCGTCCCAGTCCATGGCAACACCGGTGCCGGGCACTGAGGGTGGAGGGGGCGCGGGGGGCGCAACGATACCGTGCGAGGCGGCAATGCCAGGAGGAGGAGGTGGTGGAGG
>Ga0163154_10003211_pt1 | contig 22974 bp, 20 predicted proteins | sample OliLakLV19MP9P1_FD_148649 | JGI IMG/M metagenome (GOLD analysis project Ga0163154, IMG submission 148649) | Freshwater microbial mat bacterial communities from Lake Vanda, McMurdo Dry Valleys, Antarctica - Oligotrophic Lake LV.19.MP9.P1 | ecosystem: Environmental > Aquatic > Freshwater > Lake >... | reverse complement strand
CATCCCTGCGGGACGTGACCACCGAACTACCTGCCTAAAAAGCCGACCCTGAATTCAACCGACAAGAAGCTGACCCATTTGGGTCGGCTTTTTTGTTTGACAGGCTCCTTCCCTGCGCTGTCCCGCACAGGCGAGCGGTTGCGCTCAACGCGCTGGCAGTTTCCAGCTTGAGAAGGAGTGTTCACTATGACTTCTGAATTCCGCAGCAAGATTCACCCGTATCCCCGTGTCGCACGCTATGCCACTGGATGGGCGGGATGCCGCACTTTCGATGCGATTTACGCCGATCTCACGCACTACGCCTCGAACGTCATGAAGCGCAACGGCTTTCGCCCGCACGAAATCCCAGAGTGCTTGCAGAATGGCTTCATGGTGCTGTGGGAAACGCTTGCGGCACAGTATCGCCATACGGTCTGTGTTGCTGGAGCGATCCGGGCGCAGTTGGACGGCAAGAGTTATCAGCAGGCAGCGCTCGACCTCGGCAAGAACCCGAAGACGTTCCCGCGCTACATGAAACGGGCTACCCGGATGCTGGCAGCAGCCTATGCGTGAATCGCCCGCACGGCTGGGGAGTCTTTCTCAGCCGTGTTTTTATTTTGCTCAGTCCCCGAATCCGTCCTTCAGTCAGGCAAGTTAGGGTATGCTTATATCATCGATGCCGTCAGAAGCAGATAAGGTTATGCTGTGCCGCGCATTTTTGACAACATTACCGACCAGCTTCAATCCGCCCTTGTTCGCACGCTAGACCATGCCGAACGTGCGGATTTCTGCGTGGGCTATTTCAATCTGCGTGGGTGGCGACTGCTCAGCCCGCGTATCGAGACGTGGCGCGGCGACGAGTCCAGCCGTGTTCGGCTGCTGATCGGGATGCAGCGCACACCGCAGGAAGACATTCGCGCCTTGTTCAGCCTCAATCGCACCGACGAGAGCGGATTAATCGACAACGCGCAGCTCGTGCGTCTGAAACGGCAGATCGTCGAGGACTTCCGGCAGCAGTTGATGTTTGGCGCACCGACGAACGCCGATGAGCAAGGACTGCGCGATCTCGCCCGCCAACTGCGCGAAGGGAAGCTGGTCGTCAAGCTGTTTCTGCGCCACCCTCTCCATGCCAAGTTGTATCTGCTGCACCAGCCGACGAACTACAGCGCCCCGATTCATGCCTATCTCGGCAGCAGCAACCTGACCTTTTCCGGCTTGTCGGGCAATGGCGAACTGAATACCGAAGTCACCGACACCGACGCGACGACCAAATTGGCGACCTGGTTTGAAGATCGCTGGCAGGATCGCGGTTGTTTGGACATCACTCAGGACTTGATTCAGGTCATCGAGGAAAGTTGGGCGCGTGAAGAAACCCTGACCCCCTACGAAGTCTATCTCAAGATTGCGTATCACCTCGCGCAGGAGGCGATTGCCGGATTGAGCGGGGAATTTAGGTTGCCCAATGAACTCACGGCGATCCTGTTTGATTACCAAGCGGCGGCGGTGCAGATCGCGGCGCATCACCTGAACAAGCGCGGCGGCGTGCTGATCGGTGATGTGGTCGGCTTGGGCAAGACGTTGATGGCGACGGCGCTGGCACGTATCTTTCAGGATGACTATGGTTATGAGACGCTGATCTTGTGTCCAAAGAATCTGGAGTCGATGTGGCGCAAGTACATCGCGGATTATCGTTTAGTCGCGCACGTGCTGCCTACCAGCAAAGCGATCCGACATCTGCCCGAACTGCGCCGCTACCGCCTGATCATCATCGACGAGAGCCACAACCTCCGTAATCGAGAGGGACAGCGCTACGGCGTGATCCGCGATTACATCGAGGCGAACGAGAGCAAGGTGATCCTGCTGTCCGCCACACCCTACAACAAAAGCTATCTCGATCTATCGGCGCAGTTGCGCCTGTTCATCCCCGAAGATCAGGACATCGGTATTCGCCCCGAACGCTATATCGGCGAGATCGGCGAACTCGAATTCACGCGGCGGCATCAGGCGAACACGCGCTCACTGGCGGCATTCGAGAAAAGCGAACATACCGACGACTGGCGCGACCTGATGCGGCTGTATATGGTACGACGCACGCGCAGCTTCATCATTCAGAATTACGCGGAAACCGATTCGACCAATGGACGATCTTTCTTGCGGCTGCGCGATGGGCGGCTGTCGTATTTCCCGGTGCGTGTCCCCAAAACGGTCGCGTTCCCGGCGAATGATCAATTCAGCCGCATGTATTCCGATGACGTGGTGACGTGGATCAACCTGCTCAGTCTGCCGCGCTATGGATTGGGGCAGTATGTCTCTGAGAAAGCGGCGAAAGGCGCGGACGCCGACGAAAAGCGCCTGTTAGAGAACCTCTCGCGGGCGGGCGAACGGCTGATGGGCTTCAGCCGCACCAATTTGTTCAAGCGCTTGGAGAGCAGCGGCGCATCGTTCTTGCAGTCGATTGACCGGCACATTTTGCGGAATTACGTCTATCTCCACGCCATCGAGAACGATCTGCCGCTGCCGATTGGCACGCTCGATGCCGACACCATCGATCCGAGTGCCGAAGATGAGGACGCCGACTCGATCCTCACGGCGGAAGATGTCGAGGGAAACGGCGGGGACGGGGACGCGGCAGAAGTGGGAGGCGGCGACACCACCCGTTCAGCTTACCAGCGCCGCGCCCAAGCCGCTTACGACCTGTTCAGCGGGCGCTACAAGAAGCGCTTCAAGTGGGTGCGCCGGTCACTGTTTACCGCCGCGCTGAAGGCGACACTGCGCGAGGACAGCGATCAGCTCATGGAGGTACTGCGTATCTGCGGCGCGTGGAATCCTGCCGCCGACACCAAACTGAACGCGCTGTACGATCTGATTGCGCGGCAGCATCCCAATGAAAAGGTGCTGATCTTCTCGCAGTTCGCCGACACGGTGCGCTATCTTGAGGAGCAGTTACACGCGGCGGGCGTAGAGCGACTGGAGTCGGCAACCGGGAATTCGGCTGATCCAACGCTGCTGGCATGGCGCTTCAGTCCGGTGAGCAACGGGGCGAAGGTCGCGCCGGAAGACGAACTGCGCGTGTTGATCGCCACCGATGTGTTGAGCGAAGGGCAGAACCTGCAAGACGCAGCGATTGTCATCAACTATGACCTGCCCTGGGCGATCATTCGCTTGAGTCAGCGTGCCGGACGTGTGGATCGTATCGGGCAGCAGGCAGAGCGCATCCTGTGTTACTCGTTCCTCCCTGCTGATGGCGTTGAGCAGATCATTCGACTGCGCGCCCGCGTGCGTCAGCGCCTTGCTGAGAACAGCGAAGTCGTCGGCAGCGATGAGCAGTTCTTTGACGACGACCTGTTGGCGGCGCAGCTCCGCGACCTGTATACCGAGAAATCGGGCATCCTCGATTTGGAGGCAGATACCGAGGTCGATCTCGCGTCCTATGCCTACCAAATCTGGGCGAATGCGATCAAGAACGATCCCGCGCTGGCGAAGAAGATCGCCGATCTGCCCGATGTGGTGTATTCGACGCGGCGCTATGTCGGGTCGGTGCAGCGACCGCAAGGCGTGTTGACCTACATGAAAACTGCCGATGGCGCGGACTCGCTGGCATGGCTGGACGCGGACGGGAATTCGGTCACCCAGTCGCAGTATGCGATCCTGCGCGCGGCAGAATGTACGCCCGATACGCCCGCCATCGAGCGCCACCCAGATCACCATGACCTTGTGCTGCAAGCGGTCGAACTGATGCGGAGCGACGGGTACAATGTCGGCGGGCAGTTGGGCGGTCGCAACAGCGCCCGGCGGCGCGCCTATGAACGGCTGAAGGACTATATCGAGCGGCTGAAGCGAGAAGCACCGCTCTTTCTCACCCAAGACCTTGAACGCGCTGTGGATGACCTGTACCGCTACCCGCTGCGTTCGACGGCACGCGACAGCATCAACCGCCAAATGAAGGTGGGAGTCTCGAATGAAGACCTTGCCCGTTTGGTGATTGCTTTACGCGCCGAAGATCGGCTGAGTTTGATTCAGGCAGAAGGCGAACAGAATGAGCCGCGCATCCTGTGTTCAATGGGGCTATTTGACTTATAAGTCACCTTACGCAGTTCGCCCTCATCCTAAATCCTTCTCCCTCGGGGAGAAGGACTTGCCAACCCACGAAGGTTTTTTCACCCCTCGCCCTGAGGGAGAGGGGCAGGGGGTGAGGGCTGAAATCAGCGTTCGTGCGTAAGGTGAGTTATAATGCTGATAATAAGAGGCGAAAGAGCAGTATCCATGACTCAAACGATTGAACTGCGACTGCCAGACGAAGTGGCAGAACAAGCCCGGTCGCTTGGTTTGCTCACAGATGAGAAACTTGCCGAGATGATCCGCGCTGAAATCTGGCGTAAGCGTCAGGCGGCGTGGGCAGAACTGAAAGAAATGCTTGAACCCGTGCAGGCGGATTTCCGTGCCGAATACAGCGACCTGAACGATGATGCATTCATGGAGATGGTTCAGGATGAGGTACTTGAGGTGCGTGAAGAAATGTACCGGGAGCGAACCGATAACACTGCTCCGAGAGAATCAGACTCTTGAGACAGGTCGTGGTCGATACCAACATCCTGATCTCTGCTTTTCTGTGGGGCGGCATTCCGGCTACTGTGCTGATGCAGTGTCTCACATTGAAAATTCAGCTTCTACACACGGATGATACCCTTGAAGAGTTTGTGAAGACGTTGAACAAGCCGAAGTTCGATAAACAGCTTGTGGCACGTCAGCTTACGCGCGACATCATCATCGACCGATACCCGCAATTTTCCACACTCGTATTGCCTGCCGATGTGCCTGATGATGCCGTCTCTGATCCGAAGGATGTGATCCTCCTTGCGGCGGCGGTGGGGGGAAATGCAGATGCCCTGATCACCGGGGACGATCACCTGCTACGGCTGAAAACGTTCGGCAACACACGGATACTCACCGCCGCTGAATTTCTTGCCCTTCTAAACCCGCCCGCTGACACGCCAGCGGCTGAACCCCAAAAAGAATAAACGCCCATGACGATTAACCGCGAGAATGTCCGTAAACTGCTGCAAACCTTCGACTTCAAGACTCTGTTCATCGAGGAGATGGGCTGGTCGCTGATCCCCAGCGCCCGCCCCACCCCCATGCCCAACCCCATGCAGGTCAACGAGCGCGACGTAATTCGCACACCCATCGCGCAGATGTCCGGCGTGACCGTGTTCGAGATCGCGCCTACTCAAACGGGCGCGGGCATCCCTGATGCCAAAACACGGCACGAGGTTCACAAGCAGATCGAAGGCATCGCCCACGAAAACCTGATCATCTTCACGGATGCAGGGGAGCCGAGCCAGCGCACCCAAAGTCTGTGGTACTGGATGAAATACGACGGCAAGAAGAAAGCGCTGCGTGAACATCTGTATTTGAAAGGGCAGCCCGGCGACCTGTTTTTGAGCAAGCTGGACAACCTGTTCATTGACATTGACGACATGCGCGACGACGGCACGATCTCGCTGATGGAGACGATAGGCAAGCTGTCCGCCTCGATGGATGTGGAGCGCATCACCAAGAAGTTCTACACCGACTTTAGCAGTTTGCGCGTCCAGTTCATCGAACTGATCGAAGGGATTGAGCGGGAAGCGGATCGTTTCTGGTATGCGTCCGTCTTACTCAACCGCTTGATGTTCGTCTACTTCTTGCAGAAAAAGGGCTTTATCCAGAAGAACACCCGTTATTTAGACGACAAGCTGGAAGCGAGCAGGGCAAGGGGAGCGGATCGCTATTACGGCGAGTTCTTGACCGCGCTGTTCTTTGAGGGCTTCGCCAAGCCGCACGAGCAGCGGACGCCCGAAGCGCGGCGCTTGCTCGGTGAGATCAAGTATCTGAACGGCGGGTTATTCCTGCCGCATCCCCTAGAAATGACCTATCCGGCGATTCACATCCCCGACAGCGCCTTCGCCAACGTCTTCGCGCTGTTCGGGCGCTACTCGTGGCACTTAGACGACACGCCCGGCGCACAGGACAACGAGATCAACCCCGATGTGTTGGGCTACATCTTCGAGAAGTACATCAACCAGAAGGCGTTCGGAGCGTACTACACGCGGGCGGAGATCACGCAGTACCTGTGTGAGCGCACCATCAACGCTGTGATTGTGGACAAGGTGAACGAAGTTTCGGCAAAGCACTACCACGACATCAGCGAGATTTTGCTCAAGCTGGATGCTGACCTGTGCCGCAAACTGCTCGACATTCTGCCGCGCCTGTCGATTCTTGACCCCGCGTGTGGGTCGGGCGCGTTCCTCGTCGCCGCCATGAAAACCATGCTCGATATTTACGCGGCGGTCTTCGGCAAAATCGACTTTTTGAGCGATACCAACCTGACCGCGCACCTCGCGGCGATCCGGCGCGATCACCCGTCGGTCAATTACTATATTCGCAAGCGCATCATCACCGATAACCTGTACGGCGTGGACATCATGGAAGAAGCGACGGAAATTGCGCGGCTGCGCTTGTTCCTGTTCCTCGTGTCGTCCGCGCAAACCGTTGACCAGCTTGAGCCGCTGCCCAACATCGACTTCAACATCATGTGCGGCAATTCGCTGATCGGGCTGCTGAAGGTGGATGAACAGCGCTTTAACCAGTCGGGGCAGGGGGACTTGTTTCAGGGCGAAAACGCCCGCCAGTACCGCGAACTGCTGGCGGAAAAGAACCGGCTGATCGGCAGCTACCGCAATGCATCCTCGTTCGTGGAAGACTTACACGGGCTGCGCGGGAAGATTGACGCGCACAAGCAGGACGCTTACGCCACGCTGGACACGATTCTGCTGAATGACTTTCGGACGCTCAAGATTCAGTACGAAGGGGCGCAAGCCAGCGGCAAGGCGAAAAAGCGCCCGGTGGAACTGGCGGACATTCACGCGCTTGACCCATTCCATTGGGGGTACGAGTTCGACACGATCATCGGGGAGCGCGGCGGCTTTGACGTGATCATCGCTAACCCGCCGTGGGAAATTTTCAAGCCGAACGGCAAAGAATTTTTCGCAGAATACAGCAACATTGTTACTACAAACAAAATGGATGTAAAAGAATTTGAAAAGGAACAGGAACGACTGCTACAAACCCCTGACATTCAAGCGGCATGGTTAGATTATCAGAATCGCTTCCCCTATGTAAGCGCCTACTATCGCAGCGCTCTGCAATTCGTCAACCAGATCAGTATCATCGACGGTAGAAAAGCAGGAACAGACATCAACCTGTACAAGCTGTTCGCAGAACAATGCTACAACCTGTTACGGGCTGATGGATTGTGCGGAATTGTCATTCCATCGGGGATTTATAGTGATTTAGGAGCAAAGCAGCTTCGGGAAATGCTGTTCTCGCAGACCACGATCAGCGGTTTATTCGGTTTTGAGAATCGCAAAACGATTTTTGAAGGCGTGGACAGTCGCTTCAAATTCGTTGTGCTGACGTATAGCAAAGGCGGACAAACGAAACGTTTTCCGGCTGCCTTTATGCGGCATGATGTCGCAGAACTCGATCACTTCCCAGCTACCAACAGCTTGAACCTAAGTGTAGACCTAATCCGCAAAACATCGCCTGACTCGCTCTCAGTGATGGAATTTAAGAGCGATATGGATGCGACGATCAGCGAGAAGATGCTGCGTTTTCCAACGTTGGGGGAACAAATAAGTAATACATGGAATGTGAAATTCAACCGTGAGTTTGATTTAACTCTTGATAAGGAAATTCTGAACAGACAGGCAAAAGGTATTCCTGTCTTTGAGGGAAGACACATCAACCAATTTGACGCTTTTTTTGCCCAACCCTCAGTATTTGTTGAAACGAAAAAAGCAACTGAGTACATAAATCGGCGTAATTTGGGGCAAGGTAGATTAAAAAGCTATGGATTGGTTTTCAGAGAAGTTGCGCGAAGTACAGATACAAGAACCTTCATCGCGGCAATTATTCCTAAGGGTGTAATGACAACATACACTTTGCGTGTTGCAAATAACCTTAGTGAAACTGCTAAAGTTTACCTTACAGCAGTTTTTAACTCATTCACTTTTGATTACATTGCACGCATCCAAACCAATCTTCATGTATCTACTGTATATAAGCAATTGCCAGTCCCGCGCTTAACAGAAAGCGACCCGTATTTCGCGCCGTTGGTCGAACGTGCCGCCCGCTTGATCTGCACGACGCCGGAATTTGATGATCTGGCGCGAGAAGTCAACCTCACCCCCAACCCCTCTCCGAACGGCGAGGGGAGCAAGTACGGGGTCACAGAGGCGGCGGAACGCGCCCGTTTACGCGCCGAAATCGACGGCATGGTCGCACGCCTCTACGGACTGACCGAGGCGGAATTTAGTCACATTCTGGGGACGTTCCCGCTGGTCGCGGATTCGGTCAAGGCGGCGGCATTGGAAGAATTTCGCAAGCTCACCCCGCTGCCCAGCGATGATGTACCCGAATCGGTGGTGCTGGGCGCGTCCCTGCAAACGCTCATTAGCCGAATTCAAGACGAGCATATCCGAAACGAAGTTCAACGTGGGCTGAACAATCTACCCAACGATCCAGATATGGCAGTCTTTAAGGTCAGCAAAATCTTTGAGGAAATGACCAAACGCTATTTCATGACACTGATCAAACAACAGGCTCTCATGGGGAAAAACAGTATTCCGCTCACCACAACGAAAGCACCCGCCCTAGCCGACATAATCGATATACTGGTGAGCAACAATATGCTAAATGACTCATCTGGACTCAACATACTGCGTGCTGAACGCAACAACGGGGCGCATAAGGTTCGCTCGAAGGCAGAACAGCAAGAGTTGTTGAATACAGGCGAGATATATATCCAATGGTACATCCACTACCTGACCATGTTTGAACAGCGCATACTGGATTTAGAAAGCAGCTCACCAGCAACTGGAAACCCATAGCGCTGCCTGCGGAATATCGTAGGGCAGTTCTACAGACTGACCGAAGATAAGTTCACGCATATTCTGGCAACCTTCCTGCTGGTGAACGAGTCGGTCAAAGAGGCGGCTCTGCAAGCCTATCACGACGTGGCGGCGCGGCATTACGGCTTCACCGACGCGGAACTCGATTTCATCATCCACTATGACATCAAGGTTCGCATGGGCAGGGACGCGGAGGCAGGCGATGAATCGGACGAGGACGCATGAAACTCCCTCATTGCCAGCAAGCCACAATCGCGCAGGCGAAAATCACGCGCTATCTTTTGAGTGAAATTCATGAGGATGGCAAAAGCAAGGCGGCTTTCTTCCTCCGTTTTGGCTTTTCTGTGACACAATGGGAAGTGATGCGGGATGCGCTGCTGGCTCATGCCGCCGAACACGAGATCGCCAGCGTGCTCGATACAGCCAAAGGAAAACATTATACGGTTGAGGGTGAGTTAACCACCCCTTCTGGTCGAAAGCCACTGGTGCGTTCGGTGTGGATGCTAGAAACCGAGAGCGAAACGCCGCGCTTCATCACGGCGTATCCATTGAAAAGGAAAAAAGATGATTCGGGAACTTGAGCGAGTCGCGCTGGCAATTGATTTGCCGGACTATCACTTACGGGCGGGTGATCTAGGCACCGTTGTAGACATCACCAGCGACGGGCAGGAAGTGACTATCGAATTTTTCACATTGGACGGCGAAACGATAGCGGTTGTACCCGTAACAGCGTCTCAGATTAAGCGCGTCGGCAGTCGTGAAATTGCCCATGCGCGCGTGATCGAATAAGCGGTTGCTGGCGCGGCATTACGGTTTCACCGACGCGGAACTCGACTTCATCATCCATTATGACATCAAGGTTCGCATGGGCAGGGACGCGCAGTCGGATGGGGAAGGGGATACGGAATGAACGAACGCAGTTATCCCTGTGAATTCTGACTTTCGAGAGTTTCTAAAAAGTGTCATGAATGCACTCAAAATCAAGAAAGTGCTAAAAGACGATTATGATCGCATTTTCTCAAAAGATGAGCTAATTGCGAACATCAACGCCAACTGATTAACTCCTACTATTGCTCATTTCCAGAAGCAGATGCAAATAATGAGGGAAATAAAAGAGGCTTGATCATCAGCGGTCAAGCCTCTCAGTGTTTATAGAGGATTTACCAGCCGCGTGAGGCGATCTTTTGTCCGTCAGTCAAGCCGCTGACATTAATTCCGACCATCGCTTCGCCCAAACCGCGACTCACGCGGGCAAGCACGTCAGGGTTGTTGAAGTGTGTAACCGCCTCGACAATCGCCTTAGCGCGTTGAGCAGGGTTGCCGCTCTTGAAAATGCCCGACCCCACGAATACGCCATCGACGCCCAACTGCATCATGAGCGCGGCGTCCGCCGGGGTTGCGATACCGCCCGCCGCAAATTCGACAACGGGCAGCCGACCCAATTTCGCTGTTTCGACCACGAGATCATACGGCGCTTGGATGTTCTTGGCGAAGGTGAACAGTTCGTTTTCATCAAGGGTTGTCAGGTGACGAATTTCGCCGTGAACCTGCCGCGCATGGCGTACCGCTTCTACCACATCGCCTGTTCCCGCTTCACCCTTGGTACGGATCATTGCCGCGCCTTCTGCAATGCGACGGAGCGCCTCACCGAGGTTGCGGCAGCCGCACACAAACGGGACTTTGAATTTATGCTTGTTGATGTGATGTTCTTCGTCGGCGGGGGTGAGGACTTCGCTTTCATCTACATAATCAATCCCAATGGATTGAAGGATTTGCGCTTCGACAAAATGCCCGATTCGGACTTTCGCCATCACGGGGATCGTTACCACTGCCATAATCCCTTCGATCATGTCGGGGTCGCTCATACGCGAGACGCCGCCATGTGCGCGAATATCCGCCGGAATGCGTTCCAGCGCCATGACCGCGACTGCGCCCGCATCCTCTGCGATTTTTGCTTGATCAGGCGTCACCACATCCATGATCACGCCGCCTTTGAGCATTTGGGCTAGTCCGCGCTTGAGGGCGACTGTTCCCGTTTCGCTGCTGTCATTCTGATGACCGTTCAGCTCCATTGTTCGTTAAGCCTTTTCCATTTTAAAATGCGATGTACTGCTAGGGTAGCCCTAGCATATCTTTGCAAGTAGTGCCACTTAAGACCATTAGAGCCACGCATTGCGCGGTCAGACTCCTGATATAACGTTGATTGAAGATCAGCGAAACGATAGGTTAGAATACATCTGTTTTGCGAACATCAAAGGATACGTCGTTTATGGCTCAACTGCCGATATTGATTGTTCTTGCGGGGGGTGCGTCATCGCGCATGTGGCCCCTACGCGAAAAGTCACTCTTACGTTTTGGCACAGAACCGCTTTTGGTCAGCCAACTGCGGCGCTATGAGGGGCTTGGTTTGCAAGAGGCGGTGATCGTCGCCAACCCCGGCAACTTTGAAGACATCAAAACTCTCACCGCGCAGATTCGCTCGATGGATATTCGTGTGGTCGTTCAATCGGGGGCGAGGGGCATGGGCGATGCCCTACTGCAAGCAGGTTCGGCGCTGCCAAGCCGCCCCGACACGCCGATTTACGTCACGCAAGTGCATGATGTTGTCGATGATCAACTCCACTTGGATTTACTTAAGGCGTTCAATGCCGACCCGACTGCAACCTATATTGGCGGGTATGAGCAGGAAGAATACTTCCCCGGCGGCTACCTGATCGTCAGCCCGACGGGACGAATTACGGGCATTGTGGAGAAACCCGGCGCGGAGAATCGTCCAAGCAATCTGGTCAACATCGTGGCACACATCCACCCGGATAGCTCACGCTTGATGAACGCCCTTCAAGAAGAGTACGCCAAAGACAACCCGACGGATGATCACTACGAGCGGGCAATGGATCATCTGATGAACGTGCATGTGTTCAAGGTTGTACCCTATCGCGGTGTGTGGAATGCGCTGAAATTCCCCTGGCATGTCCTTGATGTGATGAACACCTACCTGTCAAAAATACAGGGGAAGATCATTGCAGAAAGCGCGTTTGTCTCTCCCTCTGCCACCATTGTGGGGGATGTGTATATTGGAGATCGTGCAAAGATATTCCCCGGCGCAGCGATTGTGGGGCCCGCCTACATTGGTTCAGACACGATTGTCGGCAACAACGCGCTCGTGCGTAATTCGATGGTGTTGAACCATTGCAACGTTGGTTATACCACCGAAGTCGCCCGCAGCTACGTCGCGGATCACTGTGATATGCACGCTTGCCGCGTCTTAGACAGCGTATTTGCGTCGGGTGTGAATTTTTCGGCGGGCTGTACAACCGCCAATCTACGCATTGATCACAAGGCGGTCAACAGCATCATCAAGGGGAACAAGATCAGCAGTGGGCGTGACAAACTCGGCGCAATTATCGGGCAGGGGACATTCCTCGGCGTTGATGTGATGACTATGCCGGGTGTCAAAATCGGGGAAGCGGTTGAAGTGGGACCCGGCACGCATGTTCATCAGGATATTTTGGATCGTCGTCGCGTCTATGTAAAGCAAGAGATCGTCATCGTAGAAAAATAGTAGAAAGGGAAAAGTTAAAAGTTAAAAGTGGAAGGACTTTTAACTTTCTATTTTTAACTTTTAACTCACAGCATGGTTTCAGTGAACGCAAAGTTATTTAAGAAGTACGATATTCGCGGTACGGCAATGGGCAAAGATGCGCCGCTCACCCCCGACGTTGCCCGTTTGATTGGTCGGGCATTCGGCACTTATCTACGCAATGTGGAAGAACGTCGCACGGTGGTGGTAGGGCGCGATAATCGCCTTTCCTCATTGGCGCTCATGGATGCTGCGATGCATGGTTTGGCTCAGGCAGGCTGTCATGTAGTAGATATTGCGCTGACTTCAACGCCCGTGGTTTACTGGAATGCGGTCAAGCGCAGCAATGCGGGCGGCATGATGGTCACGGGGAGTCACCTTGCGCCCGATCAGAATGGGTTCAAGTTGAGCGTAGGCGCACGTAATGTCTACGGTGACGGGATTCAGGAAATTCTACGGTTGATCGAAACTGAATCGTTTGTCAATGGCACGGGTGATATTGACTGCATCGAATCGGTTGAGGACTACTACGCCGATGTGATCCCGAAACTGCGGGTGAAAACTCGCCCCCTCAAGATCGTGATCGATGCGGGCAACGGCACGGCGGGGATGCTTGCGCCGAAGTTGTACCGCACGCTTGGACACAATGTCACCGAGTTATTTTGCGACGACGATGGAAGTTACCCGAATCATCATCCCGATCCGCAGGTCGAAGCGAATATGCTGGCATTAGGCGCGAAAGTGCGCGAAGTCGGCGCAGATTTGGGGATCGCCTTTGACGGGGATGCAGATCGCATGGGGGCAGTTGATGAGCAGGGTAACCTGATCGCCGCAGACCGCATTTTGACATTATTGGCGCGAGATATGCTGACACGGCATCCCGGCGCAACCGTGATCGGGGATGTGTTGAGCAGTCAGGTGTTGTTTGACGAAGTAGCGAAGGCGGGCGGCGTCCCGGTGATGGGGGCAAGCGGGCATTCGTTGGTCAAGGCAAAAATGGTTGAAACAGGCGCTCTGCTTGGCGGCGAAATGAGCGGTCATATTTTCTTGGGTGAAGACTACTACGGTTTTGATGATCCGTTTTTGGCGGCGGGGCGTTTGCTGCATATCGTGGCAGCATCCAAACAAACGCTTTCAGCGTTGAACGCCAGTATCCCCACGCTGTACAGCACGCCGGAATATCGCCCGCATTGTCCCGATGAGTCGAAAGCGGCGGTCATCGCCTCTGTGCGTTCGGCGTTAGAAGGCAAAGGCGAACTTGTGGCAGTCGATGGAATCCGCGTGAAGTTTGAGCGGGGATGGGGTTTGCTGCGTGCCAGCAACACTGAACCCGTGCTGAGTTTGCGTTTTGAAGGCGAAACCGAAGCGGATGCGCTGGCATACCGCGATCTATTTGTCGAAGCGTTGAAGGCGTTCCCCGAAGTCGAATCAATTCAGTGATGAATCCTGAGTAATGAGATACGAGTCTGAAAGCGTCTTGATTCGTGTCTCATTACTCTCACCACAAAGGTCAATTATGGAACTTGAAAAACCGATAACGTCTCCGTTTCGCGTGCTGGTGATTGCCGCGCACCCAGATGACATTGAATTTGGCGCAGCGGGCAGCGTTGCGGTGTGGTCAGCGTCGGGCGCAGAAGTCACCTACTGTATTGTCACCGATGGCGCGGCAGGCAGCAATGAAAAAGATGTCATCTACGACCAGCTTGTACAGCGGCGTAAAGACGAACAGAACACCGCCGCAGAGATCGTCGGTGTCAAAGAAGTTGTCTTTCTAGGCTACGCTGATGGTGCGCTGACGCCATCAATGGAACTCCGGCGCGACTTGACCCGCTTGATCCGCCGCATTAAGCCGGATCGCGTGTTGATTATGGATCCCACCATTGTGTTGCTGTCAGGGGAAGGCTTCGACTACATCAACCATCCCGATCACCGTGCGGCAGGTGAGGCGTCCCTTTATGCTGTGTTCCCATCGGCTGAAACCCGCCCGATCTTCCCCGAACTGCTGGAAGAAGGATTCGAGCCGCATCACGTGAACGAACTGTACTTGATGTTGAGCGATAAGCCGAACATCACGGTAGATGTGTCGGCAGTGTGGGATAAGAAGATTCAGTCGTTGTTGTCGCATCGTTCGCAGTTGGACGAAAGCGTCGTCGATATGATCCGCATGTGGGATCAAGCAGCGGGGAAAGAACTCGGCTTAGCGTATGCCGAAACCTTCCGCAAAATGAGCTTCATCAATGCCACGCCGCAAAAGGATACTCCAGCGGAGTAATTGCGCTTGTACAGGGGCGCAGAAGATCGCGCCCTTTACCTTATGGAAAGCATTTATAATGAGCAAACGTGAGAAACTTCGACGCAAACTGCGTAATAATCCCAAAGCAGCAACCAAACAGGATATTCAAACGCTGCTTGGACATTTTGACTTTATACTTGACCATGTAAGTGGAAGTCACCACGTATTCCTAAATGAGCGGTCTGAGGAACAAGAACGGCTTGTTATTCCTATACATGGAACGAAAGTGAAGCCATTCTACGTTAAACTCATATTAAACACGATAGATGGGCTGTTTCCAATAGAAGACGAAAGTTCACAGGACGATAGCGATGATGAATAAGACTCTTGATTACTATTTGTCGCTTCCGTATACCATTGAGGTTTTTCCCGACAAAGAAGACGGTGGATTTGTGGCTCGTATTAAAGAGCTACGCGGCTGTATAACGCAAGCGGAAACATGGAGCGAGTTGTACATAATGCTTGAAGATGCTAAACGCGCATGGCTCGAAAGTGCATTAAAACACAACTTTCCTATTCCTGAACCCGTCGTCGCAGAAGTCGTATTATAGTTATTGCCCGACGTTTTGATGCGTCGGGCATGGCGATCCACATGCTCAACCCGAAACGTTGAGCTTATCGATCCAGCCCTGAATATCGGTGTTGCGCGTCAGTGATCCCAACGTTAGATACTCGCTTTCAGGAATCCCCAATGTCGAATTGACTTGCGGAGTCGTTTTTACCAGTCGATTGTAAAATGATCCATCGGCACGTTGATCCAACACGTTGATGAATATGTCAGCGATGGCTTGCCGATTATGATCCAGTTTGATGAGTCCGGTAGGGCTTTCAAATTCCAACGACGCCAGCGCCGTTTTGAAGTGAGCATGATCCTTCCCCAAATCCCCGTTGATTTTCTCAATTGCCAGCAGCGCGGCACGCATGTTTAAGTAGAAACCGTAACCGGGAACACCCAGCGAGGTTGATCCCTTTGTCACTTTTTGTCGATACGCTCGTACAAGGGCTTGCCAGCGCGGGTTCGGGTTATCTTCCGTGACGGGACCCGCGCTCGGCGTGCCGACCAAAATTTCTGGCAGCGGACGACTAGCATTCAACACGAACGGATCAACGGTGCTGGAACCGCCCACCATCGGAAAGTCTAACCCCGCTTCGGTGTATTGGCGGAAAAACTCAATTGCATCACTGCCTGTCACGCCGACCAGCACCGCATCAATATCTTTCGGTAATGCCGCGAAAACGTCTGTGTAATCGTGTGTACCCAGTGGCACCCAGAACCGCTCCGCGATTTTGCCCCCCGCCCGACAAAAATCAATCATGAAACCGCCGATCAAACTGTGCGGGTACGAATAATCTTCGCCTAACGTCACCATGCGACGATAGCCAAGCTGTTCATAGACATACGTCCCCAAACCCGCCATATTTTGAACCGCGTGTGTGGCAAAATTGAAAAAATTGGGCGATGTATTACGCAGCGTGACATCTTGCGCCGCCGAAGCGCCGTTCAAAAAGGCGCGTTCGGGGTGACGACGGGTGAAGTCGCGCACCGCTAACCCTTCATTGCCCGAAAGGGGACCCACCACAAAATCGACCTGCTCTTTGTCTATCAACACCTGAACCGCGTCTACTGCCGAGTCTGCGATGGCATTTGAACCCCTGACCACTAATTTGATTTCTCTGCCCGCGACTTTGCCGCCAAATTCAGCGACTGCCAGCGCCGCACCGATCAAGCCTTCCCGTCCTAGAACCTCATAAGGTCCGATCAAAGTAGCAACAATACCTATTTTAATTTCTCTATTTGGGTTCATGGGGATTCTCTAGATAAATGAATTACGCAAATTATATCATTTAACACGGATTTAAAGCGTAAATGATGAGGCATGAAAGAATATCTAAAAATAAACGGATCGCTATCGTGGCGATCCGTTCAATCGTGAAAATCAAAGTTAATTCAGGCGATAAACGGGGGTTTCGCCGTCAATGCCGCGCAGCAGCACGCTGTCCAGCGTGACGCCCAAACGGGCATCGCGGATCAGTTCTTCTACGCCCGGAGAGGTGAAAACGGGGTCGGTGATCACCAGTTCACCCCCGTTAGCGATGCTTTGCACCCGTGCAGACATGTTGACGGTTTGCCCGAAATAGTCTAAACGGTCATTGGATTCGACTGCGATGCATGATCCCATATGGACGCCAATTTTGACGATGAGCGATTCTTGTTCGTCGCCCAAGCTGCCGATTTGCTGGTTGATCACGACGGCGGCTTGAACTGCTGCCAGCGGATCAGCAAAACTCGCCATCACCGCGTCACCGATTGTTTTGACTACCGAGCCGCCGAATTCTGCAATGATGTCGCGCAGCAAAATGAAATGCTTACGCACGATTTCAAAGGCGCGAATATCCCCGACACGCTGGTACAGCGCCGTTGAGCCTTTCAAATCGCTGAATAGAAAGGTCACACTTTTGAACGCCAACCCCAGATCAGACGGGATGCTTTCGGTGCGGAACAAATCACGGAACACTTGAGAGGTCGCCACCTGTTTACCCGTCAAAAAGAGCAGTGGTTGGGAAAAGTGAGCCTTGATCATCGCGTCTTCTTCCGGCGATAGGTTGGGGATTCCTCTGCGCGGGTCGAAGATGACGCCGAATACCACTTCTTTGCCCACACGGTTACGAAACGTCATTTTGACTTTGCCGGGTTTCAAAATTGCAGTTTCAGGCACAATACGCCCGTCAAATAGGTCAAATATGATTTCGCTTGCGCCATCAGCACGGCAGAGGATGTTGGCAAACGCATGAATATCAGGCGTGGTGGCGAAATACGTTGCGCCTTCGACCAGCGTGGCGTCGATGGTACGCGATTTATCACGCGCTACTTTTTCGGAAGCGATCATCAACTTCACGACAATATCACGGATTTCCGGCGCGTGATACAGGCTGTGCGAGTAAAACCACAGCAGCCAATCTTGCTGAAAGTCGAGCATATTCATGTCGTGAAAACGGATGTTGCGCGTCGAAGGGGAGACAGTAAACGCGACTTCAATGTTATCGTCTACCGAGACATCAAAACCGAGCATACAGTGATTGCAGTACGATTGATTCTGGATTGCCCGCAAGCCTCCCGGTGAGGTGATGAAGGCATAACACGATGGGCAGAGTACGCCCCAGTTAAATTCGAGAATACCCACATGCGTCGCATACAGGAACAGATCAGTCGCCTCCCGGTTGCTTAAGTCATGGGTAGGCGCGTAGTAAAGGGGACTCACGCGGAATAAGTCTTCCTCCGGGGCAGTCGTGAGGAAGTTACCAAAGTCATCGATCAACTTGGGATCAAACCCGCTGAGGTCTTTTACCGCATTCAGGCGGGAAGTAAGGGTCGTGTTTTGTTGTGCGGTGGACATTCAGTCACCTATCGCCGTATTTTAAACAACAGTCTTTAGACGCCGTAAACACGTTAATTTTTACTTGTCCTGATGTAACAAATCAAGGGTTTGCTGTTCAAGTTCCCACATATCCATTGCCTGACGATTCTTAAGCAGGGTTCTCAAGCGGGGATAATCGGCATTGAACTCTTTCGCCCATTCTTGCGCGAACTTACTGCTGCGAATATCTTCCAGCGTGATTTCCATCAGGCGCTCCAGTTTGAGATCGTTGAAGCGTTCGTAACGGCTGAGGATGCCATACTGCGCTGTGAGTGCTTGCGAATCGAGCGCCCGCATCAATCCTTGACTCGCCGCCGCCCGTAAATAGTCCGACGTTTCGCCCGATAGATACAATTCGGTGAACACGGCTTCGGGGGGGTAACCGAGTTTCATCAACAGTTCTGCCGCTGTGATGACTACCTGGTGAAAAATTGGCAAAACCGCTTGCTGCAAAAACAGGTCAAGTTCGGTTTCTTGCTCAAAGCGAACCTCTACCGCCCCGCGTCGCAATGCTCCCGCCGCTTTTGCGATTGCCAGCACCGTTTGCCATGCATTTCGGCTGGCGTCTTGCGCGACAGCGACGAACGAGGCAAAGCCTTCGCCGGATAAATAGCGTTCGCGGACTGCCGCGCCATGCGTCCGTGCCGCCACCAAACCGACATCCACGAATGGGGGCGCTTCGATAAAGCCGAAGGTCAGGTTATAGGCACTGCTAAAGATCAGGGTTTGCCCGCGCCGCAGATGAGGCGAAATGCCTTCGAGGTAGATTTTGGGCATCGCTTCATCACGCAGTAGCGGCATGATCACATCCGACGCGGTGACAAGTTCGGCAATTTCGACCAGCGCGAAGCCGTGACCAATCGCCTCAGCCTGTTTTTCAGGGCGCGGCTCGTGAACGAGGACGTTGACACCGCTGTCACGCAGGTTCAGTGCCATTGGGCAGCCCATATTACCGTAGCCAATAATTCCGATCCGCTTGCCTGTTAAAATTTCTACGTTACCATCATCTTCATGATAAACCATCGTCATGGCGGCATCTTTTCGCTAGGAGTGGCTCAATGTTCAAACGATACCTTTTGTCTATGCTAATCGCAACTGTCCTTTTGCTCACCGCGTGCGGCGGCGCACTCCCGTTTAGTAGTCCAACCGCGACGCCGATCCCGTTTGCGGCGTTCACGGCGCAAGATGTTTTCGATGCCTTCACAGCGGCGGGTTTGAGTGTCCAAAATCCGCAATCGCAAATGTCTGCGGGTCGTGATGAGCCGGGAGAATTTGGCGAACGCTTTGTGTTTGAAATCCCAAGCATTGCGCCTGTTGGGGGGCAGTTGATCGTGTTTGAGAACCCGGAGCAGTTAGCGGCGTGGCAAGCCTATATCGAGAGCCTACGTAACAATTCCGCGACCCGCCGCACGGTGATCTATGTGTACGTCAAGAACAATGTTATGGTGCAGTTGAACAGTATGCTGACCAATGCCGAAGCCACTGCCTATCGTGAAGCCTTAGAGGGCATAACCTTCTAAGACGGGGTGAGGCATCACAAATGCAGCATCCACACGGGCAAATCGTAGCCGTTGCGCTTGAAACCGTAACGCTCGTATAGCCGCTGTGAGCGTATGTTGCTCAACTGTGTGTTGACCGTAATCGAGGTAATGCCGCGTCGGGCAAAGCGCCGGATCATTTCAGCCATGAGCGCCCCGCCGACTCCGGTTCCCTGCACATCGGGATGCACGGCGAGTCGCGCCAGATGCGCCCCATCGAAATACATGGTGCTGGCTTGATACCCGACGATCCGCTCACCGCTCACGGCGACTGTACAATAAACAGCGGCGCGAATGGCTTCACGTACATCGTCATCGGATAACTGCCAGGGGGGAACAAATGCCGCTTGATCTACCTGTGCGATAGTCGATATATCGCTTTCACGGATGGGACGCACGATCACGTTTTGCGGTGGTGTTTCTTCCGACGCTGTTTGATCAGCGCGGCGCAAGGTGACTACTTCTTCGGCGGCGGTGAAGCCGTGCGGCTGCACATAGGGGATCAGCCAATCGCGGATCAGCAGCAGCGCAACAGTGTGAACGTGGGTTTCGCTCAGTTGCTCGCTCACAGCGTCCCACAGCGCATCAAATGTGCGTGTACCATCGGCGTTGTCGCTGATGGCGGCGACTCGAATCCATGTGGTATTGCCAAGCGGCGCGGCAGTCGCCAGCACGCCGAGCAAGCGCCCATGCTGCCACGCCAGCCGGATCACCCCTCCCTGAGTTTCAAGCCATTTGTCTGTCTCTTGCCAATCCAAATGCGTGTGGACGTTGTAACTCCGAAACAACAAATCAGAGACAACATGCCGATCCCGGCGCGTATAAGGGGTGACGGTGATCTGCTTTAAGTTCGTGGTTGCCATCGTTTATTGTTAATTCTGTCTACGAACGCAGCAGCAGTGATGGCGATGACATCACAACGGAGTCGATTACTTAATCGAGTTCGTACTCGATTGTCCATTTCTTCTAGCTCTTTTGTTGAGGTAATCACCGTTTTATATCTACGTAAATACCTGTAGTCGATAATCTGAAAAACTTTCTCTCGCGCCCACGCGGATAGCGATTCGTAACTTAAATCGTCAAGGATGAGAACAGGAACATTCTGTAGAATCGTTAACCGACGATCAAAACTAACAGGTGTTCGCCCCTCAAAACTTGAACGCAGATAATTAAGTAGTTCAGTAGTTGAGAGCATAATTACAGGAATATATCTTCGTTCTGTTTCGTTGGCAAAAGCCGCCGCTAGGTGGGTTTTCCCCGTTCCGCTTGCGCCAAGTAAAAGCAGAAATTTATCTTTATTCTCTATATGCTCTTTTACTTTTTTGAGAATGTTTTCTAAATTATTTCTCTCTTCAGACGTGGTTCTTGTCTGTGTATCAAAGTTGTCGAACGTCATATCACGATACAATGACATGTCAGGTAATTCGTCCACAGACTTTTGTTTGTTAGTACGAAAATCTGGAGTATTAATCTTTACATGCTGTACCAACTTGTTATCTGCAAGACGACTAGAAAGACGCGGGTCAATCGTTTCGAGATCAACATTAGTAGTGACAACAGTTGGGAGTTGGTAGACGTAGCGATGATTAAGTAGTTGAAATAGCTTTTCGCCCGCCCATTCGCTCGGATTTTCTACGCCAAGATCATCTAAGATAAGCATTCTTGCTTCTCTTAGACGGTCAAACATTTGATCATACCTTGTTTCGGCATTCGGTGCGTAAGCACTTCGCAGATGATCAAGTAGATCAGGTGTCGTAATGAAGATAACTTCTTGCTCACGCTCTAATATGATATTGCCAATTGCTGCTGCAAGATGTGTTTTACCAGTACCGTATGACCCCTCAAATAGAATCCATCCTTTAGGATGTTGAGCATACTCACGAGCGTAATCAAGTGCATCCTGTAGAGAGTTCACTTGATTTGGTGAAAGTCCGGGAACATTCGTATCAAACGAGGTAAAGGTTTTGTCTTTGTAAGCGTCAAGATTGCCAAGTTTGCGGAGTTTTTCGCGCCGCTCAGGATTAGCTTGATAATTAGGACAACGGAACAATTGCCCGAACTGTGGATGATCTACTGGTAGGTCAGCACGCACATATCCCAAGCCGCCGCACAGCGACTCGCGTCCGCATACAGCACAAACCGATTCGTTCCCCATCGCATCACCACTCGATGAGGTCTGCATATTCCCCTGAGATGTATCGTTTTCCATCCCGTTCATCAGGTCTTTGAGCGACCTCATTCTGTTTACCTTCTCGCTGCCAGCGATCTAATACGCTTTGCACGAACCGCCAGTTCCGCGCATTCTTCGCAACGGCGATTCGCATGGCTTCGATAATCCAACTGAGCGCAAACTCTTTTTCCGCATCTTTGAGCATTTCTGCGATCATCGGGGAAAGTTGCCCGAAATGATCCTCGTACAGGCGGTAAATGTTCGGGCGTTCCGGCAAAATTTCGACAGGCAAACGTTCACCCCCCGCCTGCCATAATCCTAACCGAATTTGCTCGTAAGCGGCACGTCCCATTTCCGTATTGATAAAATACAATCGCTCTAGCGATTCGCCTAGCTCCACTTGGGCAGTGAGCAGCGATTCGCGCTCACAGGCACGGTTTAGCCCCTCGTCCAGCGCCGATTCCCCGCCTATCCCTGTGAGAAACGTCGCGTTCGCGGTGAAGTCGCGGCGCAGCAAGTAGCGGTATGTTCCCTCGCGCTGCTGAATCGCCCACATTGCAAAGAGCGTCACCTTCAATTCGGTGAGGTTGTCGATCAGCGGCAGGAGGTCGCTGATGAACTGACCGTAGACGGCGAAGGTCGGCTGTTTGCCGGGGAGGAAACCGCTGAACTTTTGCATTATAGACTGTTCAAGTCAATTTTCATGGTCTTGGCGTCAGAGAATTTGGTGAGCGAGCGTTCAAAGTGCAGGTCAATTGTCCCCGTCGGACCATTGCGATGTTTGGCAACGATGATCTCTGCTTTGTTGGGGAATTCCGTCGCCTCGTTGTACATAATATCACGATATAAGAACATTACTATATCTGAATCTTGTTCGATGCTGCCCGATTCTCTCAAATCGCTCAACATCGGATGCTTGTCTTGACGCTGTTCGACAGCGCGGGAAAGCTGTGCCGCCGAGAACACCGGGACGTTCAATTCACGCGCCATTTCTTTCAAACTGCGGCTGATGTAGCTGATTTCCTGCACACGGTTATTTTCATAGCC